>ENA-ORXU01000638-ORXU01000638.1-marine-metagenome-genome-assembly--contig:-NODE-638-length-37411-cov-3.834815_pt1 | contig 37411 bp, 24 predicted proteins | sample MGYA00237869_ERZ511484 | MGnify/ENA metagenome assembly ERZ511484 | reverse complement strand
TCAATAGGATACGTGCAGAACTACATGCCGAGGCCGCCAGAACAACTACTTTTCCTCTTAGTTTGTACTCTTTTCTATCGTCTTTACTTATATAGGAAACTCCGGTTGCCTTGCCTTCTTCGTTTGTAGTTACCTCACGGACGACCGAATTCACATAAATTTTTACCTTACCTCCATTTTTTTGAGCAGGAAAAATCAAGCAACTACCAGATGAAAAATCAGCGTATACCGAACACGCTCGGTTACACTGCCCACAATAAAAGCACACACCCCTATCTTCATTGATTCGTTTGGTCAGAACAGATTTACGGCTGGGAATTACGGGAATACCCGTTTTTTTTGCCCCTTGAATATAAAAGAGTTCGTGCAGTCTCGGTTTTGGGGGAGGTAGAAAAAAACCGTCGGGGTCATCTTCAAGGCCTTCGTTTGTGCCGAATACCCCGATCAATTTATCTACTTTATCATAGTAGGGCTTTACATCATCGTACCCAATAGGCCAATTTTCACCGAGGCCGTCCCTGTCTTTTCCCTTAAAGTCTTTTGGGCCGAAACGTAGTGAAATTCGCCCCCAATGGTTGGTGCGGCCTCCTAACATATGCGAACGGAACCAATTGAATTCTGTACTTTCTTCATGGGTATACGGTTCACCCTCGATTTTCCAACCGCCAAGTGCCATGTCGAATTCACCAAAAGACCGATCAGTTCTTGCGCCTCTTCTAGGCGATTCGTAAGGCCATTTCATTTGGGTCATGGTCTTCGGGTCTTTGGGATCGAAGAAAGGGCCGGCTTCAACGACCGCCACATTTAACCCTGCATCGGCCAGTTGCTTTGTCGCCATACCACCGCCAGCACCCGAACCTACAATAATTACGTCGTATACTTCGGAAGGTTCTTTTATCTGCATATTTTTCACTTATATCATTCGAGCCAATTTTGAAAAAATCAAAATAGACTCCTACAAGTTAAAAATAAAATACGTCTAATTTACTATAGCCAAAAATATGTCGGCTAGAATGTAGAAGAAACTCTTCTCAAGAAGTTCGGTCGCAGCCCCAAAATCACCAGTGATTTGTGTTTATTCCGAAACAATAAAGAACTATTAAATCATCGTATATTGAATGATATAGAAGTGTAATTCGGAATAAAAAAATAAGGTTAAAGACAATACAATTTCTAATGGAACGGATTCAAAAGGCATATAAAACCTAACGAACAACATCTCATCTTGCCTCTACGAATCTTTCTTTTTACCTCCTAAAAGGCCGCCCAAAATATTTTTCGCTTTTTCCTTCACTACGTCTTCCTCTTTTTTCGGAATCACGGAATCTTTTTTGGTTTTTGTAGAATCTTTTTTGCTACCACCTAGAAGTCCGCCTAGCACTTCTTTTACCCCTTCTTTGGCAGGGTCTTTTTTAGTAGAATCCTTTTCCGATTTATTTTTGTTCAAGACATCTCCGATTAAATCCTTGGCCTTGTCTTTTCCTTTATTGATGAGTTTCTGTTTTTGTATCTCGATCAACTGGGTCGTTAACGATTTTACGCCCGTTGTCAGGTCTGTAGTAACGTTGGGGCTTGAATAATTTCCTCCAATATTTGCAATAACGGGAATAGTGAGATTTTCCAAATCATCATCACCGATTTGAGCGATCAATTTATTTATCTCGGCACCCAAATATTTGGCGGGTACTTCCATCGTCGCTTTGTAATTCAATTTTTTATCGAAGGTGTGGTTTCCGTCTACGTTGATGGCGATATCTTGATACTTTAAAGTAAACGGCTTTACGGTTACCAGACCGTTCTCAAAAGAAAGTTTGGTCTTCAAATCGTCAAGGTTCAATTTTTTTAGGTCGATAAAATCAAGCTTACCATCTAAAGCCGATAATAGCGGAGCTTCTTCTGAATTAATTTCCCTCGTCATCACATTGGCCAAAATATTACCGCTAAGGGTCAACAGATCTGGCAGCAGATCGTCGGTCAGGTTTCCTGAAAGTACGATATCGGAATCCAACTTTCCTTTTAAAATCTGCGCCACTGGTGCCAGTGCCTTAAAAAGTTCTAAGGATTTAAAGGTTTCGCCAATTTCCAATTTCTGCATATCAAGCTTCATGGCAAAAGTCGGAGTTTCTTGTTTGGTAGAAACCTCACCATTAAAGGCCATTCTACCATCGAATATGGAGGATGTCATATTAGAAAGGGTCGCTTTTTCGTCTTTAATACGCAAATTGCCCTTTACATCCTTTAAGGTTAAATTATCATACAACACCGTATTGGCCGATGCATTGATATTGGCATCTAGAAAGGAAGGTATTTTTATCTTTTCCTCACTGGGAGTTTTGGTTTTCTCTGTCTCATCTTTCTTTTCGCCGGAAACCGTTTCCGTTTCCTCGACCATAAAATCGTTCAACGCAAAAGTGTTGGATTTCAAATCGAAATTACCCTCGATTTTTTCATCGTTGAACATATATCCAAGCAAGTTATTTATAGTTCCGGTAGCATTAAAATCGGTTTGCCCAGTAGTGCCGTTCAGTTCGTTCAGGGTTACCGTCTTCGGGTTGAAGGTCAAAGCGGTACTTTTTAGTTTTACGGGGTTCGGAATTTCCGCAGAATTATATTCAAAATCACTGACGCTCAACTTACCATTCGTATTGGTCTTCTCATATTGCTTCTTTTCTATGGATGCCATATCGAATGCCGTTGTAATATCGGCCGTCAATAAACCCTTCAAGTCTAAATCGGCAGGAACTGGATAAGCCTTTTTGATGTTCGCCAAGTTCATCTTGCCATCGATGTGAGCGTTCACCTTGGTGTTTCCCATTAGTTCCTTAACATTTGCCGTCATGTTAAACCTATCCTCATCTATCATAAACGATAGTTTGTCTATGTCGACATAGGTGTCTTCTGCAATTCCAGTTGTATTATTGATTTTAGTATCTATGAATACATTACGTACGGATTTGGGGAGATCAGGATATTTGAAAGATGCGTTCTCCGAATTGATTTTAATATTGAATTTAGGAATATGTTCTTCGTCAACAATACCGTTGAACTTTCCTTCCACTACAAAATTTCCAGTGGTCTTTACGTTTTCTATATTTTTTGAGTATTCCTCGGGAATAACAGCCAAAAAATTCTTGAAATCGGATGACGGCGTTTTAAAACTAATATCGACTTCCTGATTGTTTTCGTTCACCTTTACAAATCCGTCAAATACTAAAGGTAATTGGTTGACCAATGCCTCGTTCTTCAGAAATGAATATTTGCTTTCCTTTAAATCGATACCGATAAGCGCGTCCAACTTGATTTTATTCTTATTCAGGTAATTGGTGCTGTCCATCTCAAGAGAAACCAAACCATCGGTCATGGTCTTTAATTGCGATTTTTCTAGGGAAAGGTCGCCACTACCTGTGTGCTGCATTTCAGAAATCTCGAAACGCATTCCGGTAGCCTTGTCATCATAAATAATTTTAGTGTTCGTAATGGCATAAGATTGTAGGTCGAGATTAAAGCCATCGGAAGAATCTGTCGCGGTGGTTTCTTGCGTAGTACCATCATCTTTGGCAATATCGAAACTTGCATTCTCGCTCTCATCGATTTTAATATTCAATAGGGCACCATCGACGATTAAACTTTTAATACATATGGGATTTTTTGGCCCTTTGAACAACTCACCAATACCCATTTTTAAAGCTACCGCCTTCGAAGCGAATAAGGTATCGCCTTCAAAAGGGGCTTTATTGATTAGAGTAACCTCGTTCAAACTGACCTCGGCATTGGGAAAACTGCTGAAAAGGCTCAAATCTGCGTCCGCAAAATCGAGCGTTGCATTTACATTATTGTTCACGTTGTTCTTAATGATATCTCCAATTTTCGCTTCCAGAAAGAAAGGCGCAGCGATTAGAATGGCGACAATCAATAAAACAACTATTCCTATAATTCTTATTATCTTTTTTTTCATAGCTCTTTATAAAATTCCAAAAAACAAATTCAAAATGGTTTAGGAGTACTGGTAATTCGATTGGAATTCAGAATGTGCAAACGTATTGAAAATGAGCCCGGTTTCTTGGCTCCTTTGTACTGTTTATTAGTCGTATCGATACAACTCAAAAAAGGCGCGAATATTATATATCCAATTCGATTTCTTCGCCTGCGGCCAGTTTAAACCGTTTTCTTAAGATATATACGAACAAATAAAGAAAAGGCGTGTCAAGAAATGCTATAAAAATCTTAAAAATAAAACCACTGACAACAAGGCCAAAAAACAAGTCCCAAGGTAAGATGCCAAAAACGCACAACAGCCCTACTACGGCGAAAGTGTCGATAAACTGTGATAGAAATGTCGAGAAATTATTGCGTAACCAGAGGTACTTGCCTTTTGTCAATCGTTTCCAAAAATGATAAATGGCAATATCTACATATTGCGCGAAGAGATAGGCGATCATCGATGCGAATACCGCCAGAGGAGAAAGGGCAAAGACTTTGGTAAAAGTCTCATCGTCAACTGGTGAAGACTCTATAGCCGGAGCAATTTCCGACACCAAAATAATACCCATAGAAAAAAAGGAGGCGAAAATACCGGCCGTAACGATTTGATTGGCCTTTTTTCGTCCAAAAATCTCAGAAATCAAGTCGGTTATCAGAAAAGTAATGGGATACGGCAAAATACCGACCGAAATCTCGAACAGGGAAACACCGAAAACGGTGATATCACCAAACGGATTCCAATAGAAAAATTTTTGAAAAATCAAATTTGACACTACCAAAGAGGTAATAAACAAAGCCCCAAGGTAGAGGTATATTTTGTAGGCAAGTCGCCTATCTCTTAAAGTCATAAGTGTTTTCCTGTTAAAACATCGGTAAACTGAACAATTTTAACGATGTACGGGCGTTATTGCAAAAACACAAAAATAACTTAAAAATTACCAAGCATGAAAAAAGTAATAGCCATCATAGCCCTGCTATTATGTGCAGTAAGCACTGAGGCACAATCATACGTCGGCTTTCTTACAGATAACTACAGTGGGGTCCACGGCCTTATCGCGAACCCGGCCAATATTACCGATTCGCGGTTCAAGACCGATGTGAACATCCTAGGCATAAGTACTTTCTTCGGCAATGATTATTATGGCTTAAAACTGGGTGATGTCATCAGTTCTGATTTCGACTTTGATTCGGATGGCAAAAAATATCCAAAAGACAACAACAACTTTTTTGGCAATGCCGATGTATTAGGGCCATCTTTTATGTTCAACCTTTCGAAAAATAGTTCGTTGGCCTTATTTACGAGGGGAAGGGTATCCTATAATATCAATAAAATTAACGGGAATACCTTTGAGAGTATTTCCGATGAATTCGATGAGAACGAAGATCTTATCATCGACGAAGACGATTTTTATCTTTCCGCAAATGCTTGGGCAGAAGTCGGTATTACCTATGCCCATGTACTTCTGAACAAAGACCAGCACTTTCTTAAAGCAGGTATTTCGCTAAAATATTTACAGGGAATGGGAAATGCCTATGCCAGTGGTACCAACGTAAACATAAACTACGATGCCGACGGTACCGTTTTGCCCAATAATGAAACTACGGGCAGCATTGACTCACAGGGAGAAGTAAATTATGGCCATAGCGATAATATTGATGGCAATTTCGATGATTTCGAGTTTGAAATCGTTGATGGCGCAACCGGGTTCGGTGCAGACCTTGGCCTTGTTTACGAGTGGAGACCCGACCATGCTATGTACACGACAAAAGACGTCAACAAATACAAATTGAAATTTGCCCTAAGCCTTAGTGATATAGGAGCCATTACCTATAAAAACGGCACCGAGAACGCCTATGATATTACAGGCTCAGTGAACGAAGACGATTTTGAAAATGAAGACGGCATAGAAGATATACTTAACAATCTATATACACAGACCGGTTCTGGCCCATCTGCCAAATCTGCCTTGCCCACGGCGTTACACCTGAATGTCGATTATAGCTTGAGTAAACGTTTCTACTTGAACCTAAATACTGACCTATCAATGCGTTCGGACGCAAAAGTGAATACGAACCGAATACCGACCATGGTTTCGCTTACGCCAAGATTCGAAAGCAAGTGGTTCAGTTTTTATATGCCCGTAAGCCTTACCCAAGGTTCGGGTGCTCAATGGGGCGCTGGTTTCAGGGCCGGGCCATTATATATAGGTTCTGGGTCGGTAGTTTCACTTTTGTTAAGTGATAACTCAAAAGCGGCGGATGTCTACGCTGGACTAAAAATTCCTATTTATCAAGGAAGAATCAAAGACAATGACGGCGATGGTATCTTGAACAAGAAAGATGATTGCCCTGAACAAAGTGGTCCAATAGAGAATCAAGGTTGCCCATGGCCCGATACCGATGGGGATTCCGTATTCGATAAAGATGATAAATGTCCGGAAGAAGCTGGCGACCCTATGAACAATGGCTGCCCTTGGATAGATTCCGATGGGGATGAAGTATTGGATAAAGATGACAAATGTCCCGAAGAAGCCGGTGCAACCGAGAATTATGGCTGCCCTTGGCCCGATACCGATGGAGATGGTATACTGGACAAAGACGATGAATGTATCGACGAAAAAGGAACCGTTGCCAATAACGGATGCCCCGAAGTACCGAAAGTAACGGCCGAAGTACAAAAACAATTGAACGCTTATGCCAAGACCATTCTTTTCAATTCTGGTAAGGCCAGTATCAAAGCGGAATCTACTGCGGTAATGGTCGATATCATAAGTATTCTTAAGGAATATCCAGATGCGAAATTCACCGTGGAAGGCCATACCGATAGCGTAGGAAGCAAAGCTACAAACCAAAGACTTTCAGAGGCTAGAGCCCTGTCGGTAAAAGAATTTTTGGTAGATAAGGGAATCGATTCGTTTCGCCTATCAGCAGTAGGTTATGGTGAAGATAAACCGATAGCCACCAACATGTACAAAGATGGACGGGCACAAAATAGACGTGTTGAAATTAATCTTGTTAAATAGAACGTTTAAAATGAATTACCTCTCAGGTATCAGAAACTAGACCACAGGCTACATGAACCAAGAAACCTGCCCTACCGGCAGGCGGGCTAGACCTTTTTGTCTTGGTTCTTGTTTATACCCCCGAGAATTCAGGGTTGGTTATTTGATAGTTGATCATCTAAATGCTAGCTCTTATAACACAGAAAAACGCCCGCAAATTTCGGGCGTTTTAGTTTATTAGAGTCGTGATTATCTACCAGCTTTGTTAAACTGTTCTACTTAATATCTAACATAAAAGGCATTCTGGCCTGAACCCCTTTTTGATCCATGGCCGATTTGACCTGCTTCAGCACCGAATAAGTTTCAGCACCGATTTCCTCTTCAATAAGATCCTGTTTTACTTTGGCACTGGCTCCGCCCAAATCTTCCATTAATCGCTCGATTCCTGTTTTATACTTAGGGAACTTTTTTATGCCATATTCAGTAAGTTCCGCCATTTTTGCCGCTTCGGCAATGGCATCTTCTAAATTACCAAGCTCATCGACCAGACCGATTCTTTTTGCGTCTACCCCACTCCATACCCTACCTTGGGCCAAACTATCGGCCTCGGCCATTGAAATATTGCGACCTTGAGATACACGCTGTAGAAAAGTGTCGTACGTGCTCTCGATACTTTCCTGTACCCTATTGCGAAAACCAGCGCTCATCGGTTCAAAAAGGGAATATTCAACGGAGTTCTCGTTTGTGCCTACCTGCTCTGCGTTGATACCGATTTCCCCGGCCAGCTCCGTTATGTTCGGAACCGTACCGAAAACACCGATTGAGCCGGTAATCGTAGTCGGCTCTGCAAAAATCTTATGGGCACCCGCAGCAATGTAATACCCACCGGAAGCAGCCACATTGCCCATGGAAACTATCACGGGTTTCTTTTCTTTCGCAAGTTCGACTTCACGCCAGATAATATCGGACGTAAGCGCACTACCCCCGGGAGAATTTACCCGAAGCACGATAGCCTTTACATCTTCGTCATCCCTAGCCTTTATAATGGCTTCGTTAATAATACCTTGCCCTATAACATCTGGGCCACCTTCACCATATAAAATCTCACCCTGTGCGAATACCACAGCAATTTTATCTTTCCCTTTACGGGTAATTTTTTTGTTCGAACGGATGACATAATCGCTTAACGAAACAATGTTCAAATCTTTGTACAATACCGAATCAACGGCATATTTGAGTTTTAATTCGTACTGGTCATAAAAAATCACATCGTCTATAAGGCGAGATGCTTTTGCATATTCCGGAGACCTGCCGCCAAGGGTATCGGCTATGACATTCAAATCTTCAGGAAGTATATTTCTGGCATCGGAAATATCTTCGACCATTGAATTCCAAAGTGAACTTATCAGCTCTTTTATTTGGGTACGGTTCGCCTCGCTCATTTCGTTGGCAATAAAAGGCTCAACGGCACTTTTGTACTTTCCGTGGCGGATGACTTCCATTTTAATACCTGTTTTTTCCTGTAAATCCTTAAAAAAGAGAACTTCAGAAGAAAGCCCTCGAAAATCGAGTGCACCGACCGGATTCATAAAAATAGAATCGGCCACACTAGCGAGATAATAGTCTTTCTGCATATAAAAATCTCCATAGGTATAGACGAATTTGTCGCTTTTTTTGAAATCTTCAAGAGCCTTTCGAATGGCCTGTGTCTGTGCCAGACCGGCAATGATAAAATTATTGTTGATGCTGATGCCCTTTATATCCTCATCATCTTTAGCTACCGAGATAGCATGTAAAATTTCATCTAAGCCCTGTGACTGTTCAAAAAAAGCACCTGAAAAAGGGTCAAGTGAGTTATCACCGACATAATCGCTAATGGGCTGCTGTAATTGCAGTTCAAGTATTGAATTTTTCTTTATAGCAACAGTATCTTCGGCGCTACCAACGATACTTGCAAAAATGAAGAGCATTATAAAAATTATGCCGAAGGCAATTAAGCAGCCGATTATGGCCGCCAGAAGATTTCTTAAAAATTTCATGAAAATTATTGTTACTATTTCCGCGCAAAGATAACGAACTCGCTCCTACTTTTTATTTTACTTATTGAACTCGTCTTGACTTTTTGTTTGAAATTGCAAATGCCTAAAATGGTTCGAACAGAAAAAATCCGGTTATTCTCTGTAGGGCGAGGGAAAAAATAACCGGATTTTCAGCCTTTTGTTTTTGCCCCTCCTGATAGCTATCGGCACTAAAGGGAGGAAAAAAGGCCGAAAATCAAGAATTATTTTAACCATCACCATTTTAAAATAGAGCCATTAAATTCATTATCAAGCTTTTGCAGCCAAAAATTCTGTTCAGAACCATTAACTTTTTATAATTATGTTATCGGATTTTTCCTTAGCGATTATTTCAAAATACCAATGGACAAAAATAATATTTGTTGAAAAAATTAAGAAGTGTTCGATGAACTTCCCCTCTACTTTTTGTTACTTTGTCCTACATTATGGGCGACCTCAAAACTGCATACCTTTCGCTGGGAAGTAATCTTGGCGATACCCTTAACAACTTACAAGCTGCAATACTATCCATCCACAAGTTGGCAGGGGAAATACAGCGTGTATCACCAGTATACCAAAGTAGTTCCTGGGGCTTTGAGTCGGCTGATTTTATGAATATCTGCCTTTCGTTAAAGACTTCTTTAACGCCTTTAAAACTTTTACAAACACTTCTGAATATCGAAATTGATCTAGGTAGAGTTCGACATGAGGAGAAAGGCTACCACGCACGTAGTATAGACATCGATATTTTGTACTACGAAAAGGAAACTCTGGTATCGGATGCCTTGGTCATTCCACACCCGGAAATGTGCAATAGAAAATTTGTTCTAAAACCACTGGCGGATATTGCTCCGCAATTTTATCATCCGATTCTTAACAAAGACACCCGAAACCTTATTCAGGAATGCAGGGATAAAGGTAAACTTGAAAAAATACCGTACCGACTCTACAAAAGCAGAACAGCCGTTTTTGCGCATACGAATTTTATTGCGATAGAGGGTAATATCGGGGCAGGTAAAACAACCTTGGCTCAAAAAATATCGGAAGATTTTAACGCTAAATTGGTGTTAGAGCGGTTTGCCGACAACCCGTTTCTTCCCAAATTTTATGAAGACCGGCCGCGTTATGCCTTCCCTCTGGAGATGTCTTTTCTAGCGGACCGTTACCAACAATTCACCGATGATACCTCGCAATATGATCTCTTTAAAAGTTTTATGGTGAGTGACTATGATATTTACAAATCATTGATTTTTGCACGAATCACCTTGCAGCAAGAGGAGTTTAAACTCTATCGTAAGCTTTTTAACTTAATGTACAAAGAGGTTAAAAAACCTAAAATTTATGTATACCTCTACCAAACTCCCGAGCGCTTGTTAGCGAACATAAAGAAACGAGGTAGAGACTTTGAACAAAACATATCACCTGAATACCTAACAGACATCAATAGAGGGTATTTGGATTTTATAAAGGGCTACCCCGAACAGAATAACCTGGTTATCGAACTAGGAGACCTCGATTTTGTAGAACGGCAAGAAGACTATGAGACCATTATCGACAAAATTTTAAAATTCGCCGTTAACTTGCCTGTTTGAAGTGATTTTCATGAATTTATCTTCGACCAAAAATCCCATACCACTACTCCCACACTTACGGCGATATTAAGTGAGTGCTTCGTACCATACTGGGGAATTTCTATTACGCCATTGCAATGATTAACCGCCTCTTGCGACACTCCTTTTACTTCATTACCGAAAACCAAAGCGTATTTCTTTGTTTTATCGACTTTGAACGTATTTAGCATTTCTGCCTGCTTGGCCTGCTCAATGGCTAGAACCTTATAGTCCTTAGATTTTAAGTTATCGATAAGTTCTATGGTACTTTCTTGATATTCCCAAGTCACACTATCCGTTGCCCCTAAAGCTGTTTTGCGAATGTCTTTGTGTGGCGGAGTGGCGGTAATGCCGCAGAGGTATATTTTATCGACCAAAAATGCATCTGCCGTTCGAAATACAGATCCTATATTATTCAAGCTGCGAACGTTATCCAATATAATGACCAAAGGCGATTTCTCGGCTTCTTTAAAAGCTTCGACATCCAATCGGTCGAGTTCTTCATTTTTTAATTTTCTCATTTCGTAGGATTAAAGTTATGAGCCAAGACTTGTCAGGTTTCCTACTAATGTCATTGTTGCATTTAGGACGGAAACGGTTTCTGTTATCGGACATAAACCTGACGGGTCTAATCATTGTTGTGTCGAAAAACATACTTCGGCAAGCTCAGTACATCGCATTGCGGCTCTTTGTGGGGAAAAGTTATTCCAAAATATCAACAATTTTACGACTTCCCTGAAGAAAACGATACATTCGTTTATCAAGTTCGATGTAAATTAAAGTAATTAAATCACTTTGGGCAAAACGGGAAAAATAAAAAAGGTAACCCCTTTGATGAAGCAGTACAATACCATCAAGACTAAATATCCTGATGCGCTGCTGTTGTTCCGAGTAGGCGATTTCTATGAAACATTCGGTGAAGATGCCGTAAAAGCATCCAAAATTTTGGATATAATATTAACCCATCGAAACAATGGCGGCGATCGTACCGAACTGGCTGGTTTTCCGCACCATTCGATCAACACTTATTTACCCAAACTGGTCAAGGCCGGGCAGCGTGTAGCTATCTGTGATCAGTTGGAAGACCCAAAAATGACCAAGACCATCGTAAAGCGCGGCGTAACCGAACTTGTAACGCCAGGGGTCGCAATGAACGACGATATTCTTAATGCCAAGACCAATAACTTTCTTTGCGCAGTGCATTTCGGCCGCAAATTACTGGGTGTTTCCTTCGTAGATATTTCAACGGGCGAATTTCTCACTTCCGAGGGCACGGAAGAGCAAATCGATAAGTTGCTCCAAAACTTTGCGCCCAATGAGGTTTTAGTTCCGAAAACCCATAAAAACGAATTCATCGAAATTTTTGGCAACCAGTTCCATACCTTTTTTATGGAAGACTGGGTTTTTCAGGCCGATTACGCCCTAGAGACCTTGACCAATCATTTTAAAACCAATACCCTAAAAGGTTTTGGGATCGACCACTTGAACCATGGTATTATCGCTTCAGGGGTTGTTCTACACTATTTATCGGAAACGCAGCACCGGCGGTTGCAGCATATCAGCACCTTAAAACGAATTGCCGAAGAAGAATATATCTGGATGGACCGTTTTACTATCCGAAATCTAGAATTGTATCATTCTACAAATCAAAACGCCATCACCCTCATAGATATTATCGATAAGACCATTTCTCCTATGGGCGGACGGATGCTAAAACGTTGGTTGGCCCTTCCTTTAAAGAATATTGAAAAGATACGTCGGCGTCATCAGGTGGTTTCCTATTTATCGAAAGAGGAAGATATCTTGCAAAAGCTACAAAACTCCATCAAGCAAATGGGCGATCTTGAACGCTTGATTTCAAAAGTAGCTACTGGAAAAATCAACCCAAAGGAAGTTGTTCAACTTAAAAATTCTTTAAAGGCGGTTGTACCTGTAAAGCAGCTAACATCCCAAAGTAGTAATGAAGCGCTAAAACTCATTGCCGACCAATTGCATACTTGTGATATGCTCAGAAGCAAAATCAAGGAGATGCTAAACGAAGAAGCTCCCGTTAACATGTTAAAGGGCAAAACCATTGCCGACGGTTATTCCCCAGAACTGGACGAGCTTCGAAACCTTGCTTTCTCAGGGAAAGACTATTTGAATAAAATGCTAGCCCGTGAAACCGAACGTACGGGTATTACATCGCTCAAAATAGCATCAAATAACGTTTTCGGTTATTATATCGAAGTCCGCAATACACATAAAGACAAAGTGCCGTCGGAATGGATCCGCAAACAGACCTTGGTCAACGCTGAACGTTATATTACAGAAGAATTGAAAGAATACGAAGCGAAGATTTTAGGTGCCGAAGAGCGAATTCAAAGCCTTGAACAGCAACTATTCTCACAATTGGTCGTCTGGATGCAAGAATATATCGCTCCCGTTCAGAACAACGCACAACATATCGCACAACTCGATTGCCTTTGCGGGTTTACCCAATTGGCCAAAGATCATAATTATATTGAACCCACCATCGATGATACTACCGAAATAGAAATTAAAAATGGGAGGCATCCTGTTATAGAGCGACAGTTACCGCTTGGTGAAACCTATATTGCGAACGATGTTGTTCTCAACCGCGATGAGCAACAAATCATTATGATTACCGGGCCGAACATGAGCGGTAAATCGGCCATATTACGGCAAACCGCTTTGATCGTGCTTTTAGCGCAAATGGGCAGTTTCGTGCCCGCAGAAGCGGCGAGAATAGGATATGTCGATAAAATCTTTACCCGCGTAGGTGCTAGCGATAATATTTCAATGGGCGAATCGACCTTTATGGTAGAAATGAACGAGACCGCTTCCATTTTGAACAATTTGAGCGAACGCAGTTTGGTCTTATTGGATGAAATCGGGCGGGGCACCAGTACCTATGACGGTATTTCGATCGCGTGGGCCATTTCAGAATATCTGCACGAACATCCTGCAAGAGCAAAGACCTTGTTCGCTACTCATTACCATGAATTGAACGAAATGTGTAGCACTTTTGAGCGTATTAAAAACTTCAATGTTTCGGTCAAGGAATTGAAAGACAATGTTCTCTTTTTAAGAAAACTAACGCCTGGAGGAAGTGAGCACAGTTTCGGAATTCACGTGGCAAAAATGGCCGGTATGCCACAGCAGGTCATCCAGAAGGCCAATAAAATATTGAAAAAACTCGAAAAATCGCATTCGAGCGAAGAGCTGACCGATAAACTACAATCAGTTCAAAACGAGATGCAGCTTAGCTTTTTTAATTTAGACGACCCCCTTCTTGAGCAAATAAAGGAAGAGATCACGCATTTGGATATCAATACGTTGACCCCTGTCGAAGCTTTGATGAAGCTTAACGAAATCAAGCGATTGTTAACAAAAAATAAGAAGGCTACTTCTTAAACTTGTTAGGTCTTGGAGGCCTGACAGGTTTTTAATTAAAATTTCTTTGTCTTTTATAGAATTATATTAAATTTGCTCCCGCTATCGAGATAAGATAGTATGTTCTTTTCAATGCGAGAAATCCTTTCCCGAAACGTCGAGGGTAGAGTGCCATCCACCGAAAGATGGATGGAGTTCGCGGGGTTTCCCGATTTCAATAGCGTTCGGGAAGGAGCTGTTTTTAGAAACGGTAGAGGCGTAAATTTGACATAATGAAAATGCGAAAATAGCTCAGCTGGTAGAGCGCCACCTTGCCAAGGTGGAGGTCGCGGGTTCGAATCCCGTTTTTCGCTCGACTTCGACTCCGCTCAGTCACCAAGAGCGGAGTTTTTGGTTTAAAGTCCGCTCGAGTGGTGGAATTGGTAGACACGCCGGACTTAAAATCCTGTGGCCTTTGGGCCGTGCGGGTTCAAGTCCCGCCTCGAGTACTACTTCTGTGCAATTCAATGCATGAAGTTAAAAAGCTCCACATATGTGGGGCTTTTTTAGTATTAGACCTCTAGAAATGACCTTCTGAGTAACCTGAATATTATTCTTTTAGTAAGCTTAACCTTTCGTAGAACTATGGTAAAATGTCCTACATAAAATCCCTAACTACCTATCAACAAATGGATCGTACCGTTTAACGAAAAAAAAACCGTCGTGCCCACTAAATCTCTTTCTTGTATAAGTCAAAAACTATACGCTAACCAAATATTATGGTGCCCAAGCCAAACACCGTAATCAAAACCTTTTTTTGAAGATGGATTCTACCGTATCTGAACACACTAAAGCTGTTCACAACCCCCACTACGAAAATTCCCTTGAAAAGTTAATTTCAAAATTGTACGAGCTAAAGGAAAAGTTCGAATCAAAGTATTATGGTAAAGCCGAATGTAAAGAATATGAAAAAGCAAGGGCATTTACTATAGAACTCAACGCAACTCTCTACGAGGCGAATAAAATACAATCGACCACTGATTCTTTAATTAAAAATGGCCCGGTATCTAATCAAGGTAAAGCCAAAATCTACCTCAAAAGATATGCAAAGGTCTCGGGAACGAGCTCAAAACAGATAAATGAAAAAATTAAGCAGCTCGACAAAGAACTAAACCAGCTGATTTATTGAGCTTCCCTCTAGTGTTTCTTTTCTCTATCTTAGTACTAGGTTTTTCTGAATTAAATAAGGGAAAAGTACAATGAGATATTTAGACTATTTGATATTGTACCAACCTTAACTATCTTGATGCACAACTATATAATCCCTAACGCCTTAGGGGGGAAGACTTTCCCTGATACCAGCGAAATTCTGAAAAACAGGGTCGGTTTGATTCTCGGCACCTCAAAAATTGGATAGGCAATCTTCCAAATCCGCATTATACAATTCGCATTCAGTCTACCGTAAATGGCATTAAATCCCAGGGTAAGCCCTGTGCCCAATATAAGGAATCGAACCAAGGGTCGAGGTACTAAACCTTGACCCCGCTGAAAAATCGGGGTTAGTTCAACTATCGAATTTCAATACGCCTACGGCTTTTGAAATACGAGTTTCACTAATAAAATCATATACATCTGAAAAAATAGAATTCGTACTGGTAAGCGAAAAAAAATGCAATATTATACGAATCGAAGTCCATCAATAAGATTTAATTGCCTCAGGAATTCCTGCGGATAAGATTTTTTTAAGTTATGACGGGTTTCGAACTTTAGATTCAATGTACGGCCAAAAGTGTATAGCGGGTGTATAGGAATAAAATAAAAGGTTTCATATCGACAAAAAATCGTTTATTTTAGATTCTTCAATCGGTCGGCATTGTCAAACATCAAATCGCTTTTAAAAAATTTGGGGCCCGGACTCCTATTTGCCAGTATGGCGATAGGTACATCGCATTTGGTACTATCTACCAAAGCCGGAGCGCAGTATGGTTGGATTATGGTAATCCCCATAATACTTGCCAACATCTTCAAATATCCATTTTTTGAATTCGGGGTTCGCTACACGAACATCACGGAAAAAACACTTATCGAAGGCTATCTGAATCGAGGTAAAGGCTATTTATGGTTTTACGCCGGTATCACCTTGATTACGACATTTACTATCTTGGCAGCTCTGTACACAGTTACCGCTGGGCTCTTTATAAATCTCTTCGAAGTATCGAACGCTCCCATAACTTTTGTCGCACTAGGGCTTTTTGCATTCATAAGTTTGGTCTTGATTATAGGCCGTTATAAGTTTATGGAGGTTTCGTTAAAATTTATAGTCTCTATTCTTTTCATTGCATTATTGGTCACCACGATTATGGTGATTTTTAAAGGAAAAGTGGATACTGCCCCCGATTTTACACCACCTCCTCTATTCAATGATGCAAGTATTCTATTCCTCATTAGTTTAATGGGCTGGATGCCTACTACAGTGGAGGCCTCAAGCTGGGTCAGCCTTTGGAGTATAGAAAAATGGAAAGGGGAAAAATACAAGCCCTCTTTAAAAGAGTCATTGGCGGAATTCAATACCGGTTATCTTATGACCGCTATATTGGCAATTTTCTTTTTGGTTATCGGGTCGATGACCCTTTACGGAACCAGCACCGAACTGAGTGGAAACGCCGTTACTTTTGCCGATCAGGTCGTTCGACTATTTACTACCCACATCGGCCCATGGGCCTATATTTTTATTGCTGTTTCTGCTTTTGCCACTATGTTCAGTACGTGCATGACCGCCCATGATGCCGTAACCCGTGTAAGTCTAGATATTATCGATCTACTTTCGCCGAGCGTAAAACTATCGGGTAAAAAAATCTTCTTTGCGCTGGGTGTCATCGTTTTGGCTTTGGTCAATTTTATTGTGGTTGCGGCCTTCGGGGCGAATATGGCCCAGTTGGTCGCGTTGGCAACTTTTGTATCATTTGTTGTAGCACCGATTATTGGCTATATGAACCTCAAAAATGTTATGAGTGAAGACGTGCCCGCACCTTATAGGCCAAAGAAGTGGCTACAGGCATTAACCTACGCAGGTATCGTGTTTCTATCTTTCTTTTCTATTTATTATTTCTGGGTGGTAATTTTCTGAAGCACTAGGTAGGTGACCTTCTATTCGAAAGTAAATTCAGCTATTTCCAGTTTTACAATCAAACGATTCGAAAACATTCATTTTTCCTAACAAAATGTTAACTATTTCAGTCTTTCAACGATTTTACTGTTAAAATTCGCGGGTAACCTATATCGAGTTTCTAATATGACCGTACTTATTTTGAGAACTCCCCTTATTTTGTTAAATGAAAACCACAAAACTATTAGCGACGCTTTTATTTTTTTTATTTATAGTTTCAAATTGTAGTACCGACAAAGCAAAAAAAAATGAAGTGGACGAAGTGGTTTCCGAAGAGCCAACGGAACCCAAAGAAGAGCAGGAAGAGACCACGAAAGACGACCTTGTCGAATCTGAAGATATTGGCTCAGAACTGATTCCCAACGATTTAGAACCACACCCAATGCAAGATATAGCCAAGCCGGCCTATCTTGAAACTATTACAGACCCTTCGTTTGGCACAACCATACGGCGTATTTCCGATGCAGGCGATGGCAACATAATAAAACCGATGTACAGTACAATACAGGCATGGAATGCCGACGAGAGCTTACTGATTTTATATGAACGAGGTACCGGTCATCAATTACTTAATGGTACGGACTATAGTTTTATAAGATATTTAGATGACATAAACCCAGATGATATCGAACAAATATTTTGGGATTTCAACGACCCCAATGTATTCTTTTACATAGATAGGGCAACGGCAGATTTTATTAAATATAATGTAGGTAATAAAGGTAAGGAGACCCTTGCCAACCTTAAAACTCTGACTAACTGTGCGGATAATATTGGCTCTGGCAACGATGTACAAATGATATCGTGGGATTCTGATGTAATAGGCTTTCGTTGTGACAACACCACAGCCTACTATTACCGTATATCGACCGAGACGGTTATGCAGTTCGATATCGCTGACATTGAATATACCGCTGCAATGCCCAGTGCGAGCGGTGAACGTTTTTATCACGGTCAGGGAGTTTATAATACCAATGGCAAGCGTGTAACGGAACTAAACGAGAAGAAAACCGAACATTCATCCCTTGGTAGGCTAGTTGATGGTACAGATGCCCATTTTTCGGTTTCCTTTGACGAAGGACCTCAAGGAGGGTGTTTAGGAAACATCATTGCCCATGACCTTGCAACGGGTGAATGCTTTCCCGTCATCAGTGAAAGTCTAGGTTATGATTACCCGAAAACAGGCACGCATATTTCAGCTATTTCACATAAGAACCCTGGGTGGGTCGCAGCTTCTATGATCGGTTTTGAAGAAGATGGGCAGGCACTTTTGGATCAAGAACTTGTTTTGGCCAAAGTTGAAAAAGGAAATGTTGAAATATATCGTATAGGTCATCACAGAGCCGATGAGAACGAATTTGATTATTGGGGCGAGCCACATGCCGTCATCAGCCCTACAGGAACAAGAGTTTTGTTCGGTTCGGACTGGAGCGGTGATGAAGACGGTAAATCAGTTGATACTTATGTGGTAGAGCTACCTGCCTTTACAACGCCTGCAGAAAATTAGTTTTTTGCCCCCTTTCTTTACCCCACATATATTCTTCGGTCGAAAACTTCGGTTTTCGGCCGATTTTTTATTTACTTCCTTTTTATAATATACTTAACAGACCTTCTTTGGTATCGGCCGAAATCTTTAGAATATTTGCAAAATAAAATAGACCCCGTAGCAATTTATCTTGGACATTTTTATTTTGTTAAACCAAATACCAAGAACTGCGGAGGCGTTGATAGTAGAATTTTTATGGGATTAATAAATATTAAAAGGAAAACAAGACTAGAAAAAAGATATTCAGAAAAAATGGGAATGTTCAACGCGAAAGTGACTTACATTAAAAAATCGTTTCTTGGCATACCTTTAAAAACCTTACATGCCTATCGCGAAACGTATTATGGCGAGGTAAAGTCATGTGAAGACTGTATAATCGCGAGCTAAGAAATTAGAATACTAAGGATTGAGATCTTCGTAATTCTCAACAACGAACAAAGTTCGCAAATTTTGTTTGTGTAGAAAGTCGAGGCAGTAAACGCCATTTGTACAATTATTCAATATTTTTTCTTCTCCATAGCCTATACTCATGGCTATATTCTCGCTTGGCACGCCATTTTGTAGTAAGTAGGCTTTAATAGCGTCAGATCTTTTTTGGGAAATTCTTTTATTAGAACTGTTACCGCCCCTACTGTCAGTATGGGTTTCGATAGACAACTTCATTTCGGGAAATCTTTTGACGGCTTCTACGACCTTGTCCAAAGTCGGTGTTATTTCTAAAGTGAGGTCGCTTTGACCGCTGGCAAAAAAGAAATCTTTAAGGTCAAGTACGGTCTTTCCTTCTTTCTCTTCGACAATATCTTGCACGGCGACCAACTGAACGTTCAATGCCGATTTCTGTAATTCATCAAGGCCTTTGGGGTTGTACGTTTCTTTAAATGTTGAATAGGTATCCTTCGAAATTTCAATGGTTACGATATCGTAGTAGGGTATTTCCATTTGAAAAGAACCGTTATCAGAGGTAAATACCTCTTTAAGTAGATTACCGTCGGCATCGCTAAGCGTTACCTTAACATCGGGAATGGCTACATCGTACCGAGGTTTAACCACTTTACCCCTAAAGATCAAAGTGCGGAGTCCAGGTTTTTTGGCCACCTTAAATCCGTAAATATCATCGTTGCCTTTCCCACCGGGCCTGTTCGATGAAAAGTAGCCCACTATCCCGTCTCCATCATTATCCTTTATAATAAAACCAAATTCATCGTATTTTGAATTGATACCCTCACCCAAGTTTACGGGAATACTAAAACTTCCGTCGGATTGTATGTTGCTACGGTAAACGTCCATTCCTCCGTTACCATAAAACACATCTGAAGAAAAATAGAGACTATTGTCATAAACGTAAGGTGCTATTTCGTTGCCCGGAGTGTTTATTCTGGGGCCTAAATTAACCGGTTGCGACATTACTTGACCATTATTGGTAGAAACATAATATAGGTCGGTACCGCCATAGCTGTCCTTAAAATTAGCGGAGAAATAGAGTTTCTCGCTTTTCTCATCATAGAAAGGATAATAAAATGATGTGCTCAAGTCTTTTAACAAAAATCGGAAGGTACCATTGTCATAAGCCATACCTATAGACAGGGCATTCTTTCCTTTTTCATCAAAGGCCAAGTTCTTACCCTCGGTGTTCGACAGCACATAGTAGATAAGTCCCGAATTTTCAGCGTAAAAAGGTGTTGATTTATGATAAGGCGAGTCGGGAATATTACCAAAAATAGACGTATTCAGAAGATTACCGCTTTTTTCACGGTCAGCTACATAGATATCTAGGTACGATTCCCCGGAAGGGCCATATATTTTTTTCGATTTTCCTTTTCGGCTACTACTAAATAAGAGTTTATTATTGTAGAAAGCAGGCGAAAAATCGGCATATTCGCTATTTGCATTGAGAGTGAATATGAAAAAACCGGAGGCGGGATCAACTTTAGATTCCAGCATTTGGTAATTGAATTCCGCATTCTCCGAGAGCTCGGTTGCCAGCTTGTTGCCCTTCGATTTTAAAAATGCCTTGACCCGCTCCTTTTCAGAAGTCTTTGCCAAACTTTGCAACATTTTGTTGAACTGATTGTCAGACATTATGGTGTCTTTCTTATTGATATCCAAATACAGCTTCGTTGCCTTATTATATTCACCGGTCTTGAAATACGAATCGGCCAAGTTCAACAACTGGCCATTAGTAATCAATTTACCTTCAAACATCTGCTTTTGATATTCGCGAATGGCATCTTCATAGGCATAGCTATAAAAATAATTATCTGCCTTTGAAGTCAATTCTTGCCCTAATGACACCGTTGTGGTCAAGACAAAAAACAATATGAAGAATCTGAATTTCATAATATGTAATTAGAAAAATCTAGGCGTGTCTATTTGCTTTGGTTTTCCCTTCAAATTTTTATCGTTCGTACTCGATCCGTCCCCCTTGCCAAGGTAGAATTTCAAAATAACCTCATGCGACCCGCTACTGAACTCGCCCAAAGGTTGGGTGTTGTAATCATACGAATACCCAATGAAGGCACTGTTCGAAATCTGAAAACCGGCCAATGCACTTACAGCGTTACCGAAGCGATAAGAAGCCCCCATCGTAAATTTTTCGTTGTACAAAAAATTTGCCGATAGATTCGTATTCAAGGGTGCACCACTGATATAATTTATCAAAAACGCCGGTTTGAACTTCAAGGTCTCTGATAGATCAAAAACATAACCACCGATAAAATTGAACTGCATTTTATCTTCGATTATCGTAGCGACATCATCATTATATATTCCGTCGGTCAGAAAATTGGGTATTGAAACCCCCGCATACCAGATATCATCTTCATATAAAAAGAGACCTGCCCCTACGGTGGGATAAAATTTACTTATCGTTTCGCGACCTAAAATAGGCTCTCCGGGGTTTTCGAAGGTTCCCTTTGAAAAATCTACGTTCAAGAACGATCCACCAGCGTCCATACCGAAAGAAAGCTTCGCATTATCGGAAACATTGAATTGATAGGAATAGGCCAATTCTACATAAGTCTGTGTCGAAGGCCCTAACTGATCGCTGATAATATTAAAACCCAAACCTGTGGTTTCATTTGTAAAGGGAATATTCGTACCTAGTCGTATTGTTCTAGGCGAACCTGGTATATCGAGCCATTGTGCACGGTAAAGGCCGGCGATTTCAGGTGACTGAACTGTACCCACGTAAGCGGGGTTAAAGCTACCGATATTATACATATACTGGGTATATTGAGGCTCCTTTTGCGAGAAACCCTTCACCGTAATAAGCATTAAACCTAGAAAAAATAAAAGGTGTACGTAGGTGGATTTTAGCATTCTGTATTCCATTTCAATATTATCTTATGAGCTGGATCCAGCCTTTTCTGGTTGTATTGATTTCTGCACCTTCAATCTCCTCCTGTAAAGTAACATTCAATACATAGAAATAAGTTCCATCAGGTACTTCGTTACCATCTCGGCTTCCATCCCAAATAACTTCATCGGTCATTTGATCCCCCTCGAAAACCAAACTGCCATATCTATTGAATATTTTTATGGAATAGGTCATGTCGACTTCCTCTTCCATACCATCTTCTGCAATTCGTTTTTTGTTTATTTTCAACTCATCGTTCGTACCATCGTTATTAGGCGAGAACTGGTTGAAGATGATTCCTAATTCGGCCTCTGTTCTTTCTGAAACGGTTACCGTTACCTCATCGACATTGTTATCATAATTTTCTTCACTATCCAATGGTGAAGATCTTATTATTTCGGCTTTATTCACAAAAGTGCCGGAATTTGGTGCGGAAACCCGAATTTCTAGTGTTGCTATTTCGTTCTTTATAAGTTCGGGAATAATCCAAAGACCTGTTTCGGGATTATACTCTCCTTTATCGGGGCTATTCGATATATATATAAACCCACTTTGCTCAACGGCCGCAATGGTGTCGAGTACTTGAATGTTAGAAACGGCATCTTCATTCGATTCATTGGTAACCTCGATAGTAAAAATCACCTCATCACCCACTAGAGGCCGTACATCCTTTCTTCTATCTTTCTCTTGCGTCACTGATGAATCTTGTGCAATTCGTGCAAATTTTTCAAGCTTTAGATCGATACCTTCAGGTAAGTCAACATTTAAAATTACCTCGGAAGTATCATTTGAAGGGTTATCATCAAGAGGAAATGATTCTAACAACTCAGCTATATTATTGTAAGGCCCTCCATCTAAAACATCTGCCGTAATGGTCAGTGTTGCGGCTCCTTGAGGTGCTATTTCGAAGATAGACCACATTCCCATTGCGACATCATAGCTTCCCTCTGAAGCATTATGCGTTTTATACCCGAAACCTTCGGTCAGCATATCGCCCACAACTATTCTTCTTGCCTTTTTGTCCGATAGATTGTTTACCTTAATCGTGAAAATGACTTCATCGCCGGCTAACGCGTCTAGCTTATCTACCGTTTTCACAATTTCAAGGTCAATGGGCGTTGGGTCGCAGTTGTCGTTCTCGATGTCAGGATCACAGGCGTCAAGTGGATCCGTACCGTTCGTTTCTTCATCACCATCTGAAATTCCGTCTTCGTCTGTGTCACAGAGTCCGATTGAATTATCAGGAATACAGGGATTATCATTTCCAGGATCCAATTGGTCGACTACCCCATCGGAATCAGTATCCAATATGTTCGAATCAAGGGCATCGATAACACCATCGGCATCACCATCTAAAGGATTTGCCGTATCGGCACCGACTTCAACACCATCGTTGACACCATCACCATCGGTATCGGCATTGTTAGGGTTGGTACCCAAGGTCGATTCGAGACCTCCGAGAAGTCCGTCACCATCGTCATCGGTATCGCAGCTACTGACAGTAATTGTAACGTTTGCTGCATTATTAACACAGGGCGCCACAGCACCAGTGGTCGTATACCTATAGACATAAGTACCGTTTGGACTGCCTTGAAAATCCAGAACGTTTTCAGCATTTGGCGCAAGGTTGGCCGGGCCAGAAGAAAAGGCCCATACTCCAGCGCTTGCAGTCTGGGTAAACGTATTATCTAAATCAAGCGTAGTAACCCCGAATTGTGCATCGTTACAAGATGATGTATCTGCTGGAGAACCTGGCGTAGCCTCTGGAATTACTGTCGCTACAACTTCTACACGGGGCGAAGACGTACAGGCGTTTACGTTGGCATCAATAAAATAACTGGTTGTCTGGGCGATACTTGGTGTTGTAAAACTAGCACCGGTTCCTACTGGATTACCACCTGTAGCCCTTGTGAACCATCGAATCGTTGCGTCGTCGCTAGCACCGGCAGTCAAAACCAAAGTTCCTGGCCCGCACCTATTGTTGCCGGTCGGATTAAGAACTTGAGGGGTTGTATTCAGAACCAGGTTAAGGGTCAACAGCGGACTTGCACAATCGTTAGTAGCATCAAAATAAAAACCGTAGTACGTACCCGGCAAAGGGTTTGTGATTCTAGCGTTTTCTACAAAGCTATTTGTAGGATCATCTTGGTCTGTCGCCCATCTCAAAACAGTGCCATTCGGACCGGTAGCCGGGGCATAGTCGTTTAGCGAAGTGGTAATAGCGTCACAAAAAGTGCGCGGAACTGCTGTATCAAGTACAGGTGCCGCATTGCCCGCTTCGCAGGGATCGCAATCAGAAACATTTATCGTGACCGATATAGTGGCATTGGTACAGGGGGCTACAGCCGTATTTGTGGTATAGGTATAGACATATGCCCCGGCAGGCTGGCCGCTAAAAGCAACAACATTCGTACCGTTCGGGTTTACCGTTGCGGGGCCAGAGGTAAATGCCCAAACCCCGGCATCGGCCCCTGTGATTAAATCATCTAAATCTAAGCTCGTCAGGCCAAAGTCATCATTTTGATTGTTACAAGCTTCGTCGATTTCCGGTGCCGTTTCGATACCTGCCGTCGGCGGTGCATTAAATGTAATGGTAACATCATCGGTCGGGCTAAAGCACGAATTGTCATTTGCCCAGTATACTGCATAATAAGTATCACTTACCGTAATGTTAGGGCCGGCCAACAAGTCGGCCTCAGCCGTAGGATTCTGTATCGTACTCCAACGTAAGCTCGAATTGGCCGGCGCACCTGCAGCCCCACCGACAACGTAGGCATTCAAATTTACACTGGCAGTAGGTGGATTACAGACCGAATTCGGTCTTGCATTGATTTCAGGTGCCGTATCACCGGCAGCACAATCGTTATCGGCAATGGTAACCGTTCGTTGAGCTGCAGGGAGTTGCGTATATGAAAATAGATTTGTATTAGCTGCGGGGTTACCCAATTGGGGATTATCTAAAATTAAGACTGCCGTTTCATCCGCTTCGGGAAGCGCATCATCTACAGGAATAATATTGAGAGCTCGAGCTAATGTACCCAACGGAAAAGTAAATATCGCTTGGCCTTGGGTGGTGTAATCGGCATTTGCATTACCCGGTGCGATAGCCGAACCAGCCAAAGAATATGCTACTGTAAGTGGTTTACCTGTACCATTTTGCTTGTCCAACCGGAGTATAAACCTACCCCGATCGGAACCCTCTTCGGCGGCAGCTCCATCATCCATTTCTAAAGTAAAGACACCTACATCTTGTGGGCTGTTAGCGAGGTTAATCGTAACCGAATTGGCAGCGGGATTGGGTGTACCGCCGCCGATAGCACCTAAAGTTATCGTAATCGTTTCCGTTTCTTCGACCAGGTCATCTTCAATAATAGAAACCGGTAAAGTTACCGACGGATTAACCGCATTAAGTATTATAACCGTGGGCGGTATAGTGTAATCTTGATTCGAAACAGCAGTTCCCGAACGAACTAAATTCACGGTGGTAAAACCGGCGGCGGCTGCTGGAGCTCTAGAAATAGTAATGGTTGCACCGTTCGGGGCGCCACCCTCTACTTCGGCAGCAACCAAGTCGGTAGAAGTTATTGAAACTACTTGGGCATTTATTGCAAACCCCGTAAGTAACAGCATCAAAACTACAAACTGTTTGCCAATGGTTCTCAAATTATCGGCAAAGTAAAATTTTTTCTTTTTCAATTTCATAAACTGTCCTTTGAATCCATTCAAAATTCAATACACAGCAATACAAGTAGGTTGTTGTAAAATGGGCCTCAATATTACTAAAAAAAATATCCACAACCTTAATATATGGGGTTAAATCAGGCTTTCATGGATGAACTACAACATATACGGGCAAAACATCAATCGGGGATATCTGCAGAACGACTTTCTGCATCTGGAACAATCTTTTTTACGAGCCCCTGTAAAACCTTACCGGGACCAACTTCGACAAAAAGTTTCGCACCGTCTTTTACCATGTTCTCAACACTTTGTGTCCATTTTACCGGAGCGGTCAATTGTGAAATAAGATTCTTTTTGATTTCTATGGAATTGTTTACGGCTAACGTAGTAACATTCTGATAAACTGGACATTGAGGTTCATTGAACGACGTATTTTCTATAGCCGAAGCCAGTTCTTCACGTGCCGGTTCCATAAGAGGGGAATGAAATGCACCACCCACTGGAAGCACCAAGGCTCTTCTAGCGCCTGCTTCCTTCATTTTCCCACAGGCAGTTTCGATAGCGTCGACTTCACCCGAGATTACCAATTGCCCCGGACAGTTGTAATTGGCCGCAACAACGATACCTGGAGTTTCATCACATATTTTCTCCACTATTGCATCATCCAAACCTAAAACAGCGGCCATGGTACTTGGTTGTAGCTCGCAGGCCTTTTGCATGGCCGTCGCCCTTTGTGAAACAAGCTTCAATGCGTCTTCAAAGTTCAGCGTTCCGTTCGCTACCAAGGCCGAAAACTCACCTAAAGAATGGCCGGCAACCATATTCGGACTGAAATTTTCGCCCATCACCTTGCTCAAGATAACCGAATGTAAAAAAATAGCGGGCTGGGTTACTTTTGTTTGCTTCAGGTCTTCTGAAGTGCCTTCGAACATGATATCGGTAATAGAGAATCCGAGTATCTCATTTGCGGTCTCAAAAAGCTCTTGAGCCAATGTATGCTTCTCGTACAGATCTAGACCCATACCCACGAATTGGGCACCTTGCCCAGGGAATATATATGCGTTCATTTTTTACTTTTTTGATGGGTGCAAATTTAGGGAATAAAAGTTCAAGGGCAAGTTATACTTCGGCTACGCTCAGTAACCAAGTGTCAAGTTTCAAAAGTTTATGAGTTTCTACTTCGACAAGCTCAGTACAGGTGCGATTATGAAGAAATCGTTTTCAAATTGTTTCATTTTCAAATTGGCACATTTAAACCACTGACAACTGCCACTGCATACTGCCAACTACTCTCCCTTGAACCAACCCGAATATGTAACGTAATTGTTCGCTATCCGATCTATCTCGCCAGCACTGAGCTCTGGACTTATATCCTTTATTTTTTTAGCGGGCATACCTGCGAAGATGCTTCCTGAAGGCACATGGGTACCTTTGGTAACTACTGCCCCCGCTGCAATGATACTATTGCTTTCGACGACACAGTCGTCCATAACGATACTGCCCATTCCGATAAGTACGTTGTCTCTTATCGTGCAACCATGTACAATGGCATTATGACCAATTGAAACGTTATTCCCAATATTCGTTGGTGATTTTTGATAGGTACAATGTACCACGGCACCATCTTGAATATTCACTTTATCGCCCATTTTGATGTAGTGTACATCGCCGCGCAGAACGGCATTGAACCAAACGCTACATTGGTCGCCCATAGTTACATCGCCCACGATGGTGGCGTTTTCGGCGATAAAGCAATCGTCGCCTGTTGTTGGGGTTTTTCCGTTGATGGTTTTTATCATTGTTTAGTGGAATAAAAATCACAGCCGTCTTCGATTTGAAGGACCAAGTTAATTTTCTTGTATGCCCTTAATATATAAACAAACTGTTTATCCGTTGTTCCATAGCGCACAAAATATAGGCTTTTTAAAATTCCGTTCGGAACATTTCCTTCCTTTTTATATTCTTCATACGCCGTTGGATGCTTGAATAAAGGTAGATGGAACTCGGTATCATTCTCGACGATATAATAGTTCGTTCCTATCTTTTTTCTTTTTAGTACTTTTTCGGGCAGTGCAACATTAGAAAACTTGTAGCGCGCAAAACTATCCCCTGCCAATAACGTATCTCCCATTCTGCTAAATGCGTAATTTTCAGTTTGAAATTTATGGTAATTTCTATTAACGAGAACCGACTTGCACTCAAGCTTAATAGACTTTGCCCTAACAAAATATTCTTTTGGAAGGGAAAATGTAGAATAGATTTTATCTTGATCAAAAAAATCAGCGGTATACGTCAGACTATCTTTTTCCGAAACCTCAATATAGTAATTAGGATTATTAGAGCTCGATAAAACCAGTCTTCTCTCCGTTACGGAATCTACTTCTGAAATGTTATAATCATAGGAAGCCAAGTAGTCGAACCGATACATTTTTTGAGGCGTGGCATCAACCGATTGATCGATTTTCGATGAGCCAACAGTCCATGTGCGTGGAGAACATCCCTCGAAAAAGAGGAGTATTCCGAGATACATGAACAAGCGAGGAACTATCTGTTTTTTCATTTTATCTAAAATAAGCTAGCAATTTCTTTTTCTCTTAAGGACTCTACCTCTTATATAGAACTCATGTTGAGCTGTTCTTAGGCTTGCTGTGAACTTTTTGATTCGTTGGAAATTTTTCCTTCCGAAAACATCCCCCTAGACCACTTCAAAGGGGGAAATGCTGATTCAAAAATAAGCCAAAAACTCCTTTTTCCTTGAAGCGGAAACCAACAATTCTTTACCGTTAGAAACCACCACGCTGCCACCCTTGCCCTTTCGGTATTTCACGACCTCGTTTACATTGACCAAGTACGATTTATGAATGCGGGCGAATGAAAAAGGCGATAAGGCTTCCTCAAAATATTTCAGGGTTTTGCTGACCAATATTTTCTTGTTCTCGAGATAGATTTCGGTATAATTGTCATCGGCTTTGCAATAGAGAATATCCGTTACGTTCAAGACTTGAAAACCATCTTGTTGGGGCAAGGTTATCTTGCCCTCAACAGATTTTAGTTTGGGCCGTAAAACGGTATCGGCCAGGGCATTTTCTTTTTGCTTTATTTCCCCGACGTGCGCTACGGCCTTAATGAGTTCGTCGATATTAATCGGTTTCATCAAATAATAGGCAGCTTGGTTGTTCAGCGCATCGACCGCATATTGGTTGTATGCGGTTACAAATACGGTTTCAAAAGTACGGTCCGGCACTTGGTCTAAAAGGTCAAAAGCATTGCCGAAAGGCATTTCAACGTCCAAAAAAACCAAATCAAGGTTATTCTTTTTAATGAGTTCTAGCCCCTCTTGTATCGAAGCCGCTTCTCCTAAAAGGCTTACCTCCGAACAGTATTTTGCAAGATAGTTTCGCAGAATTTCACGGCTGTTGGCCTCGTCTTCTATCAGTATCGCGTTTAGTTTCATCGATGATTTGGATTTATGTCATTCCCGCGAAGGCGGGAATCTGTTCATATTCTCTAAATTGTCACCTAAGACTAGGCCTTTTAACCAGTCCAACCTTCGAGACTGTTCATAAATTAATTCTTTAAACGAAAGGCTTGCGCTCTACCCCTTCCGTTATTTTTATTCAATCCTTCCTCAACGCAAACACCACCTTAGTACCCGAACCGTCAGTCTCGAGATCAGCTATATGCACATCTACCTTGTCCTTATACATATCGTTTAGAATGGCAATCCGTTTTTTAATGTTGCCCATACCTTTCGACTTTTGTTTCTTTTGGTTCTGCGTTTTGAGGGCTGCCGATTTCTTTCGGCCAATACCGTTGTCGCTAATCGTGATTTCTATGGAATTTTCATCCATTTGCTTCAAATCAATAGCTAAAAATCCTTTATCCTCTTTATACCGAAGGCCATGCCAAATCGCATTTTCGATATAAGGTTGCAACAACATAGGCGGAATCTGGAAGGCTGCCACATCGATTGCTTCATCCACGGTAAGCTTATAGTCGAATTTTTCGGGGAAACGGGAGTGCTCTAGTTTCACGTACAGGTCCAATAATTCCAATTCTTTAAACAGGGGAATAAAATCTTCCTCTGAATTTTCAAGAACCGAGCGCATTAAAGTCGAGAACTCGCTGAGATAACGGTTAGCGCTACGTTCGTCGCTCTTTGCGATATAATTATTGACCGAATTCAACGCATTGAAAATAAAATGCGGATTCATTTGCGACCGTAAAGATTTCAATGCTAAAAGATTGTTCGCCAATTTTTGTTGCTGGTTACTACGATAGAAGAAAAAAGTGGCCAGACCAAGTAGCACAATACCAAAAATCAAAGAGTAAATGACCCAATTTTTACGTTTGTTACTTTCCTGTATCAACTCTTGTTCCGTTAGGGCAAGATCATACTTGCTCTGGGAAAGCTCCCTTTCTTGTTCAAGCCCGGAAATACGGTTCTGTTTAGTCGAGATTTCGCGATTGAATCGTGCCGCCCTTGAAATTTCCTGTTCCTTTCTTATATATAAAGTATCAACTAGGGTAACGTAATCACGGTATGTTTCGAACGCCTTGGGATAGTCTCCCTTATATTCGAATACTTCGGAGAGCTTTCGCGTTGCGTCTTTTTGAACAACAATATCATCTTCTGAACCGGCCTCTTCAATACTTTCCTTTAAATAAGGAATAGCCTCATCATATTTATCTTGGGCGATATAGGCATTGGCAATTTTATAATTGATACGCTGTGCCGTAATGGAATCGGATTGGGTCAACACCTGTTGTCGGCCAACTTTTACCTTTGGTATTTGCTTCAACTCGTTCAGACTCTTTTTGCGTAACTCGATTTCGGCACCGTATTGGCTTCTCTGGTTATAGAAATCAGCTACCTTTTCTTTTTCTTGCAAGGCTCTTTGGGGAGCCAGACTATTGGCAAGTTCTAGTGAACTATCATAATAGGCGTCCGCTTCGAGCAATTTATTATCGTCTGCATAGGCATCCGCTATTTTTGAATTCAGGTCGGCCATTTTGGGAGAAATCTGATTCATTTTAGCCACTATTAGTCCTTCCTCATAAAAAGCCACCGCTTTATCCATACGGCCAAGGCCACGATACGTATCCCCTAAATTCTCATACAGTTCAACTTTTTGATACGGAATCAGATTTTCGATTTTCGTCAATGGCGTCAATACCGTTTCAGCCTCTTCGAACTGATTGTTCAACACATAGGCTTTGCCCAAAAGCAAAGTGGTTTTTGAAGATTTATTGGCTTCTAAGGCATCTTTATAGTTTGTAATCGCCAAATCATATTGTTGGTGGTACTGGTACACTTCACCCAAAGCAGCGAACGAAGCGGCAAGTTCTTTTTTATTACCGCGCTTTCCAAGGTCGGCTATAGATTGCGTAATAAAATCAATGCTCTTTTTAATATCCGATTTTCTATAAAAATTCGCCGAATCGAGATAGGTCTGGTGCATCGAAACTCCCCTTTTCAACGTTTTGCTACGGCTGCTCATTCCTTTATTTTCCTCGGAATAGCCCTGTACTTGCACGTCGACATCTTCGTTACTTTTGATCCTGTGGCGTTTGGTAATAAACTCGGGACTTCGAAAAGTCAGTACATCGCCTAAGGAAGCTTTGATGGAATATTCTCCCAGCCCATTGGTCAATGTGTAACCACCTTTTTCAGTAGAGACCTCAACGTTTGAAATAGGCGTACCCGTTTCCTGAACTGTTACAGAACCCTTGATCCGCATTAGGTTTGTAGATTCTTGCACTTGGGCAAAGGTGGTAGCGCATGCAACGAGAAACAAAATCAATATGTGGCGAAAGTTTTGCATAGTGGTACTTACACAACGTAAACTTAGCGGAATTATGCGGCACAAAAAAATGGCCATCTGCCTAAAACGCCAATTAAAATAGGCGTTTTAACAACTTTACAAAGTTGAACGACCACTTTACGCATTCAAAGCGACCTTTCACGCATTCCCCATTTTTTTAGAAAAAGGTTGGCCATAGTTTTACCCCATAAAATCGACAAAATGATGCTGCCTTTAAAGAAAAGATTGAAAAAAACGATCATCGTTCTCTTGGTGATTTTTTTAATGCTATTCGTATTCCGATTAATCTATGGATATCAGACCGTTCCCGAAACCACTGAGAATATTGCTTTGGATATTCAGCTGCAATCCGGAATGGAAGAGCCTTCCCTAAACGTTCGAAAAAACTATGCCTCTAAAAAGTATAAGGTCATTGCAGGACAAAATCCGGCTCGAATTGATCAGAAGTACGAAAAAATCGCAGATATACAAACACTTTCTAACCAATTCGATACCGAAGAAAAGCAGATTCGACAAGAGGTAAAAGACTTCGATGGCCTAATTCAGTTCGAAAACAAAAACGGAAATAACGGATATCGCAAATTGGAGCTTATAATCGGGGTTCCACCGGAAAATTTCGATTCCATCTATAACCAGCTTATCAAAATTGGAAAGGTAAGTGCCAAGCAAATTACCAAAAAAGACAAGACCAACGAATACAAGGAACTGAACGCCAGAAAATTTTCTTTAGAAAAGATTCGCGAATCGCTGATCGAGTTAAAATCAAAAGGCGGAAGAATAGAAGAGTACATGCTTTTGGAAAATCGCATTCTAGATATCGAACAACAGCTACAGGGCCTTGGGGTAAGCTTAGGAAATTTCGATGATGAAAATGAATTCTGTACGGTTAAATTTTCACTTTCCGAAGGCAAAATCAGCACTATAAGCCTTCTGCACCGCATAAAAGTGGCGTTGGAATGGACCGTAGAAACCTATCTGATGCTTATGGCCGCTTTAAGCTTTATGACGTTGTTCGCTTATCTCTCGATTTTGACACTTGAAAAAATAAGAACGAAAATATAGTATAAACAAATTTAATTACTAACAAGAGATTCCTGCCGAAGTTTATGCTGAGCGTAGCCGAAGTGCAGGAATGACAAAAAGTAAATTATTATGAAAAAGATCTTTGGAATCGCGTTAATGTCTTTCGCACTTACCTCTTATGGTTGTGAGTTGAAAGCAAAAAAAACTGTAACAGCACCCATTATTGCACAAGCTTATGTCAGTAATGGGGACGAAAAACCTAAAAACAATACCGTTAAAATCGCCCTGCTGCTCGATACCAGTAATAGTATGGACGGCCTCATCAATCAAGCCAAGGCACAGTTGTGGGACATTGTCAACAAATTTACCCATGCCAAATGCGGCAACGAGGCTCGGCCAGAACTGCAGATAGCCCTTTATCAGTATGGTAATGACAACCTATCGTCACGCGAAGGCTATATACAACAGGTACTTAATTTTAGTGGTGATCTCGATGAAATCTCCGAAAAACTATTCTCCCTGACAACCAATGGTGGTGAAGAATTCTGCGGACAAGTTATTCATACCTCTTTAAAGCAATTGGATTGGGGCGAAAACCCAGATAACCTAAAAATGATTTTTATTGCCGGCAATGAGCCATTCGACCAAGGCAAATTGAACTATAAAGATGCCGTTACGAACGCCAAAGAAAAAGACGTTATCGTAAACACGATATTCTGCGGCAACTACGAGCAAGGCATTAATACAGATTGGAAGAACGGCGCTATCCTTACCGGAGGCGAATATATTGCCATCGACCACAACAGACGGGTGGTTCATATCGACACTCCATACGACGAGGTTATCATTAAACTCAATTCGAAATTGAACAAGACCTATATTTCTTATGGTGCTTTGGGAGCTTCAAAAATGCAGCTGCAATCTACACAAGATGCCAATGCCTATGAAATGGAAGATGCCGTGGCCGTTAAACGTGCCGTGAGCAAGAGTTCGCGATTGTACAATAATAAAAAATGGGATTTGGTAGATGCCTCCGACGATACGGAATTCGATATCTCAAAAATAGACAAAGATGAATTGCCAAAGGAATTGAAAGGAAAAACGGCCTTGGAAATGGAAGGGTATATCGCCGAAAAGAAATCGGAACGCGCCCAAATTCAAAAGGAAATTCAACAGGCGAATGCAAAGCGGGAAGCCTTCATCGCCAAGAACCAAAAAGAAGGTGAAAAAGGCGAACTTGAAAATGCGATGTTAGCCGCTATCAAAAAACAGGCTGCCAAGAAAGATTATCGGTGGGAGTAGGAGAAGCCCCTCTCTAGCCCTCCCCTCGAGGGAGGGAACTATTTCATGTATGTTAAAAAGCTATTTTTAGGAAATTCGACTTAATTGAAATTGATAAGTACTCCCCTCCCCCGAGGAGGGGCCGGGGGAGGCTTTTTTTTTACTGCGCAGCAGGACAGTAACAGTCGTATTTTCGCTCGCTCTGGCCGAAATCGTAGCCCAAAGTAATTTGGTGAAATCCTCCGCTATCAAAACGGATATCACCCGATTGGTACGAATAATTATAGGAGACCATAAAGTTTTTGATATTAGCACCGACAATAGGCGTAAATAATTGTAGCCTTTGTTCACCAAAGCTATCGCCCGTAGCGAATTGGGCACCATCAAAACTTCTGCGGTACGAGAGGCCGCCCCAAATACGACCGAACTCTACGTCTTTATAGACCTTGGCATTAAGGTCGATGGTTTTCTCCTCGGTGAATTCGGTCATTTGAAAAAGTACCGAAGGTTCTAGTTGCCATTCTTGTCTTCCGAAGATATAGCCCACGGAGACCAGATAACGGCGAAGGTTGTCGATTACGGGTATATTGTCGTTCGCTTTTCCATAGCGGTATAAATTTCGCTTGCTACTTAAAAGATTATTGATCGCAAAATGGGCGTAAAACTCCATTAGGTTATAAGAAAACCCTAAATCTGTGTTGAAATAGCTTTCGCTCAACTTTATACCTGCAATAGCATCATCGGGTATTGTAGAACGAAACTCCGACTCGTCTAAGCTACTCTGTAAATAAGTCGGACTCAGACCAAAAGAAAGTTGGTTCAAATACCTTGGGTCTCCGCCTAATTTTAAGTGATGGGCATAGGTTAATTTCAAGCCTGTTTGGGCATGGTAGCCATTGGCATCGTTAAATACGATTGCCCCTATACCACTATTACTTTCCCCAATTCTAGAATGTACATTGACAGTCTGTAAATTGGGAGCGTCTTCTACACTGAACCATTGCATCCGCGCCGTACCCCTTATTTTTGTGCCCACACCGATACCGGCCATTGATGGGTATACCAAATAGTAGTTATCGGATAAATAATCGAAGTATACGGGAATTCCCTCTTGAGCATAAGACTGAAATCCGAAAATTAAGGAAGTAAGTAAAAGCAATAAACGTTGTTTCATCTGCAATAATATAGGGAATGCTATTTTAAGTCGACTAAATATACTGTATAACGGATGAAATACAACAATATTATATATAGACTTTAGACCGCTGGATGCCAAAAATCTGGTGTACGATATTCGAAAAAAGTATGTTACCGAACCCCCTAGGGCGTAAAAAGAAAATCTTATCTTTTAACAAAGTGCGATAAGGAATCAAAAATCTTATGTAAACTGCAATCGGCATGGATAAAAACATATAAAATAGTAGGGACACAAAATCTTGTGGCCCTACTAATTATCGTATTTTTACGAAAAATTAATACCCATGAAAGAGTACAATATAACCGTTGTTAAAACCAACAATCCCGCTATACTAAAATTCGAGACGAACCATTTATTGACCAATGGGCAAAACTATGAATTCAAGAATATAGACGATGCCAAAAATTCGCCGTTGGCGCAGCAGTTGTTCTATCTTCCGTTTATCAAAACAGTTTATATCTCAGGTAATTTTATTGGTCTTGAGCGATTCGATATTGTGGAGTGGGACGATGTAAAAGATGAAGTGGCCCAACAGTTGGTCGAATATCTAAATGCCGGTGAACCTATCGTAAACGAAGAAGAGATCAAAGGAAAAGTGGCTATCACCGTTTATGCAGAGGTTACTCCGAATCCGTCGGTAATGAAATTCGTCGCGAATAAACGCATAGTTCCTGCTGTCTTTGAGTTCAAGAATATTGATGAGGCGAAGAACTCCGAATTGGCAAAGCAACTATTTCAGTTTCCCTTCGTAAAAGAAGTATTTTTCGATTTGAACTATGTTTCGATAAGCAAGTATGATGTTGCCGAATGGGACGATATCACCATGCCATTGCGCGAATTGGTTCGCGATTTCTTGGCCGATGGTAAAGAGGTAGTGACCGAAAGTGCTGTTTCGAAAACGCTTGACCATGAAATAGCACCGACAAAAGAGGTCGCTGAACTAGATGATACCTCACAACAAATCGTTGATATTTTAGAGGAATATGTAAAACCCGCCGTTGCCAGCGATGGGGGTAATATACTTTTCAAATCATATGAAGAAAGCAGTAAGACGGTTAACGTTATTCTGCAAGGTGCGTGTAGTGGTTGCCCTTCCTCTACGTTTACGCTCAAGAACGGTATCGAGACCATGCTCAAGAATATGATGGGCGACAAAGTAAACGAGGTTGTTGCCCTAAATGGCTAATGGACTCAATTTTATAGGATATATGTTAATTTTTCCGTGTGATATTTCATATATTGACGTGAATCTAAAAATAAATAAATTATGGCAGTTTTAAAAGTTATAGAAGTATTGGCGAACTCTGAAAAAAGTTGGGAAGACGCCGCAAAACAGGCTGTTACGCAAGCTTCTAAGTCAGTAAAGAACATCAAATCCGTTTATATCAACGAGCAAAGTGCTACTATAAAAGACGGAAAGTTGGATAATTATCGTGTAAACGTGAAAATCACCTTCGAGGTGAAATAGTTTTTCCATCAGAATAACAAAAGCGTTTCGATTCAAGTCGAAACGCTTTTTTTTTAATTACCCTAGATGTTGCGCCTAACTATGAAGCCTTCAAATATGTCTTCTTAGAGACTGTTTTGAAATATTTCGATTATTCTTCAATTACCCCGCCTTAGCCAAAACGCCAAATAAAATAACTTATAAATGTCCACGCACAAATATGATAAGATAAGTTTTCCGAAGAAAATACGTTTATCATTCTTAAAACACGGCACTTTGAAGCTTCAGGTGAGCCGAACGAAAGAAGTTTTGATTTAATTGCCCCCAATCGCCGAACGTTAACAATAGTTTAATGGTCGTTGCTTGATTCAGAATACGAATTTGACTATGTTGGCGAACTAAAATTTCTGACGTTGTTGAAACAAGTTCAGCACGAGCGTGGGAAGGACATGAACTTATACAGATTCCCGAATTCATGGGAATGACATAAACAGAATTATTTATGAAAGAATTTACAAATTTTGAAGAACACATAGAGAAAGCCATTGATTTCGCTTGGAAGATTTTGCCAAACCTTATTTTGGCCGTAGTCATGCTCGTTGTCGGGCTCTACGTTATTCGATTTCTAAACAGAATGGTGCGTAAGTTTTTTAAAAACAAAGACTATGACCTCGCCCTTGAAACTTTTCTACAGAGTTTTATCAGCATTGCCTTAAAAATAGTACTCTTCGTTCTCGTAATTACCCAATTGGGTGTTCAGTCGTCTTCTTTAATTGCAATTATTGGTGCGGCAGGACTCGCCATCGGACTTGCTTTGCAAGGGTCATTATCAAATTTTGCGGGAGGCGTGCTTATCTTACTTTT
>ENA-ORXU01000637-ORXU01000637.1-marine-metagenome-genome-assembly--contig:-NODE-637-length-37411-cov-4.852601_pt1 | contig 37411 bp, 43 predicted proteins | sample MGYA00237869_ERZ511484 | MGnify/ENA metagenome assembly ERZ511484 | reverse complement strand
ATCATCTCACTCTGGCCTGTTCAAGCCCGTAGCTCTCATCGTGGTGCACCTTATATCATCATGACAGGAGGTGAGCCAGCTCTTCAGCTCGACGAAGTCTTAATTGACATGCTTCATGAGCGTGGAGCCATCATCGCTATCGAGACTAATGGAACCTTGAAGCTACCCTCAGGGATTGACTGGATCTGTGTAAGTCCTAAGGCCAACACGGATATCGTCGTCACATCTGGTGATGAGCTCAAGCTCGTATATCCTCAGACAGAGTGTCCACCTGATAGATATGCTGCATGGGATTTTGAGCACTTTTCTCTTCAGCCCATGGATGGGCCAGAGATCGAGCAAAATACTGCTGCTGTGATAGCATACTGCCTAGAGCATCCGCAATGGCGTGTGAGTCTACAGACGCACAAGTTTGCCGGTGTCAGATAGTGCTAGTCTGCATCCTGCCACTCGGCGATGAATACATTGGTACTTCTCGTACCACCATTGTTACGATTACTCGAAAATGCCAATTTTGTACCATCAGGACTAAACATAGGGAAGCTGTCAAATTTCTTTCCGTAGGTCACCTGTTCTAGGCTATTTCCCATAGTATCGATCATGAAGATATTGAACGGGAAACCTGCGTCACCGCTGTGATGGTTACTAGCAAATAGGATTTTATCTCCGTCAGGATGGAAATAGGGAGCCCAGTTGGCACCGCCTAGATCAGTAAGTTGGTGGAGATTACTTCCGTCAGCATTACACATATAGATCTCCATGTCAGTAGGCTCGATCATATTCTGTGTAAGTAGGTACTTATAAGCATTAGCCTCATCCGTATCCTTTGGTCGACCAGCTCTGAAGACGATTTTCTTACTGTCTGGACTGAAGAAGGCGCCACCGTCATAGCCTAGATCGTATGTGACACGCTGCACGTCAGAGCCATCTATATTCATAGTGTATAAGTCAAGGTCTCCACTCCTCAGGCTCGTGAACACCACTCGCTTACCATCAGGAGAAATTGTAGCCTCAGCATCATAGCCAGGCGTCTTAGTGAGCTGTTTCTTTATACGACCATCTAGACTAGCCGTGTAGATATCATACTCAGCATAGATAGGCCACACATACTTCCCACCTATGACCCTAGGTGGAGCTACTGGACAGTCTGTATGACCACCGTGCGTGGATGCATAGAGAATCTCATCATCACCTGGCAGGAAGTAGGCACATGTTGTCCTGCCATTACCCGTACTGACCATAGGTGGAATCTCACCATCGCGCTGCTCATAGTCGGTATCTACCACATAGATCTGGTCGCATGAGACGCCCCAGCGATCATTGGTCGCTTGGAATACCAGCTGAGTTCCGTCTGAGTTCCAGTAGGCCTCTGCGTTATCACCATGATAAGTAAGCTGTCTTACGGAACTAAAATACTTCTCCTCGGTCTTATGGATGGGATCGCTCTCAGATTCTTGCTGGTCTGCTACCTTTGCAGTCGTTTTGCAAGAGGGCAACAAATAGGCACCGATTACGATTAATACACAGTAGCTGATGGATCTCATATGATTGTTTTCTCTACGCTGCAATGATAAACACACAACACCGTACTATGATCAATAATACATACAGACTATCTATCGCTTTGTTGCTACTTATCAGTATGGCACAGAGCGCTTTCGCGCAAATGCCTGACGTTAAAGCTGAACTCAAAAGAGATGTAAGCTTCCTCTCTTCTGATGATCTTGAGGGACGACTACCGGGCACGATAGGTGAAATCAAAGCAGCCGAATACATCAGTATGCGGATGGAAGAAATAGGTATTTTGCCGAAAGGCACAGAAGGATATCTACAAAAATTCAACTTCACTCAGCGAGCTAATCCTCATGCTGCAAGCAATGGTGATCGCCCTGTAGGAGCTCGCAACGTCGTCGGCTATCTGGACAATGGTGCAGAAAACACTGTCGTAATCGGCGCCCACTACGATCACCTTGGATACGGAAGTATAGGTTCATTACATACTGGTGAGCCCGCCATACACAATGGTGCAGATGACAATGCCAGTGGAGTCGCCATGATGCTGAGCCTGGCCAAGTATCTCAAGCAAAGTGAGTTAAAGAATAACAACTACGTCTTCATAGCCTTCTCTGGCGAGGAGCAAGGGCTACTGGGAAGTAACTACTTCATCAATAACCCTACAGTGCCGGTCGAGTCTATCAACTTCATGGTCAATATGGACATGGTAGGAAGATTACAAGAAAATAATACCATTTCCATAGGTGCCACTGGCACTGCATCCCAGTGGGAAACAGCTCTGGAAGCGGCTAATCAAGATGAGCTCATCATGGTCTATGATCCATCAGGTAATGGTCCATCGGACTATAGTAGCTTCTGCAATAAGGGGATACCCGCATTACACTTTTTTACTGGGCAGCATAGTGACTATCACAAGCCATCTGATGATGAAGAGCATATCAACTATGACGGCATGTTCACCATCTACAGTATCATAGAGCGCGTGCTCATGGATATGGATGACGAGGGTAAATTGACATTTATCAATGCTCAAGGTCCATCTACTCCAGGTCGCGCTAGGTTCACTGTAACACTCGGTGTGATGCCTGATTATCTCTACGATGGTGAGGGCATGCGTCTTGATGGCATACTCACCGGTCGCATAGCCGAGAAAGCCGGATTTGAGAGCGGTGATATCGTCATCGCGATGGACAAGACTGAAGTGGGTGATATCTATGCGTACATGGATGCACTATCGCAGTATAGCGCTGGTGATAAAGCCAAAATCTACATCCTCCGCGATGGTAAAAAGATGAAGAAGAAGGTCGTGTTTGAGTAATAGACGCGCTCTCAGTATACTTCACTATCATATACTATTCTGACTATGAAACCTTCACTTCTACTCCTTGCTGCTGGTATGGGCAGTCGCTACGGCGGATTGAAACAGATTGATGCATTTGGACCTCACGGTGAGTCGATCCTAGATTACTCTATCTATGATGCACTTCAGTGTGGATTTGAGAAGTTTATCTTCATTATACGTGAGGAGATCCGCGCTGACTTTGAAAAATTTTTTAAAGGCAAGTTTCCCGATCATGTTGAAGTCCACTTTGTCGCTCAGAAGCTCAGTGATATACCTGCTGGCTATGATGTACATCCTGATCGCGTAAAGCCATGGGGAACCGCACATGCGGTCTATGCGGGGAGACAGGTGGTCAATGAGCCCGTAGGTGTGATCAATGCTGACGATTACTACGGTCGTGAGGCGCTACAATCACTCTATGACTATCTCAGTGAGGTCAAGACGAGTACACCTCAGCATATGTGTACGGTAAGTTACCATCTCGGCAACACTCTATCTGATCATGGCACTGTGAATCGCGGCATCTGCAAGCTCAATGATCATGGACACCTGATTTCCATTACGGAGCGTAAAGGGATAGGCACATCATCTGATGGCGTCATATCGTGTACGGAAGGTGATGAGACAATCATACTGGCATCTAGCGACTTGGCGTCGATGAACATGTTTGGATTGACGGAGCTATTCTTCACTCGTACGGAGGAGATGCTAGTAGACTTCCTTGAGGGTGGCGCGGCACAACTCAAAAGCGAACTCTATATTCCTGAAGTGGTCACAGACCTCATAGCATCTGGAACTATGGTCATGGATGTACTAGACAGTGAAGGTGAGTGGTTTGGTGTGACCTATCAGGAAGATAAGCCGCACGTCGAATCTCGCATCGCTTCGCTGATCAGTGAAGGAGTCTATCCAGCACAACTCTGGTCTTAGAAGAGCGCAAGTACCAAGTATTAACCTTATAATATGTTTGTGAGTACTATCACTGTAATTTATCGGTGAGTACCATCACATAGATTGTGCAAGTACATCACATTTTCACGAAAGTGACCAGCGTACACATATATGATCACATCCTATCGCTCCTGACCGTAATAGGGAGCTGAAGAATGTGGATAGTCCTGTAAAATTTACAGTAACATAAACCTAGCACTATGGACAGTTTAGCTTCACTGATAGATTTACTGAAATTAATCAAGACATCTGATGATATCTATGAGGGTAAGAGTTATGAGACAGCTTGGGGACGAGTATTCGGAGGGCAGGTACTCGGGCAGTCGCTCAGCGCTGCATATGCTACTGTACCTCAAGACCGGACGGCACATTCTATGCACGGATATTTTATCCTAGCCGGCAAGTCAGATCAGTCCATACGATACGAGGTTGACCGTATACGCGACGGGGGGAGCCTCACTACACGACGCGTGGTAGCATGGCAAGGAGACGATGCTATCTATAGCATGTCAGCCTCGTTCCAGAAGTCACAGGAAGGCTATGAACACCAGATCTCTATACCTAATGTGCTGCCACCAGAAGTGCTGCTTACAGATTATGATCAGATCAAGCATCTGAAAGAAATCAATCCTAAGCTCTATCGTCGTCTTACTATCATCCATCCCAATGCTATAGAATTTAGACCAGTGGAAAATTTCTACAGCGGCGAGTCGGTACAGCGCGCACCTTTCAGACATGTATGGTTCAGAGCGCGTGGTGAGGTGCAGCACGATATACGTCTGCAGCATCAGTTACTAGCGTATGCTTCTGACTATAATCTCCTGACAACAGCTGCTGTACCCCATCTTGATCAAGCTTTGAGAGAGGATGTGTTTTTTGCGAGCATAGATCATGCTCTGTGGTTTCACTCAGAACCTCGTATGGATGAGTGGATGCTATATGCGACAGACAGTCCCTTTGCCGGCGGTAGTAGAGGATATAGTCGAGGAGGTGTATTTGATTATAGAGGCCAACTCATAGCGAGTGTCGCTCAGGAAGGTCTAATCAGGAAGATGAGGTAACTTCTTTAGTGCTGAAATCTCTAAAGTCCTTAAGCCTAGAACCCATGAGATATCCCCACTCTCTTGTAGACTCAAAGTTCTCTAAGCAGATACGCATGATGGACATGAGTGGTAGAGCTAGTATCACTCCAGGTACTCCAAAAAGCAATCCGAAAGAAACTAAAGACAGTATAGCCACCATAGGGTTGATATCAACTTGGTCTCCTATAATATTGGGTGTGATGAAGTTGCCTTCTATCTGCTGCACAAGCACGTAGTATCCCAGCACAGCCCATGGCTGCCAGCTGTGATCACCTGTGGTGAGAGTATAAAGAAACGGTAATAAAGCGCCAAGCCAAGTTCCTGCATAGGGCACAATGGCAAGAAGAGCACTGAGCACACCCCAAAAGACTGCGTAGTCCACACCTATCAGGAGCAGGCCAAGCGTATTGCAGACTGCGAGGATCCCAATCACAATACTAAGTCCTGCAAGGTATTTCTGTATGGTCGTCTTGATTTCCTCTACCACGTCTTTAACATCCGACCTGCTCCGTCTAGCAAACTGCTGGTAGAGAAACGCCTTTAGTGCCTTGCGGTAATACATAAAGAAGAACGTAAAAACCATCGTGAGGCCTATAGAGGCCATGATCGTAGTTGTCCTAGACAAACCAGCTCTGACAAAATCAAGCGGTGCGTCTAGAATTCCAGAAAGACCTTTATCACCAAATGGCGAGGATAGACCCGGAACTAGGGATGATACCTCAGAATTCAGAGTACCTATACCATCATCTATGCTAGCCTTAAGTGAAGGCATAGTTTCCACGATGTCGACCAGTTGGTAATAGAAAAGTACACCTATGATGACAAGCGGTCCGATGATGGATAAGAATGTCGCTGCTATGGCCATCCAGTCCCACGGACAATACGGTAGATAAAATTTAAGTATAGGATTGAGTGCAATTGAGAATAGACCAGCAAAGATGAGTGGTATAAACACAAAAGAGCCGATCTGCAAGAGCCAAATCAACACGATCACAAGAAGAAGAAGCGCAAGTACGTTGCGCACGCGCGTGTTGGCCTGTATCATATGTTGCTAATCTAATAACATTTGAATATAATTCTTTATATCTCTCCTAGCTATGGCATCTGATTGTGCTCCGATAACATGAGAACTAGGAAGATTTACCTTGTCAGAAGTGTCTTTCGATCCAAGAAAAGTAGCAAAATAGCCAATGAGCTCTGGCTTGGACAAGTTATCTTTGAGCGCTTGCTGTGCTACCTTTATTTCTTCCTTAAGCTCTTCTTTCCTGTTAGTGATTTTCATAAGCTTAGACTTCGTCGCTGATAAATTTATAGATCATCTTACTGAATGGTATGATCAATAGCTGCTTACGCAAAAGGAATAAGAGAGCTCCAAGAAATAGTAGACCTACCATCAGTATAGCAATGGTAAGAGCTAGGTCCTCTGTAGCTCGCTGGACGAATACTCCTATAAGTAGTAGTGCACCTGTCAGCAGCAGAGTCGCAAAGCTCTGGAGCACGTTGAGAAGAAGCGTGTAGCCTCCAACTTTGGCTACTTTTTCCGCAATCTCGATTTTGACGAGTTCGACTTTGTTATTCACGATAGTCTGTACGTATCCGTAGTTTTCACCAAAATGCTCTACAAGCTGCTTATCCATATCACGTAATCTATATATAATAGAAAAGGCCTACCAGCTAGAGCTGATAGGCCTTAAAATAGTTTGACATTATGCTGTGGTGCGATTATTTACCTTCGATTTCGCCTTGTCCACTCCTCGTTGAAATTGATCACTTGTTGAGGATATGGTATCCTTAATAGTGCTTTCAACGTTGCTGGCCACAGAGCTGGCTGCCTCTATAGCAGATGTCGCTTTTTCCTTAACAATTTCGGTGATCTCACCGCTTTTCAATTTGACTGTATCAGCGTACTCGAGACTCTTCTCATAAGCGGTTTGGCGTAGCTCTTTACCCTTCTGAGTATTGAGCCAGTAACCCGCAGCGGCTCCAGCGGCGATGCCTGCAAGAAAGAGAAATGTATTTGTATTGTTATTATGCTGATTGTTACTCATGGTTATAAGATTTATAGGTAAGTGAATGGATAGATGTCAAGACTAGGCAGCTTCAGGTCGGAGATGTGCCACGTAACCCTTTAGCTTAGTACGAGCAAAATTGATTCTACTCTTTACCGTACCTATAGGTATGTTCAACATGTTCGATATCTCTTTATATTGATATCCTTCAATGAACATCTTAAATGGCAATTTACTCTTGTAGCTCAAGTTTTCGATAGCCTCGTTAATGCAATCCACATTGAGATGTGAAAGTGCATCATTCTTCACAGCATATTGATTTTCTAGTGCGAATGTGAAGTCCTCGATCGGCTTATTCACTACACCGCGGCGCTTTTTCTTATGATATTGACTGATAAAGGTGTTTTTCAAAATTGTGAATGTCCAACTCTTAAAGCTAGATCCTTCTCTAAACGTATGACGACTCTTAAAGGCCTTAATCGCGGTCTCTTGTACGAGATCTTGGGCCTTGGCATTATCGTAAACAAGCTTTTTGGCAAAATTGTGAAGTGCCGTCTCGGTCTCTGTGTAAAGTTGTGTGAATTGTGCGCTTTCCATATCAGTGTTGTTTAAATTCACAAGTATAACTTCCCAATTGAGTATATGGTTCACGAGAGTTTCAACTTTGTTTAACTTTTTTCTTCAAAACAGTAGACCATCTAGTCCACAAGAGACACAGAGCGTCACGATTTGTCACAAATCAACAAAAAAAATAGGCCTTGCGGCCTATTTGTATGCATTTGGGGTGTAATACCCAATTTTATTCTTATCATTTGTCTATGACTCTACATCTACTTTTTTGAAGATATCGATGACTGATTCGTTGTGCGAGAGCAGATGTTCTAGTAGCTGTATGAAGTTCTCTATATCGTATACAAGCTTTTCCACCTCTGGATTGTCTATATCCATGCTGTTACGCTTAAACCCATAGAAGGCCTTGAAACCATCAAGAATCTTACGCACCTTCATAGAGTTAGCTATAAAATCTTTGATCTCGGTCTTATCAACCACCATGCTGGTATCGATTGCATCGACGTGCACCTCAGGTTCAAAAGATGGGATGCTTTGCTCAGCAGAGATCTTCTCTTCTATAAATGCCTTTAAGCTGATATCAAATAGTCGAGCCATATCTAGTATGACTTTGAGTCGTGGTTCTACATTTTTACTCTCGTAAGCAGCGATGTTGGATCTCTTGATTTGGAGATTCTTAGCCAAAGCCTCTTGGCTTAGACCATTGCGTCTGCGCAGGACTCTAATGTTGTGTGCCAGCGTACTGGCTGGTGCTTTGATGGTGTTGCTATGTGAATTTTTCATAAGAATGTGTACTATGTTGTCGCCTCTATGATCTCATATAGTAGGTATATGTTCGAATCCTTACAAAAATACTTCTCCACAGACCGAAAGTGTTATAAATTTGCTCAAATTCCTTGACCTTGTGACCAAACCGCCCTACAAAGAGTATCATACAGAATTTGGCAAAAATGTCAAATTCTTACGCAGAATGCGCGGACTTACCCAGAAAAGCCTGGCAGAAAGTGTAGGTCTCAACAGAAGTAATATAGCCTCCTACGAGTCAGGAATGGTGGAGCCGAGTATGAGCAACTTTGTCAAGCTATGCAATTTCTTGGAGACAGATCCAACTGTCATCTTGACCCAGGATCTCTCATTGAGTCTCACTACCGTCCAGCACGAGGCAGAGGAACAGCAAGCTCCAGAGCGTATCATGCTCCAGTCCAGAATGGCTGAATTTATACATATGACCAATGATATGACCAAGGTGCTAGAGGGTTACAGGACTTTATGGTCACTGAGAAATCATGAGAATAGCACCAGTGAGACTAGACAATTGAGGTCAAGCCTAGACGATCTGCTGCACATCCTATCTACTCTTATAAGAAATAACTGGGAGCTAGTGCAATCTATCCATCCTGGATATCAGGAGGAAGAGTAAGACGATGACACCTTCAGGTGGCTGCCATCATCGAGGTGTATCTTATGTGGTGTAGATAGCTACTCCCACTTCTCGAACACACATACAAGCTTGACTGTAGGGTAGTAAATTAACAAACTATGAAATCCTACTACACACTACTTTTTCTTATAGGCTGCCTCATCAGTTCATTGACCGTGAGCGCGCAAGATGTCACTCTAAGCACTACTACTCTGACACTGGATAGCATAGACATACAAGGAGCCAGTCTCATCGCTATAGCTGACGAGGACGAACTCCTCAATGGCTTTGACAAATGGCTCAAAAAGAACTATGACATCAATATAGATCGCAAAAAGATGCTCTTCATTGATCGCAAGTTGATCACCACAGAGGATGTGAGCATACCAGTCCTTTCGGACAAAAACATAAATTTCTACGTACGCTGTGTACAGCATAGCTCCAGCGAGGCTGAACTCAAGATCGGCGCACGAGATTACACATCTGGGGCACCGATAGAATCACGCGCCGCTCTTAAAGAAATGCAGCGCCTACTCATCAACTTTGCATCCGAGTATCTCATAGAGTACAATCGAGAACTCTTATCTGATAGTAGAGACACATTTGAAGATCTGAGCAAAGACATCCGGAAAGCTGAAGATAAAATAAGCAACAATCACAAAAAGATTGACAAGATGCAAAGAGAAAATGAAGACCTAATGAGAGAAATAGAAGAAATCAAAATCTCTAAAATTGATGCAGATAAGATGGTCACCTCTCGACAAAATGAACTCGATGAGCTCGAAAAGAATCTCAAAATATTGCGTAAGAAGATAAAAAAGTAAAGTCTACGCCATAGTAAATTCAACTTCAGTACACAAGCAACACCAATATGAGATATATGAATGTCAGTTCCTCCACCGCCCTACAAAAAATCTATTTCGTACTTAGCCAAGACATAGAAACTCTAGAGCTGATGACGGAAAAGAAAACCGAGAAACGAAGCATTGACTTCATCACGAGTCTAATCGAAGCGAAGAAGAAAATCATCGCCCTACTACCCTCTACTCAAGTCGAGATGCTCAGCCAACCATCCTCTACACCTGATAATACTCTGAGTGTAGGATATAAAAGCAAAGATCACATAGCGGAGAAGAGCATGTCAGGACTGTTGAGTATACTCTATGATCTTGAGGAAGAGCAGCGCCAGTATGTTGCAGCTGCGCACACAGACGCTGCTATTAGCGATGAGCATAAATCCATCATACAAGAAGTACTCCATATATATGGTCAAATTACAGAGCAACTAAAGCGAAGTCAAAACACACGCCAGATAAATCCGATTCAACTATAAAATACCAAAACCAATGGATAAAGCAATACTTAACCCACGCAACCCCCTAGAATGCATAGCGGATCTCAAGATTAAGGGATATGACAAAGACTTCACCTTTGGAAAAAAAGGACTCTGCACTACAGACTGCGATAAAGAATATACCACAGATCAGATTACTATAGATCAGGAGTTTAGATATGAGGGAATGAGCAATCCTGGAGACATGAGTGTCATCTACGCGATCTCGACTCATGATGATGTGAAAGGCCACTGTCTCGTATCTTATGCTCCTAAGATCCACGAACCTGTTCACGACTTTCTACGAGATGTAGAAATGCGACAAAAGAAATCTTCCCACTAATTAACTATAACTAGATCAATTTATAAAACCATGAGTACTCAAGCAGAACAAGCACAACAACTCATCTTAAAGTGTAGCGGCCAAGCATCAGCTCTCGCCGCCATACCAGTACCTGTAGTAGATGTGGCTGCTAGCGCCTACGTCCAAGTCAAGATGGTCAACAGACTAGCCGAAATATACGGAGCAAAAAAAGAAAGTAATACGAGTCTAATCATTGGGTCACTTGTGAGCTCAGTAATTGCTCGGGTCATCTCAGATTTAATGTCCAATCTCACGAGAGATTCTCAATTAGCCAACATCCTCAGCGAGAGCGTGCTGAAATCTGGGCTTATAGGTCTCTTTACTAAACTGACCGGTGAAATTTATAAAAATCACTTCAGTAATGGAGGCTCGCTCAATGACATGAGCTTTGATGATTTTACACAGAACTTTAAGCTTAGTCTGCAGTCAGATGAGCTATCAGTACAAAATATAGTGCAGAATGCCATAGGTGATCTAGTACCTGGTCTAGCATAGTGCGGCTGTTGATATAATAATAAGGCTTTCCTCTGCTTGCTCTTATGACTCGTAGCACAATTAAATTTAATCGTCGCAACGAACATAATCGGCTGATCTACAGTATCATAGATGAAAAACATATTTTATCAACATAAATTTAAAGTAACAATGGACACCACTAGGATAACAAATAGACTAGAAAAGATCGCCTCTAAACTCCATGATGCGGAGATGGGTTACAAGGAGATCGCTAGAGCTACTGACCATCTGGCTATGCGCACATGGTGTAATAAATACGCAAATGAGCGCTACAACATGAGACGACAGCTAGAGAGTCAGGCAAGCCTCATGGGCAGACCTATAGAGGCAGCCACTTCTACCGCAGGAGCTCTGCACCGCGCCTTCATAGATATTAAAATCAATAACACTGACTTTGACTTTCCCGCCTGTATCGACGAGATCGACAGAGGTAGTACATCGCTCATAGAAGAGTATGATGGCGTACTGCAAGACGAGAAATTACCGTCAGGACTCGGTAGAATTATAAGTGATCACCGTGCGACAGTCGACTTCGAACTGAAGTCACTCACCGCACTCAGAGATCAGGTAGAAGCCGCAATGGCCTACTAAGAATATAAACTAATCACGCCCTCACATGAATTGTGAGGGCTTTTTTTATGCGATATTATGAACGTAGCAACTAAGATGCTCAAAGCTCTAGAGAATGAGGGAGTGCAATATATATACGGTGTTCCTGGAGAAGAAAACGAGGCCTTTCTACTAGCACTGAAGCACTCGACCATCCGCTTCATACCTACTCGTCATGAGCAAGGGGCAGCCTTCATGGCTAATGTGTGGGGCCGTCTTACGGGCACCTGTGGTGTATGTCTGAGTACACTAGGTCCAGGAGCCACTAATTTGATTACAGGCTTGGCAGATGCGCACTTGGATAAAGCACCTGTAGTTGCCATCACAGCGCAGGGAGAGATGGAGCGCATACATCATGAGAGCCATCAGATGCTAGATGTCATAGATATGTTTAAGCCCACGGTGAAGTGGAATGCCCGTATCACTCATCCTAGCATCATGCCCGAGATAGTGCGTAAAGCATTCAAGACAGCCCAGTGGGAAAAGCCAGGTGTGACACATATAGAATTGCCTGAAAATATTGCGGGTATGGATGCTATAGAAGAAGCTCATCTCTTAGAGGTAACTAGCCTTTCTTTGCCTTACCCATCTACTATTGAAATTGACAAAGTTGCTTCGCTTATTGACAAGGCTGAGAAACCACTTATTCTAGCTGGAAATGGTATCATACGACAGGATGCTTGTGATACTTTAGCGGCATTTGCGCGACAGCGCTCGGTACCAGTAGCCACCAGCTTCATGGGCAAAGGTGCTATCGCTGCATCTGATACGATGCATGTGGGCTCTGTCGGTCTTGGCTTTGACGATTACGTCCTAGAAGCATTTGCGCAAGCGGATATGGTGCTGTGCATAGGCTACGATATAGCCGAGTATGATCCTGCGAGTTGGAATAGAGGCCGCGACAAAACAATCATCCACATAGATAGTGAAATAGCAGAAGTATATGCCCAGTATCAGCCCACAGTGGAAATCATCGGTGATCTCAATGAAACCATGAGGGAGTTGATCAAGAATACAGCAAAAAAGCATGGTATATGGTGGGAAGATATCGCTGCTCGTGTAGATCAATCCATCAAGCAGTTTCAGATAAGCGGTGAGGATGATTTTCACGCACCAGGTGTCATAGCTCTAGTGAGAGACGCTCTACCTAAGCGTAGTACACTGATCAGTGACGTGGGTGCGCACAAGATGTGGATCGCTCGTAATTATCCCAGCGAATGGCGATACGGAAGTATCATATCCAATGGTATGGCTTCCATGGGTATAGCCCTTCCCGGAGGAATAGCCGCGCATATGGCACATCCTGATATACCTGTGGCTTGCATCATGGGGGATGGAGGTGCACTGATGAATTTCCAAGAACTTGAGACCGCTGTACGACTGGACATCAAGTGCCTCTATATCATCCTCAATGATAACGACTATGGCCTCATCAGTTGGAAACAAGAGCGCAATGCTGGTGAAACACATGGCACCCACATAGGCAACCCTAGATTTACCGCACTAGCGCAAAGTTTCGGTATAGAAGCGAGCAAGCCTGACACGGTGCTAGAGCTAAAAGCTATACTTGCTGATTATGTATCGAAGCCTCGATTGATGCTACTGGAACTTCCAGTCACCACAGATGTAAATCAAGAGCTCACTGACGAGTTATCATCTTACTTTGAAAAAAATCCCCTTTCGGTATGAGCAAAATTACCAGCACCAACCCCAAGAATGGAAATAAGATCAATGACTACGATCTGCTAACTATCGATCAACTTGATGCCAAAATAGAACAAACCTACAATGCTCAGCGATTATGGAAAAAAACCAGCTTCGCCGAACGTAGTAAGTTGATGCATGAGGCTGCCAACCTACTCAGAGAGAATAAGACTGACTACGCTAAGCACATCACTGATGAGATGGGCAAACTCTATACAAGCGCACAGGACGAAATAGAAAAGTGCGCATGGGTATGCGATCACTACGCGGATCATGCAGAGCAGTATTTGTCTGACGAGATACTAGAGAGCGATGCTTCCAAGAGTATGATTAGCTATGCACCACTGGGAGTAGTGCTCGCAGTGATGCCATGGAATTACCCATTTTGGCAAGTATTGCGGTTTGCCGCGCCAGCGCTTATGGCAGGTAATGCTGGCATGCTCAAGCACGCTAGTAATGTACCGCAGTGCGCACTCGACATTGAAGAAGTATTTACCCAAGCGGGTTTCCCCAAAGGACTATTTACTACTCTACTGATAGACACAGACGAAGTAGAAGGAATCATTCAAGACTCCCGTATCGTTGCCTGTACGCTCACTGGGAGCGAAGGGGCGGGAAGAGCTGTTGCAGAGACTGCTGGATCTGAATTAAAGAAATGCGTCCTAGAACTCGGAGGTAGCGACCCTTATATCATCTTAGAAGATGCGGATATAGATCATGCAGTAGAGCAGTGCGTTTCATCGCGCTTGCTCAATTCTGGCCAGTCATGCATAGGAGCTAAGCGCTTCATCGTCATGGAGGAGGTATATGACGAGTTTCTGACCAAGTTCACAGACGCCATGAGTGATAAGACAATTGGTGACCCCTACGAAGAAGATACGGATCTGAGCCCTATGGCTCGAGAGGATCTGCGTGATGAATTACACCAGCAAGTACAAGACACTGTGGACGCCGGCGCTACTTTACAGCTCGGAGGATTTATTCCCGACCGAGTAGGCTCGTACTATCCACCCACGATACTCACCGATATACCAGAAGGCACTCCTGGCTACGAAGAAGAACTCTTTGGCCCTGTGGCTAGTGTATTTAAAGTAAGCAGTGAAAAAGAAGCTATCGACTTAGCTAATGATTCCGACTTTGGACTAGGTGGCGCTGTATTTACTCGCGATGTTGATCGTGGGGAGCGCATAGCAAAAGAAGAATTGGAGGCTGGATGTTGCTTTGTCAATCATTTCGTCAAGAGTGATCCGCGATTACCATTTGGGGGTATTAAAAACAGCGGCTACGGCAGAGAGCTCAGCCATCTTGGGATCCAAGAGTTTTGCAATATCAAGACCGTTTATATCAAGTAGTACCCACTTCAAATAGCATCAGGAAGAAGCAAGCATTTGCATCATCATTTGCGTCATCGGATCCTTGACAAATGTGGCAATATCAGCTAGCATTTCTTCCATACTCCTATCAGCACGTTCTCTCAGTTGCCGGGTCGCGTACAGCTTTGTAATCCTATAGCTGTGAGAAGGCAGTTGCAATTGTTTCTTCAGCGCCGACTCTGCAATGGCTAGCACATCATCAATATTCACTGACTGATCTATGAGTCCGACAGCGGCTCCTTCTTCGCTATTCATCAGCTTGGCCTCTTGCACATATTTCCATGCTCTTGCATCACCTAGATGATAGCCATAGATGTCCATCATGAGTTGTGGGACCATGAGCCCAATGGTAAATTCATGAAGGCCAATACGGTGCTTTTCTCCAAATCCCATCACTCTATGATCACAGCACAGTGCTAAGATCGTGGCGCCAGCTGGAGCGTAGCCTGTGATGGCCGCTATAGCAGGACGAGGATAGGCAATCCATGCTTGGAGACACCCGAGATATAACTCCCAAAACTTCAGTGCCTCCTCCAGACCAGAGCTTGCCATGTGCTTGAAATCTAAGCCCGCACTGAAGCATCCGGGCCTACCAGCTAGAAGTACTCCCCGTATGTCATCATCCTCCGCTGTAGCCATGATCACATCTCGCAGACTCTGAGCGAGTATGCTATCGATAGCATTGACTTTACCATGATCCATGGTTATACGTAAGTAATCATCTGAGCGCTGGAGTTGTAATCCTGGATAGGTCATCGTAAGGTATTTATAAGCACTAAGTTAACGCAGCCCGATCATCACTGCTCAGGATCAGAGTACCTTAGCAGTATATAGTAGGTCGTATGTCATATCAGCACATCACTTTAACCATTCATCAGCGGATTGCAACGATCACGCTTAATCGTCCTGAAAAGGCCAATAGCTTACACGCAGAAGCATGGAGCGAATTAGCTGATGTGTTGATTGCCTGTCGTGATGATGAGTCGCTACATGTGATAATCCTGCGTGGTCAAGGAAGGAATTTCTGTGCTGGGCTCGATCGTGAGTACCTCACGCATATTGCCACCATGCAAGCGCTCGATGGCATCTCTAGGAAGGAGCGCCTGCGCGTAGAGATTGGAAATATGCAGGATTGCATCTACTCAATTACGACGATGCCTATACCAGTCATAGCAGCTGTGCAGGGCGCGTGCATAGGCGCTGGACTAGAAATAGCGGCGGCATGTGATATACGGATATGCACGGAGGAAGCATTGTTCTCCCTTCCAGAAATCACTATGGGCATCACTCCTGATCTAGGAGCGTTGCAGTATTTACCAGGCATTATCTCCTACGGCATGGTTATGGATTTGGCCCTTTCGGGCAAACGTATATCAGCTGCTGAAGCACTCCGAGTTGGACTTGTGAGTCGCGTCTGTGAAGATCAGAAAGAGCTGGATATAGAAATCGACACGCTCAGCACTCAGTTAGGCTCGTATATGCGTGAAGCTCTGATCGGCGTAAAGTCGTCCTTGCAATATTCACAAAGGGTGCCAGTAAAGCAAGGTTTACATCATGTGCTGGATCTCACGGTCGATCACCTTTCCTAGCAATAATCAATTATCTTTTTCCTTCTCTTTTTTTCTTTCTTCTCGTCTCTCTTGACGGTCTTTCTTCTTTTGATCTTTTTCATCCACAGCGTCTACCAGCTCTTCAGCATCTTGGAAATCGACAGTGTCGTCTGTACTAAATTTAAAGGCCTCTATCCAGGCGTTTTTAAGATATTGGTGATCGTAGGCCATACAGCGGATTCTACATTATTTAAATCGCCTTCGAGAGGCACCTTTGTGGCTACTGTATCTTCAGCATGATTTTTAAGAATAAACTTAAAGAAGCCTACTAGTCCTTCCCAGATTGTCTCTAGGAAACCATCTTCAGGCCCTATCAGTCTACTGTCCTCTAGTATCGGCTTTATATATCCTTTCATGAAGCCATCAGCTATTGCTAATTCACCGTACACGTTGAAGACGCCTCTCTCAAAATCCAGCTTCGCATAGTGCTCCGTAAAGTCATTGAGCGCTTCTGGTGCATCGGCATTTTCTAGTGAGTAGGCGATGTCCATATCTGGAATCTCCTTGAGTATATCTATTTTACCATTCACCTTTACGCGACCGCCGCCCACGGATACACCAGTGGCTTCTATTTCGCTAGGTAAATTTCTTTCTTGCTGTTTTACATTCTGTAGATTGGTGGCTGTCGCATAGATCTCAGCAACATGTAAGTCTATCGTCGGCTCGGCGGATATCTGCACAAAGGCCGCTTTACCATCCTTAACCTCAAATCTGTTTATGTCTATAGGTACGATCTCCGTCAAGGCCTTGGTCCAGTCCTCTACCTCTGTATCCTGAGTTTGCTGATCTTCAAACACGTAGATAACCTCTGGACTTGTCATTATAATTTCACAAACTACCCTACCCTTCAATAGAGCTTTCCACTCTACGGAGATATCACTCAGAGGAAAATTCAGGAATGGCACCTCTGTTTCTGCATCGAGCTTATTGAGATATAGGCCTTCCAGCACATATGCACCACGTATGAGGCTTATGTCCACATCTGCCAGCTCACCATAGTATCCTGGGATATCTGCGAGAGCCTTATTCACAGCTCGCTTCACGATTCCCGGTAGCATGATCCTGAAGATGATCAAGGCAACAAGTAATATGATGGGGATGATGTAGCGCTTTTTCTTGTACCAACTGCGAGCCATAGGTCTAGATTTACTTTTAAAGACATAGTGCCTCAAGGTAATGTTCGTATTATCCATCGTGATATTTCAGCCTACGCCTAGCATGTCCTAGTGCAGACAGCCGAGTCTATGTATGCTATTATAAAGTATGATTACTCTTGGGTAGAGATCCAAGCGGCTTAGTGTCTACGTATATTTGTCTGAGATGTCAGAGCCCGAGACTACAGCTATCATATTATTCGCTCGCAGCCGTCAGGCTGAGATTCGCGATAGAAGCTATACAAAGTCGCTCGGCATGCAGCTCAGCAGCATGTTTGTTGCTAGTGAATATACGACACTCACTGCAACCCTTAGAGAATCAGGTCTACCAGTCTATCGCTATGATGAGTCGACTCAGCGCGGTGACACCTTTGGGCACAGGCTCTGCAATGCGATAGAGGATACTCTGAGTCTCGGTCACGGGCAAGTTATCATAGTAGGAGGCGATTGCCCTACCCTGCGCACTTCAGATATCACCACGGCTGCACAGCTTTTGCAGAGCCATGGCAGTGTGCTAGGCCCCGATGAGAGAGGAGGAATTTACCTTATTGCCCTTACCGCCACGACATACAATCGTGAGGCGCTCCTTGCTGTGAGATGGCAGACTGCTGATGTCAGGAGAGATATACAGAAACATTTGGACGACAGTCCTCCAGCCTTACTCACCACACGACGAGATGTGCACAGCCTCGATGACATCCGAGATTTGCTCCATGAGCCACGTGAGCTAGCTGCGAAAATTTCTACTCTGGTCCATTATATTCTCGATCAGATTAGAGCTAAGCCTAGAGCTGTCACAGAGATGATAGGGAACCCTTGCATCTTTCTCGACGCATCTCAAGAGAGAGGTCCTCCCGTACTGGTGTAGATATACATCAGGTCATACTTCATCTCAGAGCAAGTCTTGCCATGAACCTCACGTAGGATTATCAGCATGCTCGTCAAATCTTTAACATCATGCAAGTACGCATATACACTGGTCTTTTCAGTATCGTCCTTTTATCATTTTTCAGCCTGACGGCTTATGCACAAGCATCTTTAGAAATCACGCTATCCGATAGCGCCAATACGGCTGTCAAGCAACAGACTATAACAATTATCAATGGTCAAATTGGCTACAGCTTCTCTGGAGAATCTGACTCCAATGGAAAGCTGCAGCTGGATGGACTATCCACTGCAGGCAGCTACGATATAATTGTAGAGGAATCGAGCTTCTATGAGTCACAAGTCTATACAGGCGTCACACTTATATCTGGCCAAGTGAGTACGATCAATTTAAGTATACAGCCTCGGTCGCTGGGATTGGAAACAGTCTTCATCATTGGAGGCTCGCTATCTAGATCAGCTAACACCGTGGATGCGGAGGTTGCCTCAGAACTCTCCATTACAGAAATCGAAAATCTACCCGTAGAGGGGCGAGACATCACACGGGCTCTGTATCGCTTGCCTAATATAACTCAAGCAACTGGATTTTATCCAGAGGCGCCCACGGTAGCCATTAATGGAGCTAATGTGCTCTACACAAATTACCAGATAGACGGCTTAGACAACAACGAGAATTTTCTAGGCGGACAGCGGTTTGCTATTCCTCAAGGATTTACGAGTAATATAACTGCCCTGACAAATAATTTCAGCGCAGAGCACGGATTATCTTCTAATGGCGTGATAAATATCACTACGCGCTCTGGGACCAATGAGACAACTGGCGAACTCGCCTACATTACACGTCCTGGCCCGATCATAGACGCGCCATCTCGATTTGCTCAGAGAGACCTATCTGGCAATCAAGTACGCGATGGATTTCAGCGCCACCAAGTAGCAGCAGGAATCGGTGGAGCTATTAAAAAAGATAGGACATTTTACTATGTCAATCTAGAGCATAGCCAAGACATGAAGGACAATTTACTGAGTGTCCCTCAGCTGGGCATCAATGAGACTATAAGAGGTTCTAATTCATTTACCTATCTCTCTGCCAAGCTCGATCAGCACTGGTCAGCAAAGTTCAGATCTAGCTTACGTATTAATGCTGGCGATATACGCATAGAGCGTCAGGGTGGTGGACTCGATGGCGGCACTACCTTCCCTAGCGCTGGTAACACTCAGACGCGCGGCTCGATCAATGCTGCTCTGAAAAATGTCTACCTAGGCGAAAGATTTGCCTATGAAGCTAATTTCCTCTATGGATCTTTTGAGTGGGACTATGCTGATCCTGCTAATCCTGCGAGTCCTGATGTAACCGTCATAGATCCTCAGGGAATTAATCTAGCATCTATCGGCCATCCAGGATTCCGCTTTAGAGATGAGGAACATACCCAAGTAATCCAACAAAAACTAACACTTTACCGAGGTGATCATCGCATCCGCATGGGTGGGCAGTACAAGCGATCAGCTTTTACACTATTCGGCGGGGGAAATCCCAATGGTAGCTATACCGTCCAGTTATCCGAGAGCCAACTCGCAGCACTACGAGCGAGCGGCGCAGGTTCCTCCTTGCAGGCTGGTGATATCCCATCAGATGTAGAGGTACTCCTCTATCGTAGAGAACTGCGTCCCAGATCATTCCAGGAGACTCAGCAGATTTTCAGCGCATACATAGAAGATCAATGGAGTCTATCTAGTCGTACCAATATCAATGTAGGACTGCGATATGACTACGACAACCTGAGCAAAGCAGGAAGCGACGAGGGTGATGTAAATAATTTAGCTCCGAGGTTTAGCCTTAATTATAAGTTGACCGATAAAGCGAGCTTACGAGCTGGCTATGGCATCTACTTCGATAAAATCATCTACGCGGTCATCAGCGATGCCAGACAATTTAATTCTACAGCCGGTGACTACAAGCGTCAGCTCGGCGAGTTGGTTAATCTAGGTATATTGCCTGAAGACACGGACGTAGATCTCATCACAAATGAGGGGAATCTAGGAGCATCCGACCCCAATGTGGCCTACCTACAAGGTCCGAGTCCTGAGGAGCTTTCGGAGCAGCGCGAGTCCATCTTCCAGAATGAACTGCGCATACTCAATCCTAACGGATTAGACAATCCGTATAGTCATCAGATCATGATGGGTTATCAATATCAGGCGGATGAGCGCACACTTTTCTATGCTGACATCATGCACAATCGCTCATATAATTTATTTCGCATCAGAAATCTAAATGCCCCGGCTGCTTATCCTATAGATCCTGATGACGTAGTAGTGCGATCAGCTGCCGAAGCAGATCTCACTCGCCCAATCCCGATCGCTGGCGACAGCCGTGGTGGATATGCTCTAGTAGATGGAGACACTCTGCGCGGCATAGCGAGAAATATAATCGTGACTGAGAGTGAAGGTCAATCTCGCTACTATGCGCTTAATCTGACACTTAGGAAAGATCGAGGAACTGACGACTTTTCCTATCGCTTGATGTACACGCTTTCCTCCTTAGAAAATAATACCGAGGATATAAATTTCCGGGCTATGGACAGCAATGATTTTGAATCCGAGTGGGGACCTTCCATCAATGATCGCAGACATCTCATCAATGGTATATTCACGTACTACGTAGGAGATAGGCTCAATCTCACACTTGCAGCCCTATTACAAAGCGGCCAGCCTATTAACCGTATTCCAGATGGCACCATATACGGCACCACAGATCTCAACGGTGATGGCCGGGCCTTTGGTGATGCTTATGTAGGTAATAGTGATCGTCAACCTGGAGAGACTCGCAATAGCGATCGACTACCTTGGTCCAATACCTTTGATATGAGTGCCTACTATACGATACCGATTGGTAAAAACCATATCGAGATAGGCGCACAGATATTTAATTTATTTAATGCGGAGAACCTCAGCGGTTATTCTAATAACGCTACTCAGAGTAATCAAATCCAAGTAGGTAGTACCGCTAGTGGAGTTCTGGTACGTCGCAATGCTGCACCTCCAAGACAATTTCAATTTAGCGCACGATATCTCTTTTAGAATGCGAAGCAAAATACTAGTACACCTGGCTTGCTATTTTCTTGGAGCAGTAGCAATCTCATCTTGCAGTCCAGAGAAGAAAGGTTCTATGGAAGCTATGACTACCAAGGACTGGTCGTCTGTAGAGGCGAGTGCAAAGAGCACGACAGTGCATATGATGATGTGGCAAGGGGATCGCTTGATCAATAAATATATGCAAGACTATGTCAAGCCTCGGCTTGATGAGCTGTACGATATAGATCTCGTGGTCACTGACGGCCAAGGAAATCAAGTCGTCAATCGTCTCATGGCGGAGCTAGAGGCCGGAAGAAAATCCACCGAACTGGACATCATATGGATCAATGGCGAAACTTTTTATCAGCTGCGACAGATCAATGCACTCTATGGTCCCTTTCTTGAATCGCTACCACACGGAAAGTTAATAGATATAGAAAATCCCTTCATTGCTATGGACTTCCAGCAAGCTATCGATGGCTACGAATGTCCTTGGGGTAATGTACAGATGATCATGATCTACGACAGCACCCGTACGGCTAATTTGCCTCAGACTCTGGAGCAGTGGTCAACTTGGATACGTGATCATCCAGGGCGCTTCACATGGAGTAATGACTTTACAGGCATGACGATGCTCAAAAGCTGGCTCATAGCACTAGCAGATGATCCGGAGATATTTCACGGTGAGTTCTCTGAAGAAATATATGCCACATACAGCACCGAACTCTGGAAATACATCGATGACATAAGACCGCATCTCTGGAATCGAGGAAAGAGTTATCCATCCAGTCTGGCACAACTTCATCAACTGTTTGTCAATGGCGAGGTTGATATGACGATGAGTAACAATGACAGTGAAGTAGATAATAAAATATCTCAAGGCGTATTCACGCCTACTACTCGCGCCTACGTGCCACAGATGGGTACCATACAGAATAGTCACTACCTCGGCATTCCGCGCTTAGCAGATAATAAAGAAGGTGCTCTGCAAGTCATTAATTTTCTCTTATCTCCGGAGGCGCAGTATGAAAAATCTCGTCCTGCCGTATGGGGTGATGGCACTGTACTAGATCGACGTAAGCTGAGTGCGGAGTGGCAAGAAAAATGGAATCTGAGAGAGCAGCGCAGCAGCTCCCCACCGCGAGAACTCATAAGTGAAGTAGCCTTGCAAGAGCCTGCTCCTGAGTATATGATACGACTGTATGAAGATTTTAGAAAATTGATCATAGAGAAGTGAGGAAACTGCTTACATATCTCTTTTTATGTATATGCTTGCTCCCTATCCTCCTAGGCATAGGATATTCCATAAGCTATAGTCTAGGACTTACTGGCTTGCTCAGCGAGGGCTTTACATGGGCTCATTGGCGCACATTTTTCACCTCGGGTAATTTACTCAGTTCGACCTTGTACACACTAGGTCTAGGTGTGGTTTCACTTCTCATCGCTGTGGCAGCTGGCTTGGTTGTATCATGGACAGGTGGAAGATATGACAAAGGCCTATCACAAAGTCATGGCAGTTCGCTCTCAGAGCTAGGGATACTTGTACCATTATTATTTGCGCCTGTGACAGCAGCTTTTTGCTGGTATCAGATACTCAGCCCTGGTGGCTTCATCGCCCGCTTGAGCTATCATCTTGGGCTCATTACTGATACGACTGATTTTCCTAGAATTGTAAATGATGAGTGGGGAATCGGTATTGTCATCTGTCATGTATTTTTAATTCTACCAGTATTCACCTATCTATTTACAGCGACTGCTCGCAAGCACGATCTAGCTGCACTCTACCAGCAGAGCAGATCCCTGGGAAGTGGCTCTGTACATTTTTTCAGGACGGTCTATGCTCCGATCGTGCTCTTCAAGAACTCTCGAGTCCTGTGGCTCTATCTTATCTTTTTACTCGGCACATATGAGGTTCCCCTATTACTAGGCAGCTCGAGTCCACAGACTTTCAGCGTATTTATCGCAGACAAGTTGACCAAGTTTAATCTCGCAGACATACCTGCTGGTCACTGCATGGCCATCTGGTATACGCTCCTGATCACAGTCATGACGCTACTCTATCTACGCTGGCAAAGAAGAGTGATATGGTAGGGCGCGTAGTTACATATCTGGCATTGGCTTTCGTCAGCCTTCCTCTGCTGGCAGCGATCCTTCTATCCCTCACCCGGTCGTGGTTTTTCCCTACTATACTGGGACCATGGACGTCACAGCACTATACGGACCTATGGTCAGGGTCAGGTCTCGTAAGTAGTATGCTACTCTCACTGGGAATTGCAAGTCTCATTTCAGTTACTTCCACTTTAATTGGAGGTCTTATCAGTGTAGCACTTCACTACGGTAAGAGTTCGACCTCGAGACTACTTGCCCTTGGATATTTCCCATACGCTATAGCACCAGTGGTGCTCGGCAGTATGCTGCAGTACTATTTTCTTCGTATTGGTCTTTTTGGAAGTATGGGTGGAGTACTCTTGGCCCAGTCATTTATCACCATACCCTTCGCCGTATTGATCTTTTCTTCTTTTTGGTCGGACCATACGACACGCCTTTCGGCGCAAGCCAGAACCCTAGGTGCCAGTAAGAAAGCAATATTATACGGCGTTATCATACCCTCCGCGAGGCAGTGGATTATCCTCTGCTCAGTTCAGTGTTTTCTCATAAGTTGGCTTGAGTTTGGCCTTACCCGAGTGATAGGCGCTGGCGAGGTGCGCACACTCACCGTATCCATCATGGCACTAGCTTCACAAGCGAGCATCTATGAAGCGGCCGTAGCATGCTGCCTCATGCTCGTCCCACCTGTCTTACTATTTCTAGCACAACATAAGTGGATCAGTACACCTGCACACCCATGATTACCGTGAATCATATCGCCAAGGCTTATGGCACTACCTCGATCCTGAAGGATGTCAGTTTTTCTCTTACATCAGGCGCATGTCGGAGTTTACTAGGCGCCTCTGGTAGTGGAAAAAGCACACTGCTTAAGATATTAGCTGGTCTAGAGCGAGCCGATAGAGGTAGCTTCTTGTACGACGGTGAAGAGCTCATCTCTAGCCCTGCAGAAAAGAGGTCTGTTGTATATCTGAGCCAAGATCCGCTGTTGTTTCCCCACATGTCAGTCTATGATAATATTGGGTATGGCTTGCGTGTCCGCAAAATGAGTACTACAGAGATCAACAAAAAGGTTTCAAATCTTGCAGAGCAACTAGAACTACAAGATCACATGGATAAACTTCCACATCAGCTTTCGGGAGGACAGCGGCAACGCGTCAACTTTGGAAGATCAATTATCATCACACCGCGCATGTTATTACTTGATGAGCCATTCGCGAGTCTCGATGCAGTCACGCGAAGCAAGATGCAATCGTTATATCAGCAAGTAGCTGAGACCTATAACATCACATCACTATTTGTAACCCATGACATACGCGAAGCGCTGGTAATGGGAGATACTTATGGCATGCTTCGTAGAGGCACGCTTAGTTGCTACGACACACAAGCACAGTTTATAAAGCAACCCGACAGTGGGATCGCTGAAGAAATATCTTTTTGGAAATCAATAGAGAAGAACGACAGATTATGAAGGACTTTGACCATATAGAATCTATCTACTGGGTATTTACCCAAGTGTGTAATGATAAGTGTGACCACTGCTACAATAATTCTGGACCACAAGGAAGTAGGATTACAGAGGAAGAATGCTTAGCCATTATAGACAATCTCCCTGTCGAGGTAGATCGTATCATCCTCAGCGGAGGCGAACCGATAGCGGAGAAAGCTAAACTCTACATGATCCTCGACCGCCTAGGTGAAAAATATCAAGGTGAAACCCAGATAATGTTACAGACTAATGGCGACTTGCTCAAACCAGAGATCCTCGATACACTGATAGATAAAGGTGTGACGCGGTTTGATATAGCGAGTATCGATAGGTATCATAAGCACGCTGGAGAGCGACTGATGGATCTTGCAGAGCTATTCGATAGTAGAGGAGTGAATGGTGAAGAGAAAGAACCTCTGGTGAAAAAAGAAAATTATCTTAATAATTATCCACTTAGCTGGGGCTACTGGGGAGCTACCGAGGAGATGTGGCTAGGAGGCAATTGGGCTCGTGGTCGAGCTATGGAGCATGATATTTGGATGAAGGATCCCACTCATAATTTCTGCTCTATATTATCAGGAGCCATTGGATTCCTATCAGGGCATGATGACTTGCCTCAAGAGATCAGCATACAACTCTGGCAGATGAACCCCTGCTGCCCCGGCACCAAGGGTGCTATGGGAGATGCGCGTGTAGATAAGGTGGCAGATATTCTAAGGCGTATGTCCACCAGCCCAGTCATGCAAGCTCTTGATCGCGGTGATCCCTTCACCATGGGTGAATCCATAGGTGTCTCGGAAGAGCATGCACGAGACAGATGTAATGACCTTGGTAATGTCTGTCTATGGTGTGATGAATTTTTTGGAGAGCACTATGATATCAAAAAGCAACAGCCGAAGTTCCCGCTTCCCGTGGTGACACTGTAAGAATATAAGAAGTGCGGTAATCTGATGTACTTATTACATCTTCAATTCTCCGTGATCGCCTTCATTACCACTGTATTTCTTTCCAGTGAGCAGTGCTTTGCCGATATTCCAGAACATTTCAAGCTTGCTTTCGGTGGCATTCCAAAACTCTGCACTGGAAGGCGTGACCTTGATCACTATGAGATTATCAGATTCGACTCCTTCTGGGAACCAAGCTTTGGCCATGGGACTCCATAGCTCTTTCTTTATAGACATGTCATCTATGAGCGCTGCACTCCCAGATATGGATAAGTAATCATTGCTACCAGGTTTACTGTAGCTCAGATTTACATCGCTATCAGACTTGATTTCCGTGATCTTCCCGCTGTCCTTACCAGAGAAGAAGTAAACTGATAGATCATCCCTTATCTCTTGTGTAGCCATAGGCCTTGAATAGAGGGAGCCGGAGCTGTCCATCGTGCATAGCATGCAGATCCTAGTAGAATTAACGATATCTTTTACTATTTCAATCTTTTCATGATTTTCCATAATCTTCCTTTATTTAATTATAAATCTAACATATAAAGTACATACTACATCAGTATCACTGAATCGTGCTCATTGTTCGGCAGAAAGTTTTATCCGCCCATAATCAAACAAATAGGTGACTACAGGAGTAAGTCATATGAACACCAACAATTCAAAAATTTATAAAATTATAATCATGAACGAATCAAAAATAATAAGCGGACTGAATAACCTCCTAGCGAAGAACTACGATTCTGAGCGCGGCTACAAAACGGCAGCTGAAAAGACGAACAATCAAGTTCTAGCAGCCTACTTCAGAGGCAAAGCTTCTAATCGATATACGTACGGTCATCAGATCAAAGATATCCTGAAAGAAATGGGTGGAGACATAGATAAAGGGACGAGTATATCAGGAGATCTCCATAATACATGGATCAATGTAAAAGCATTCTTTACAGGTAACTCAGACGAGTCTATCCTTGATGAAGTAGAAACGGGAGAAGAGGCGTGCGTGGAGGAATACAATGACTTTCTCAGCATACCAGATCTGCCAGATAGCATCCGCAGAATAGTTAGTTATCAAAAACATAACATCGTGAGAGCAATGCGCAAAGCAGAGCAACTCGAAGATTCCATATCATAAGGCAGCCGCTTTGGCTCTGTCATTAATCTATATCTCTGATTATAGAGATTTGGTAGATCTTTGGCATAGACAACTGCGATTCTCCAATTGCAATAAGTAACTTGAATACCATAAGTTACAGGAGTCATATTTTTTAAAATAACTAATATTTTATACAAATGAACTTATCAAACAAGCGAGTGGCGATCTTAGCCACAGACGGATTTGAACAATCAGAACTATTTGAACCTAAAAGAGCCCTCGAAGATGAAGGCGCTACAGTCCATATCATCTCAGACAAAACTGGCAGCATCAAAGGCTGGAATAAGTCAAACTGGGGTGAGTCAGTGAACGTCGATAAACAACTATCGGCTACTGACTGCAAAGACTACAATGCTCTTGTACTCCCCGGCGGTGTCATGAACCCTGATACACTCAGGACGGATGATGAAGCCATTGGATTTATCAGAGGCTTTTTTGATCAAGGTAAACCAGTAGCAGCTATATGTCATGCACCGCAGATGTTGATCAACGCGGATGTAGTGAAGAATCGTAAAGTTACAAGCTACAAGTCGATCAAAAAAGATCTAACTAATGCTGGAGCCACTTGGGTGGACGAAGCTGTAGTATGCGATCAAGGTCTAGTGACGAGTAGAACGCCAGATGATCTACCACAATTTAATCGCAAGATGATCGAAGAAATCAAAGAAGGCAAACATGACGGTCAAGTCTTGAATGCTTAAGATCTAATGATCAAGGTTTCAGGGCTACTCCTCTCGGGGAGTAGCCCTTTTTTATGTGTATATGGCTAGAAGGTCGCAGTAGTTGCTTACAGTTGGTGATCAAGGAGAACCACGGCAACATATTACCAGAATGTCGTGTCATAAACACAACATTCTTATATCCCGTGCCGCCGAACTTCAAGGATGCGTATAGAGTAGGATATGTGAATCAACTAGCACAACCAATGATCACGAAAGCACAATTTAATAAACTCAGAAATCACTCTCACGATACATGCGTGAGCATCTACATACCGACAATCGTAGCTGGAGACTACGAGAAAAATCGAATACGTTGGAAAAATGCCGTAGATGCCTGCATCAAAGAACTAGAAGAGATAGGTGTCAACACAGATTTCCTCGCGGAAGCTGTTGCTCTCGATACTAATAGCGAATACTGGGCTCATCAGTCTCGAGGTCTAGCTGGCTTTTTCAGTCCTAGCCACAGCAAGATTGTGCACTTAGTGAATGAACCGATAAGCTCTCACTACGTCTCCGATCACTACATCTTACAACCACTGGTTCCAGAATTGTCCAATGACGACAGAGTCTTTGTACTTGCGATAAGTAAGAATGAGACAAAATTTTACGAAGCGGTGATCGATGGAATCTTTCCCGTATTTATAGATGACTGCGTGGTCGAAGATCAGGGAGAAGCCCTACAGAATATAGAAATGATTCAAACGACCCAGCATCATAGTGGTGGTGGGCCGGGTACTGCGATATTCCATGCCACCGGTCCTGGCTCGGATAAAGACAGCCTGCGCACGGAGCAATATCTAAGACGTATAGATGATGGTATCATGGAAATCATAAGTGATGAGAAAGTACCTCTGGTGCTGGCTTGTGTAGAAGAATACGTTCCAATCTACAGGAAGGTATCCAAGTACAATCACCTGTCAGACCACTACATCACAGGAAACCCATCTGACCTTACGCCTACAGACCTTCGCAAAAATGTAGAGCCGGTCTTCCAAGAATTGAAAAAAGAAAGACACCAGAAATTTGAAGAACTATATCGCACCGCATCTAGCACCGGAGCCTCAATTGACCAACTGGATCAAATAGCTGCCAGTGCAGATATGGACAATATAGGCTGGGTGCTCATCTCTAAGCACGCCCTCTTACATATCACAGATGAGCAAAGGGAGACCGTAGATGATATAGTACAGTGTGTCTATGCTACCAATGGAGAAATTCTCTTTACTGACGAAGCGTTAGATTCAAGAACTCCCGTGATGGCTATACAGCGTGCTCCCATGCCTATGGCCGACCTAGTATAGCCTTACGATATGTTCAAACCAGCAAATAATAACTATAATCTTCATCCTCTTGTGAAAGATCGATGGAGTCCACGGACATTTTCCCTAGATGCCATTACTGATGATGAGCTGAAGAGTCTTTTTGAGGCGGCTCGGTGGTCTGCGAGCAGCAACAATATTCAACCTTGGAGATATGTATTTGCCCGAAAGGGCTCTGATGCTTATCACCAGATATATGAGCTCCTTGCCGATTTTAATCAAGGATGGGTTGATTCACCCGTCATCGTGCTCACTGCCCTCAAGAAGACTACGCCAGATGGGAAGGACAACTACCACGCTCTGCATGATCTGGGATTATCAGTAGGTATGATGACAGCTCAAGCTCAAAGTATGGGCATAGCCTTACATCAGATGGCAGGATTTGACCAAGACAAGGCAGCACAAGAGTTTAACCTACCAGAAGATTATCATTTTGCAACGGCTATAGCCATTGGTAGATATGGTGGAGACATAGACCAACTGGACGAGGACTTACAGAAACAAGAAAAAGCACCCAGAAAACGCAAGCCTCTCGAGGAAATCATCAGTGAGGGCTCATGGTCTGAAAAATTCTAATACTATAAAACATAATTAAATGATACGAGAAGGAAGCGAAGTGAAATGGAAATGGGGTGACGGTTACGCCTCAGGTAAAGTGGAATCAACGTTCACCAAGACTGTGACGCGCACTATTAAAGGCAATGAAGTGACGCGAAACGGAGAAGAAGGAAATAAAGCTTTATATATCAAGACGGAAGACAGCCATGCTCTCAAGCTGGAGTCGGAAGTCACTAAAAAATAATTACGATGGATAACATGATCAAACCTCTCCCAGAGAGAGAAAAATATACGCGACTGCTTAAGGATATAATGGACACGATGGAAAACAAAGGTCGGGGCTACGGAGTAGCGCAGGCAATAAATGACGCCATGTGGGAGGAGCTCGGCACGCACAAACAGCGCATGCAGGAGCAAATCGAAAAAATCGACCTTCACAATGATCCATCGGCCTTCAGCCAAGAACTACAGAATGCCGAAAGCATATATGAGGCCTCTAAGCTCTACTTGACTAAATTCCAACCACCGGCAAGTGACGAGATGCTTACTCCACCAGAGGGACTGAAGTAGCATAATCTGTCTGTATACGACCCGTATACTCTTCAAGTAACTTGGCTATCGTGTCAGATGACTTATCCTTCAGGATAAGACCTACATGGTGTGCTTTGGTTAGATGCCAGCAAATTTGTGGCGCTTCGTATCTTGAGTAATCGGGATATTCTGCGCTGCTAAGAGTCACCACAATCCCCGCATTGTCTTTGGACATTGTGGGGATTTTGTATTTTGTACCGGTAAGTTTAGCTACTTCTAACCTTGCCCATTCTTTCCATAAGCTGATACCACTGGCCTTCTCTACCATATCGGCCAAGTGCGCACCTCCTACTCTAGCTGAGGTCTCTAATAGGACAAGCCCTTCATCACTTCGGATAAACTCTGAGTGGCTTGCGCCAAAGTTCATTCCATAAGCTTTCATGACCTTAAGATTTAATGCCGTCAATTCGTCATGCTCTAGATCATTGAGGTCGATGGTCTGTGAGCGAAATAGACCGCCTCCGTGTGCCACCTCAAAGGGCGGCTGAAGATACTTACTTGCACGAGTAAACTTGATCTTGTAGTCATCACTGATACTGTCTACATGGTAGACGGTACCTGGTCTGAAATTCTCTATCAGAAACTTGTGTCTACGCTCGTAGTTCTCTGCATTCCAGTTCCAGAAATCTTCTTCACTATAGAGCTTTCTGATACCGAGTGCTCCTGCGTCCATACGAGGCTTTACGAGCCATGGCGCCTCACATCGTTGCATGAAGGCCTTGATATCATCGTCATTAAATAGGTGAGAAAAATCAGGAATAGGAATTCCGTGATTTCTTGCGCGCACGCGCATGGCTAGCTTATCAAAAAAATGGCGGGCAGTCGTCTGCCCCATACCATCCACTCTGAATTCTTCTCTCAAGAGCGCAGCTTTACTCACATCGTAGTCATCAAGTGCGATGATACGATCTATACCATGTGTCTTATAGACATGGGCACACCCTTGCACAAGTGTCTGTATATCCCACAGTCGACCATCGTCAGATGGCATATAATACGTTTCAGCAATTGCATCCCATGGCCACGCTTTGTGACGTTCTTTCTCGGCAGTGACGAGATAGACATTATGACCTTCTTCCTTGATCGTACGGAGAAAATCTACTCCTTTAAACTCATTGGTAATACAGAGAAAATTCATACTAGCTGTTTTCTAATGTTTGTAACCATGTACACAGTAAATCTACACCGTATCCAGTAGCTGCATAGTCCTTGTAACCAGGCATTTTACCAAATGCTGTGGCAGCTATATCTATATGCAACCATGACGAATGCTCCTCAGTGAAAAATTCTAGAAATTTTCCAGCTGTGATTGCTCCAGCCATGGGTTTATTAGCCAAATTACTTATATCAGCAAGATCTGACTCCATATAGCTGTGGTACTCCTTCCATAGCGGAAGTCTCCAAGTGCGTTCGCCACATGCCTCACCAGCGCGCTTCATGCTGCGTGCTAGCTCATCGTCATGTGTCATAAAGCCACTTGTCTCTGTCCCTAGAGCTCGCACTACACTACCAGTGAGTGTCGCCAGATCTACAAGATGATCACATGGATACTTGTCCACTGCATAGGCCAGCGCATCTGCGAGTATCAATCGACCTTCTGCATCGGTATTGATCACTTCTATCGTCTTTCCCGAGTAGCTATCTATGATGTCGCCAGGATTGATCGATAGACCATCCACGCTATTAGCAGTGGTGGGTACGATCATCGTGATATTTATTCTTATTCCCAGGCTTGCTGCTAGATCAGTCGTCCCCATCACCGCAGCCGCACCGCCCATATCGCTCTTCATATAGTGCATATTGCTTGCACCCTTGATCGATATACCACCGGTGTCAAATGTCACACCCTTACCCACTAGCACTACGTGCGTTGTCGCACCTTTAGGTCGGTACTCAGCGATGAGGCACTTCGCTCCGATCTCACTGCCGCGATTCACCGCTAGCAGGGCATGAAATCCCTTTGCCTTGAGCTCATCCATCTCCATGATGGTGAGTTTATAACCGTGTTCTTGACTTGACTGCTTCATCCAGGCCGCCATATCAACTGGCGTTTTCCTATTAGACGGGGCATTGACGAGATCCATTACTTTACCTATGGATGAAGCCATCTTACTTCCCGCCATTAGGTCATCGCTCGTATCTATAGATCCTTGATAGTCTAGTTTATTTATAGAACGTACATGATTACCCTTGTCCTTTTTATATAGTTTACCATCGTGAGCCCAGATACCCAGAGCGGCTGCCACAGTTTTGCAAGCATAGCGACTCTGATCTTCATCCGAGCTATCCACTTGACCACCTACCAGTAAAAATTCACTAGAAGTGATGTCTGCAGCTTCAAGCTTGGCGGCGATGGTGTGCTTGTTCAATTGATGAGCTGATGCGTCTATATTAATCGCAAGCAGATCCGTCTGTACTGGATCACTGAGTTTACAGTGTAGACACTTTGCCTTATTTTCTATTTGCTGCTTGAGATAAGCGACTGGCGCGGCGAGATTGTTATCACTGATCCATTGGAAGAGATCATCCACATTTTTATAAAGCACAATTGTGCAACTAGCTCTTGGGTTGTCTTGCAGGGTATAGTATGTGTGATTCACTTAGGGTATCAATTTATTCTATTAGTTATCATAAAAGAGCCACTGTACCGCATCCTGAAATTCACGGGACCAGAAGTGCTCTGTATGTTCGCCCTCAGGATTGAGGACGACCTTGTAGGTTATAAGATTTTCGCCATGAGCACCTTGCCCCAGAGAATCTTTAAATTTTTTAATGTGACGCGTCATAGTTTCAGACTCCCGCTCGCCGCCGTAGATATACATCTTCATCGGCAGTTTGTAATCATAGCGAAATGCATCAAAGTAGATCTCATCGCTATACCAAAATGACGGACTGAAGATCATCAAGCGACTGAAGTGCTGAGGATGTACTATACCTATATACGCACTGATAAGTCCACCCATAGAGCTACCGCCTATACCATTGAACTCACGCTCGGGTCTCGTACGATAGTTCTCGTCCATATATGGCTTAAGTGTATCTATGACAAACTCTGCATAGTTCTTCCCTTGACCTTTACCAAATGTCCTATGATAGTACGGGCTATACTCAGCAATTCTCTCCTTTCCGCCATGGTCTATGGCCACGATGATGACGTCTTTGTAGCCATCACGATACATCTCACCAAGATGCTCATCGATGTCCCACTTACCGAATGGCCCTATATCACCAAATAGATTCTGCGCATCCTGTAAGTAAAGTACAGAGTACCGCTTATCAGGCAGCAGATCATAGTCGGCCGGTAGCAGCACATACACCTTACGCTTCTTGCTTAGCTGAGGAATCTCAAATTCCCTATCCACGAGCTCTATCCTCGGCTCGTAGCGACTCGTCGCACTCCTTGTCTGTCTATTATCCACACCCTAAAGGTACGACCCACAGCCCCTACTCCATAGGCTTGAGATTGTACAGTATCAAGACGAGATCAGCCTCTACGGCTGAGCCGAGATCACGAGTCTTTATTTCTTGATATCATCCTCGCCATAGCCATAGGGAGGGCACTTTCGTGCAAATGCCAACTACGGCATCGCAGATCAACTATTGTATACCATAAGTTATGTAGAGAGAATCATACGCGTGATCTATTAGATAGATGGTAAGCGCTTACAGAAATATAGTTCACCACATTAATTTCATCATCAAAGTAGTAATCCATTTCTGTCACACATTGTCAAATTATCACATACTAATAAGTAATAAACGATGCTCTTAACAGTTACCTAAGCAATACTTAACCGTCATATAAGACATTAACACACACGGATACTGTTACATATACATCAGCAACCAACAGAGCTACTCATCTCGCTGAAGTTATATGAGACGGTCAGAGAATTAATCTAACTAAAACCTTTAACCTAAAACTTATGAAAAATCTATTCACACTTCTCGCGCTCCTTGCGACTACATCCATACTATCTGCACAGGCATACGTCGGGGTCAAAACCGGTATGACAAAGCAAACACTCAAGGCAGAAGGTACTGCAATCGATCTATCCAATGTCATCAACTCCATGAATACTCTTACAGTAGGAGTGATAGGCGGGTATGAGATTACTGACAACTTTGGTGTACAGACTGAGATCAATTACGCACGTAGAGGTTTCACCGTAGAAGCACTTCGCGATGTGAAGATTCTAGAGGCCAATGTAGTAGCCGGATTATCTGCGGAGACGAGACTTGACTATATCGAAGTTCCTGTACTAGCACGTGGCAAGTTTGGTGCAGGTGACCTAAAAGTCTATGTCGAGGGTGGTCCTTACATGGGCTATGCCGCTGGCGGAAATATCCAAGTCAAAGGACGCTTTATTGCAGATATCATCGTAGCAGACGAGCAGATCAACTTAAATGATGAAGCATTTCAGAGATTTGACTATGGTGCGAGCTACGGAGCTGGTGTAGAGTACACGATCGGTAGCGGTATGTTTTCTTTCGGTGTGCGAGGACAAGAGTCCTTTACAAGCACTCTCGATGACAATGCTCTGGGACTACAACTGAGAAATAGCTCTATAGGAGCAAATATCAGTTACGCTTATAGCTTCTAATTCTCAAGTCATATGTATTGCTTTAGAGCCCTTGCATCTACACAGGTGCAAGGGCTCTACTTTTTGCTACAGTCATAAAGCAGCGAATAGCTACAATCTGACTATGAACGCGCGTAGATATGATCAGATGTAATATCCATGTCACAATCTAATTGAATCAACACTATAGAGATAGTCAAGAGATTTATGCGTAGAATCGCGAGATATTTACTATATTAGCCCTGAACCAAATTATATTCCCATGAATTATTTTAACCAATTAGTACAAACCAAATGTCTACCCATAAGACATCAGTCAAGACTGTGTCTGCTGTCGTGTGCTCTTGTCATTTTCATGATGACACTATCCGTGAATTGCGCAAGCGCCCAAGACCCTGGAAGTCAGACTACCGAAGGTGAAGAAGTATCCTCATCGTCGGATGTAATTACGGCCTGTAATGAGCTGCATTTACTCACAGGAAGTACGACGATTCCCCAAGGAAACGCGTGCTCAGAATCAATGGCCATCTCAGGAGTAGACGTGGTTATTTCAGATCAGACCACAGGTGAAACCTGGAACGGCAAGACCGATGATAACGGCCAATTTGCCATAGAAGTGTGCAAATCGCCTGACTTGCAACTCTGTATCACCGAGATATGCGACGAGGCGTGTGGAATCAATAGCCTAGATCTGTTGCGTATACAGAAAATAGCTCTTGGACTAGAGCCATCGAATGCTCAGACATGCTATAGCGCAGATATTGACTCTGACGGCGAAGTGAGTACTACTGATCGCGCATTGCTCCGTAGCTATCTCACTGGAATACCAGTAAATACAGACGTGCTGCCCTCATGGTGCCGATGGATACCTCAGTCCCTTTACGATGATCCTCTTGCGTGCGATGAAGGAGACAAAGGAAAGTCGTGTGTAGATGTAGATACTGAGCTGAGCTCGACAGATTTCGTTAGGATTCAAGTAGGAGATTTAGATTTCTCCTGCACTACTTGCTCTTACGACATTGTAAGCACAGAGACGGCTGATCGATCTACTCACAGCCAGTCGTATGACGGAATGGTAAGAAGAGGAAATGAGATTCACCTTGCTTCTGATGCCGATCTCCTCGGATTTTCCATGCAATATGACATTTCAAGTCAAAGTCACGTGAGCGTGACGACTGAATTAAGCGGTCTTACAAGTACAAGATCTGATGGTAAACTTCAAATTATATGGCTGGCAAATCATGGTGAGACCCTCAGCGATCTACTCATTGAACATCAGGCCATTTTCTCTCTATCAGTTGGCGATGAGTCTATTACACTCTCGGATGTCGAAGATAATGCTGTATTGACAACAGACGGAGAGATCAAGGTGCTGGAGAACATCAGCGAGACCTCTCAGAGCAACTCAATGGTACTGGAACAACGAGCATCTCAGCTTGTCATTGACACGGACTCACCAGCTCCGCTATACATATACTCTATGCATGGAAATGTACTTTTTCATTCTGTTGTGTCAAGTAGCACACTAGAGCTAAGTGATCACCTCTTACGAGGGCAACCCTACGTCGCTCGTCTTGGATCTGGAGAGAATGCGATAACTAGGAAGCTATCGCCTTTCTAAATTGGCAGGTACAGAGTTCTCAACACAAAGAGCCTTTTGGAAATATCCAAGAGGCTCTTTCAGATTATGAGAATATCGATAATTTGTTACGATAGAACTGCACAGTCTGATAGACTTATATGTACAATCCTAAACAAGTGATTTGCTCTATCATTCCCATATCAGTAATCACTTGTTCCCATCTGAGTAATCACTTGTTTATCAAGATCGTCTAGCGTAAAGCTTAGCTTCTTCCATGCTGATCCAGACAAGCTGACGAGTTCTACGTGCATAGCAGTCTTGACGATAGAAAATTGGAAGTTAGCTAGTGACTCGTTGCCGCCCTTGCCTGCGTCAGAATGTGACATACCATATTCACTCACCATCTGCGTAGCACCATCCCGCAGTGAAAAGCTCAGATCAGTCCATGCACAGCCTTCTGTGCACTTCAGTTTCACTCCTTTCTCCGTCTTTTGCATCTCTATATGAAAGGATTTCATATCTTCTTGTGCGCTAACCATATTGAAGCTCATCAATACTAAGGTGCAAATAAGCAGTTGTATCTTTAAAAAGGTCTTCATATTTAATATAATTATTAATGTGTGTATTTTAGACTCAGTAAGTTGCTGTAGCTACCTACTATCATATTCGTATAACTCGCGGTTGATTTGTTGATCTCAAAACTATTGATGCGAGCTAAAATCCATTTCGTGCATAAGGATTTTTTTATTGGCTCTACTTTTGTTCAAACATTCATGTCTAGGGATAGTTCAATTAAGTGTGTCTGGTTAAATAATCATTCTTCGCCCAAGAGGCTGAAAAATGGATGAATCCCTT
>ENA-ORXU01000636-ORXU01000636.1-marine-metagenome-genome-assembly--contig:-NODE-636-length-37437-cov-3.913223_pt1 | contig 37437 bp, 37 predicted proteins | sample MGYA00237869_ERZ511484 | MGnify/ENA metagenome assembly ERZ511484 | reverse complement strand
GGATTTAGCCCAGGAACTCCGCATCTACAATATGCCCTTCCCTTCCAGCTGGCTCGCCGTCCGCGAGTGGTTGGTCGGCGTACTGCGCGACAACGATACCGCAGCATCCCCTTTACGGTCTATGTCCCGCGCAGACTTCTCCAACAAGGTGGTGGAGGACTATAAGGTTATGGACAATCCTCAGGTCCTTGACGCCCTACTCACCTTTCTTCACGCCGCCGGGGATGTATACGTCAACCGTCAGCACCTTGGCGACACCATCATGTGAACCGGCAATGGTGCCGTTGATGCCTTCCTTCGCCAGCAGCAAGGTTCCGCGAATGGCTTGCGCGGTGCACAGGGCTTCTAATGAAGCGTGCAAGCTGTCAGGATCGTAAAAAGAGGCGAAACGGTACAGCGCGGCTACGGTGATAGGCGCGTTTTGTTGGCTGGAGACGTCAGACATACTGGACCCTGTAGCGACATGCAGACCGTCGGACCAGATAGTCATTGGCTTGATCGCGGCTGCAAGTCACAGCCGGAACAGAGCTAAGCCGCTGTGCCCAGCAATTCCATTGCCGCCGGGCTTTCCTCCAGAAAACTCAGCAGGCCGCGTTCCCATCTGTTGAGATATTGTGTGCGGCGCGGCAGGCGCAAAGTCTCTCGCCATTCTTCCTGCCGGCCGATCAAATCAACGACTGCGGGATGGATATAGCTTTTGCGCGTCACTGCCGGCGTATTGCCGAGACGGGACGACACTTTTTTCAGCACGGCCTTGATCGTTAGGGCTTCCTCTGCCTCCCCCAGCAAACGAAAAGCCATGACGCTGGCGTGCCAAGTGCGGAAATTCTTGGCGGTAAAAGGCTCTCCCATCGTGTCAGCCAGATAGGTGTTCACATCGGAAGAGCCGACATCCTGCGCGTCTCCATCTTCGTCCAGCCAGCCGAACAGATGTTGCCCCGGCAAGTCCTGCATCCGCTTTACGCATCGCGCCAGCGATCTGTCTGAAAGCGCGACTTCTCGCTGCTGGCCTCCCTTGCCCGTGTAGCTAAGGCGCAAGGTTCGTCCCGTTACTTCGGCATGGCGGCGTTGCAGCGTGGTCGCGCCGAAGCTGCGGTTCTTGCGGGCATATTGTGTATTGCCCACGCGTATTGCGCCCAGATCGAGCAGCTTGACCACGCTAGCAATGGCGCGGTCCTTGCCTAGCTTGGTAGAGCGCATGTCCTCTTCCACGCGGGCCCGCACCAGCGGCAGCAAATTGCCAAAGGCTATGCAACCGTCGAATTTCTCGCTTTCCTTCATCGCGCGGAAATCCGGATGATAGCGATATTGCTTGCGCCCCTTGGCATCATATCCGGTCGCAAGGATGTGGCCGTTGTGCGCCGGGCAAAACCATGCGCTGACATAGGCAGGCGGGAAGGCGATGGCGTTCAGCCGCCGCTTTTCCATGCGGTCTTTAATTAGTGCGCCTTTGGGGTCATAATAGGCCCACCCCTTCCCCGCACCCTTTCGGGTGATGCCGGGAAGACTGTCATCGACATAAATCAATTTGGTAGGGGCGCTGGCCATCGCGAGAGATAACGCGCTGATATGATGCAAGGTTCCGGTGTGAAATTTTTGGCTTGTGCGCGTCGGCGGCAAGAATCGCTCGGGGCGGGGAAAAGCAAAGCTATCTTGCAGTCACCCGCCAAACGCCCACCTGTGGTCCACACAAATCTACGTATCAGGAGCATCGCAATGGCCGACCCCACCTACACCCCGCCCTCTGTCTGGCAGAACACCGAAAGCGGCGGCAAGTTTGCCAATATCAATCGCCCGACCGCTGGTGCCCGGGTCGACAAGGATTTGCCGGTGGGTGATCACGCATTCCAGCTCTATTCGCTCGCCACGCCCAACGGTGTGAAGGCGACAATCATGTTTGAAGAGCTGCTGGAGGCAGGTTTTGGCGAAGCGGAATATGATGCTTGGCTGATCAATATTGGCGAAGGAGATCAATTCTCCAGCGGCTTCACCAACCTCAATCCAAACGGCAAAATCCCGGCTCTGCTGGACCGCACCGGCGATACGCCGCTGCGCGTGTTCGAATCGGGCGCGATTCTGATGCATCTGGCGGAGAAGTTTGGCAGCTTCCTTCCCACCGATCACACCCGCGCCGAAGTGCTCAGCTGGCTGTTCTGGCAGATCGGCAGCGCGCCATTTATTGGCGGGGGCTTCGGCCATTTCTACGCTTACGCGCCGGAGAAATACGAATATCCCATCAATCGTTATGCGATGGAGACAAAGCGCCTGTTCGATGTGGCGGACAAGCGTTTGGCCGAAACGCGCTTCCTCGGCGGCGATGATTACACCATTGCCGACATGGCGACTTTCCCGTGGATGGCGCCTTTTGTGACCGGCGATATCTACAATGACGCAAAGACTTTCCTGTCGATTGACGAATATGAAAACGTCGCACGCTGGGCGCACGAAATTCTTGAACGCCCTGCCGTGCAGCGCGGAAGGATGGTCAATCGCAGTTGGGGCGAGGAGCATGAGCAATTGCCCGAACGCCACTCAGCAGCTGATTTTGCGGCCCTGAAAGCAAAGTAATTCACCAACTAAATCACAACGTGCAGCGCGCGACCTTGCACCGCGCGCTGCACGCGTTATATGAGCGCCCTCCTGCTGGGGTGTGGCCAAGTGGTAAGGCACCGGTTTTTGGTATCGGCATTCGCAGGTTCGATCCCTGCCACCCCAGCCACTTCTTTTAAAATCCGATGCCGCACGCGCGGCTTAGTTGACCAGCACCGCCCGGCCTGTGCCGTTCACGCGCAATGGCAAATACAGGCCTTGCTCCACAGCAAGTATCTGGCCGTGGCGAACCTGCGAAATATCGGCTGACAGGCGGACATCCCCGATGCGGATTTCCTCCAGCGCACCCTGCGCTAGCTTCAGAACGTGATCGTACTCACGCTCGAAATTTTCCTGCAATGCGCTTTCTAGCTGATCTTTCAAATCGGAGGAGCTTGCGAATTTCAGCAGCAGATCAGAAGCCAGACGATCCGTATCGCCGTATACTTCAAGACCCTGAATGGAGATTTCCTCGCTGTCATAATCGCCGCGTGGTCGCCCCGTCAGCCAGACGCGGCCCTGCACCATTCCATAACGCTGCGCCGCGCCTTCGGTTGGCGTCATGGTCAGGTCTATCCCCACAGCAATGCGCCCGCCACTTGTCGGATAAATCTCAACCGCGCCAATCTGCGTCTCGACGCGGCCCACGCTGGGCAGGGAGATCCCGCGCTCATCCAGCTTGCGCAATTCACGCAGCACAATCGGTTCGAGCAAGGCGTATTCGCTCAAGACAGGCAGAAAAATATCAAGCCCGCCTGAGCCTGCCGGCGGCGCATTGGGCGGCAAAGGGCTGGCTTCAGGCGCTTCGGGACGCTCGCCAACGAACGTATGCGTGCGCGCACCCATTGCCAGATTGATCACCAGATTGCGGCGGCCGGCAGACATGCCCGCAATCCCGATGGAGCGCGGCTGAAGGCGGAGCCACACCGGAGGGTCCTCACTGTTAAGCGATTGCACGGTAAAGGCCTGCGCCCACAATTCTGCGGCTTTCGAGCGTACATTGATGCTGGCCAGTTCACGCTCTATTTGCCGCTCTATCCGCACCATGATCGGGCGCAGCCGCTGATCCGCTTCATTCATGAACGTGATCCGCTGTCCGAGGAAGTCCACGCCCGGCGCACGTGACCAATTGTAGCGCAGGCTGATCTGCGTGGCGGGTGACCAATCGCGGCGAATGTCGACCCGCACCACGGCCTCAACCACGGCGCTGCCGGTGGCTGTCTCTCCGCGCAATACGCCGCCAATATCGCGGGCGGAAACCTGCGCCGAAACCGGCATGCGCACGATCAAATTTCGCCCTTCTCCGCGCAAAGTAATATTGCCACGCGTCACATTCCCCACGATGCGGCAACTGATACGCGGCGTAATGCGAATGTCGCGGCCCAGCACGCTTACCCGTTCAGGCGGCACGCAATCGTCGCGGTTTTGATCGATCGCATAAAGCGTGCGCGGCACATCGCGGGCGATCATATCACGAATGCGAGATAGCGGGATGGTGACGGGCAGGCTGAGGCGCGAATCAACGTCAGGAATATTCAATTGCGCGGCATCGCGCGGCGGAGCTTCCACTTCGATTTCGTTCTGGCACCCGCCAAGCAGCAGAAGCAGAAGCGATATCGCCCCAAATAATCTCATAAAGTTTGCCCCATCCCGTTCAATTCTGCGGGCGAACCTCGCGAGAGGCAAGAGCAAATCCGGCAACGCTGACAACGCTAATCAGGAACACCGCGAGCGCAGCCCCTGCCGCGCCAAGCCAGTCGATCAGCCAAGGCAAGGCTGCAAGAGCGAGGATTGTCGGGATACCGCGCAGCGCGAGCGTCAGCATGGCTTTCCCTCTGGCAACCAGCAGCGCCTCTAAACTGGCACCCGCCAATTCCAGTGCTGCAGCGCCGCTCAAAATCGCCATCGGCCAATAGGCGGCAAGGAAAGCGCTGCCCGCGATTGCAAGAATGACCCAATTACCCGCCAGCAAAGCCACGATCACAACGACCAGCCCGGTGATGATAGCAATACGCATGATCTGATGCGCGAGCGCCTTTGCCTGCTCCGGATCGCGCACCAATTCCGGATAGGTCGCCCGCAGCAATGCCTGAGCAAGCTTCAGCAACCCTTCACCCAATTGCGCCGCCACGCGGTAAATTCCTGCCATTGCGGCACCCCCCAGCGCCCCGACAAGCAGCACCAAAAGCTTGCGACTGGCCGCAGAGACCGATGCGGACAGGCTGGTGCCGAAAACGAAACGCCATGCCTTGGCCTGTTCACGCGGTAAGCGGGACAGGCTGAACCTGCGCCAATGGATTGGCTCTGTCCGCGCAGCCAGCCGCCAATACATCGCAGCAGTGGCAAGCTCTGCCGCGCCCCAGACGATCAGAAATGCCTCTATCGATGGTACAGTAAAGGCCACCACCGCGGCCCCGGCTGCGCGGATGATACTGGTGGTCGCATCTGCGGCAGCGGCGCGGGCGTATTTGTCATGCAAACGCAGCAGGCCAGTGGGCGTGGAGCGGATCGCCAGCAGGGAGACAATCGTGAAGGCGAGCGTCATCGCGCGCAGTTCCGGCGGGATGGGCAGCCAGTTTCCGGCAAAACCAAGGATCAGCGCCGCAGCGCCTGCGCCCAGTACAATCGAAACCGTATCAAGCGCCAATGCAAATCCGGTTGCGGACTTGCGATCATCTGTGTCCTGCCCCCATTGCACGATCACTTGCCATGTCTGGAAACCGGCAAAGCTGACAACCAATTGCGCGAAGGTGAAAGCGATCACGAACTGGCCAAATGCCTCCAGCCCCAACGCCCGCGTGGCGAGTGCCAGATAGACCAAGCTGAGGACCGCGTTGATACCGCGCGCGCTCATCAGCCAGCCGGTGTTGGTCAAAGCGCGACGTATCATAACGCGGCACTGCCCCAGCGAAGCCGCAAATGCAAAAGACTACTCCGCAGGTTCGAGCGCGGGCTGCGGATTGTTGGGAGTGAGGATAAGCTCATTGCTCTCGATCCGCACCGATGCCAGCCGCGAAAGCAGGTTCATGCCGATGACATTGGTCTGGCCCAGTCCTGGCGCGATCACCGCATCCAATCCTCGCGCCGCGACGTTGCCGAACCGCATTTCGTCAATATTGGTCATATAGGCCGCAACCACGCCATTGGCGGTGTTCAAACGGATTGGCAGGCCGCCATCGCGTTCCTCCAGCCCGGCAGCGCGGGCGGTATCTTCCGAAATGGCAGTGAGCGTGGCACCTGTATCAACAAGAAATTCCGCGCGGTGGCCGTTCACGTCGGCCTCCAGCCAATAATGCCCGTCAACATGCATCGGCACCCGCGTCTCGCGCCCTTCGACCACCTGTTCCGGCAGGCCGATTTCCGGCACCGCGATCGAAAAACGCGGATCAAGGCGCGACAATTGCAGTACCACCAGCACCAAAACGCCGACTAGTACGAGAGTGCTGATGAGGCGCAGGATGCGTCCGAAGGCCGGCACGCGCTTCATCAGAATGGAACCCAAAACGCCCGCCACCATCGCGAACAGCGCCGCCATCAGCAGTCCCGATTGCGGGATCTCGCGGATGGAATGGGCGAGCTGGTCAAAGATGGGCGCGATATCCATGGGTAGCCTATATAGCGCGCAAATTCGGATTTGCGATGAACGGGCTGCACAGGAGCATCACTAAGGCGCGCTGCGCGGAATTGCAGCGCGGGCGAGCACCAACGAGAACCGCTCTTCGACATCGGTCCAGTGTTCCAGCGGCGTCCAATGCCCCGCCAACAGCTTCGTATTGGCACTGCGCCGCACAAATTTGTGGCTGTTTTCCGTGTGGATAGTCTCGCCAGCCTTCATCGCGAAAGGTTCACCAGAAACGGTGAAGCTCACATCCTCTCGCGCAACCAGATGCATTTCAATCCGCGCGTAAGTGTCCACCCAGCGCGCCTCATGATCGAACAGCTCAACCGGAATCGTGGCATCAAGTTCGCGGTTGATACGGGTAAGAAGATTGAGGTTGAACCCGGCTGTCACGCCTTCGGCATCATCATAGGCAGCTTCGAGTACTGCCGCGTCCTTCACCAAATCCATTCCGATCAGCAGCAGAGCCCCGTCGCCCAGGGTAACCCGCATTTCCCGCAGCAGATCGACCGCTGTGCGCGGGACCATATTGCCGATGGTAGAGCCGGGGAAAAATCCCAGTTTTGGCATATCTGCCACTTCGCCGGGCAGTTCGACACGCTTCGTAAAGTCAGCTTCCACCGGATGCACCGGCAGGCCGGGAAATTTTGCCGACAGGTCGGCGGCGGCAGCACGCAGAAATTCACCCGAAATATCCAGCGGCACGTAAGCGCCGGGCGCAATCGCGGAAAGCAGCAAAGGCGTTTTGACAGAGGAGCCAGAGCCAAATTCCACCACCGCGCGCCCCGCCCCGATCAACCGGGCGAATTCATCGCCCTTGCCGCGCAAAATCTCTGTTTCCGCGCGGGTCGGATAATATTCGGGGACCTTGGTAATATCCTCGAACAATTGCGAGCCGCGCTCATCATAGAACCAGCGCGCGGGGATCGCCTTTTGCGGCTGTGATAGCCCGCTCAGCACATCGGCGCGAAACGCACGGTCGACGCCCTCCTCATCAAGATCGACGAGGCGAATGCCTTCGGAATTGCTCATTAAATGTCCTTTGCGAGGCGCAGTCCGGTGAACTGCCAACGCTGCTGAGAGTAGAAGAAATTGCGATAGCTGGGCCGTGAATGGCCGCGCACGGTGGCGCAGCTTGCCCCTTTGAGAACCCACTGACCAGCCATGAACTTGCCATTGTACTCACCCACAGCGCCCTCTTCAGGCTGGAAGCGGGGGTATGGTGAGTAGGACGACCGCGTAAATTGCCACACATCGCCAAACAGCTCGCCAGTGCCGATTGGCTGCGGCGGCGCCGCATGGTCGAGCTGATTGCCTGCTGTCGCTTCAAAACTGGGCGCATCCTGAGGCGTGTCCTGCCCGCGCACGGCAGCTTCCCATTCGAATTCCGTTGGCAGGCGGCACCCCGCCCATGTGGCAAAAGCCTCCGCCTCGTAGAACGAGATATGGCTGACCGGCGCATCGGGATCGCGCAACTGCCAGCCGCAATGGGTAAAGTGCTCATCCCCGCGCCAATACAGCGGAGCGGTAATGTTGCAGCGGTCCAGCCACGCCCAGGCGTCGGACAGCCACAACCGGTGATCGCGGTAGCCGCCATCTGCAACAAAAGCGTCCCATTCCCCATTGGTCACAAGCTTTCGCGACAGCGCGAACGGTTCCAGCAAAGTGCGATGCACGGGGCCTTCATTGTCAAAGGCAAAGCCCTGCGTCTGGTGGCCAATCCGGGCGATGCCGCCGGGATGGGAAATCCAGCCGTCTTCCTGAGCGGAGGCTGGCCGATCAGGCGCATCCCACATAGCTGGCCCAAGCGGGTTTTTGCTGAAAGCATGTTTGATATCGGTCAGCAGCAATTCAATGTGCTGCTGTTCGTGCGCGATACCCAATTCAATCAGATCAGCGCAGGCAGGGTCTTCCAGCAAAGCTTCCATCGCGCCGTCCACATGCGCGCGCCACTCCATGACGTGTTCCAGCGTTGGCCGCGTAACAAGGCCGCGATTGTGGCGCGCGATGCGTTCACCCTCAGCTTCGTAATAGGAATTGAACAGGAAAGGGAACTGCTCATCAAACAGGGCATATTCCGGCGCGTGATCGCGCAGCAGGAAAGTCTCCCAAAACCAAGTCGTATGCGCCGCGTGCCATTTGGCAGGGGACGCATCTTCCATCGACTGGATCGTAGCATCCGCCTCGCTCAGCGGTTTGAGCAAATTTTGGGTCAGCCGCCGTGTCGCGCGGAAGCGATCGACAAGCGAATGACTGGTATCTGTAGCAAAGCGGGGTTTGGCCTGAGGCAAGGCCCTCTCCTGTAGGCAATCTCAATCAGTTACAACAGCATGGCGGATGGGCTTGCCAATGAAAACCCCTAGCTTTTGTCCATGTTGTGCAATTGCACTCAGGCTGCCCGTCGAACCTGATTGCGCCCGCTTTCCTTGGCCTTGTAAAGTGCGGCATCCGCCCGTGCCAGCAAACCATCGCCATCATCGCCAGATTGAAACTCCGCAAGGCCGATGCTGATCGTGACATGGGGCAAAGATGATCCCTCTATCCCGCGCTCAACAGAACCGCGCAAGCGCTCTGCCAGCGCACGGGCAGCATCGCCGTCAATGCGGGGCAGCAACCAGACGAATTCCTCGCCGCCGATGCGGCCCACCACGTCGCTTTGCCGCGCTTGCCGCCGCGCCAGCTCTGCCACTTGCACGATCACCTCGTCACCGGTCTGGTGGCCGTGGGTGTCATTGACGCGCTTGAAGTGATCGATGTCCAGCATGATGGCAGTCAGCGGAGAGCCGTGTTGCTGAGCGACTTCGACCATGCTTTCCAGACGGCCAAAGGTGCAGCGACGATTGGGCAAATTGGTCAGCGGATCGGTGTTTGCCAGTTCCTGCGCCTCCTTCGCCAGTTGCACCGCTCTGCCGCGTGCCAGATCAAGCGACTGTTCGCGGCGGACTTGCTGCGTCACATCCATTGCAGCCCCGAACACAGCGATACGGCGTCCTTCATTGTCGAATTCATTGAGAACGGAAATGCGCAAGATTCGTTCGGCGCCTTCGGGCGGCTTGATCTGGTAGTCGAAGGAAAACGGCTCTCGTGCATCGCTATGTTTGGCGATCTTGCCAAACAAAGCCTCGCCGCTATCGGGCAAGAGTGCGCGCACATCGCCCGGATTCTCGCCGAGTTCTTCAGGCAAGCCGTGGATTTGCAGCATCCGCGCCGACCATTCCTGCTCACCCGTCTTCAGATCGAGCCGCCACCTGCCGATACCAGCCAGTTGTTCGGCCAGATCCAGCAGCATCAGGTTTTCATGCATGTCCGAATTGCGGCGGATCAGTTCGAATTGCAGGTCTTCCCGCTTCATCAAAATGGCCGCCAGCGGCAGAGCTGTTGCCAGCATGGTGAACAGCCAGCTTTGCAGCGCCAGAACAGCTGCTCCTATCGTGCCATCATGAAGTGGTAGCGGGCTTTCGCCACCCAGGCTGAATGCGCTTGAAACAGCAATGTAGGTGAGAAGTGTCATCGCGACTGCGGCATGGCCAAACCGCACTGCCATCACGATCATTGCTGCAATGAGTAGCGGCATCAGCGGGATCGCTGTGACGTGGATGGCCAGCCCCGCCAGCACAGCGCACACCGCCAATGCCAGCACAAGTTCGCGGTCGAAAGTAAAACGCCCCTCACGGCGCCAGCGCATCAGAGCATTGCGGACATGGAACAGGGCGGGTGTGACGATCAATATGCCCAGCACATTGGCAAGAAACCATGTGGCAAATTCTGTCAGTGTTTGCTCCGGGCGGAAAGGCAGCGCCAAAGTCGCGCCCACAAGGCAGCCCGCAATGGCAGCGCCAAACAGGCCGACAACATGCACCAATCGCCGCGGAACGCTTATGCGGTCGCCAAGGACGATCCGGCTAAGCACCGCGCAGATCACAGCTTGCGAAATGGCGGAGACGGCATAGGCAAAGGCGGTGATGAAAGGCACGCCCGCAGCAGCGACTGTTGCGGCTTGCACCGGAAGAAGAACGGCCACCAGCAGCGCCCATTTTTTGCGCGGGATCGACCAGAAGGCCGCGACCGCAACGCCGCTGGGCGCCCAGAACAGCAATGCCGCACCCAGCCCGTCGCGCAGGAACAGGCTTCCCACCGCCAGCATCGCCCACAGGGCGCTGGCCAGCAGGATGGCGCGCATTGGCTGTAAAAATTGCAAACTCAGATCCTCAAAGGTTTCTCCTCCGAGGGTCTAGCGATGCTTGGTGTGAATGCGCTCTAGCCCGCATTACGGGGTTATACGTAGCCCGACTTAAGCTGCGACACGGCTGCCTTCGCCAAGCTCCAGATTGAGCATTTCAGCCAGCAGGAACGCCAATTCCAGCGACTGCGCCGCATTAAGGCGCGGATCGCAATGCGTGTGATAGCGTGATGACAAGCCCTCATCGGTGATCGCGACAGCGCCGCCGGTGCATTCGGTCACGTCCTGCCCGGTCATCTCCAGATGGATGCCGCCCGCGTGACTGCCTTCGGCGCGGTGAACCGCGAAGAAACCGCGCACTTCGGCAAGAATACGGTCAAACGGACGCGTCTTGAACCCGCTGTCAGCCTTAATGACATTGCCGTGCATCGGATCACAGCTCCACACCACAGGATGCCCTTCACGCTGGATAGCGCGGACCAGCGGAGGCAGGCCCTTTTCGACCTTGTCATGCCCGAACCTGCTGATCAGCGTAATGCGCCCCGGCTCCCGCGAGGGGTTGAGCACATCAAGCATCCGCAGCAGGTCTTCGGGATCGAGGCTCGGCCCGCACTTCACACCGATGGGATTGTTCACACCGCGCAGGAATTCAACATGCGCGCTGTCGATGAAACGCGTGCGATCACCAATCCACAGGAAGTGGGCGGAGGTGTCGTACCAATCGCCGGTCAGCGAATCCTGCCGCGTCATGGCCTGCTCGTAAGGCAGCAGCAGCGCCTCGTGACTGGTATAGAAAGTGGATGTCTTCAGCTGCGGCTGGTCTTCGATATCGACGCCGCATGCTTCCATGAAATCAAGCGCTTCACCAATCCGGTCAGCAATATCCTGATATTTGTCCGACCAAGGGCTGCGGCCCATGAAATCCAGCGTCCAGCGGTGTACTTCGCGAAGGTTCGCGTAACCGCCGCCAGCAAAAGCGCGCAGCAGGTTGAGCGTTGCCGCGGCCTGAGAATAGGCCCGGATCATACGCTGCGGATCATTGCGGCGAGTCTCGGGCGAAAATTCAATCCCGTTGACGTTATCGCCGAAGTAACTCGGCAGCGAAACGCCGTCCTTGGTTTCGATGTCGGAGCTGCGCGGTTTGGCGAACTGGCCAGCCATGCGGCCCAGCTTCACGACCGGCATCTTGCTGGCGAAAGTCAACACAGCCGCCATTTGCAGAATGACGCGGAAGGTATCGCGAATATTGTTGGCGCTGAATTCAGCGAAACTTTCGGCGCAGTCGCCGCCTTGAAGCAGGAAAGCCTCTCCGCTGGATACCTTGCCCAATTCCGCCTTCAGCCCTCGCGCTTCACCAGCGAATACAAGCGGCGGAAAACCCTCCAGCGTACTGGTCGCATCGGCAAGCGCGCCAGCGTCCTGATATTCGGGAAGATGCTTTGCAGTGAAGCTGTCCTGCTTCCAGCTAGCGGGTGTCCAATCGTGTGCCACAGCTATTCCATCGTCAATAATGCGCCCGTCCCCGCCGGGCCCAAGATAATCAAGATGTGCGGGGAAGCTGCGATTCCTACAGCCACCGCCTCTCCCGCGCAAAGGTTACTTGCGAAATCTTTGGTTGATCGCCGTCTAGCGAAGCTTTCCGATTATCGACCTGCGGGCGCTGCGGCAGCAGAGGTGCCATCGGGCACGATCTGCAATTGCCAGCCGGGACGCGCCAGATACCGCGATGCCAGTGCCTGCATTTCTTCCACCGTCGCCTCGTCATAATCGACATAGATGGTGGGAAGATAGGCAACCCGGTTGGTATCAAAAGCCGCACCCTGAAGCTGGTTCAGCCAGAAGGTATGACCGGTCTGTGCACGCAGCAGATACTGGCGCGAAGGCTCCACAACCCGCTCAAGCTCGTCTGCTGTAGGGCCATTCACGGCCAGATCATTGGCGATCGACTGTGCTTCTTCAAAGAATGCAGGCAGCAACGCTGGCTCTATCTGGACAAGCGCAAACATCACTCCGCCTGTATCCACATCCAGCGGCCAGTTGGCAGTGACGAAGGGCGAATAAGCAGCACCTGCGCGTTCCCGCAATCCGTCAAGCAGACGGTTGGAGAAGATTTGTGACAGCAATTCCAGCTTGCGGCTGCGAACGATACCTTCGGACCCGCCGCCCAGTGGCCAAGCGATCACAGCAGCAGCTTGATCGGCATCACCGCTATGCGTCAGCACACGTGGCTGCGCCCCGGCATCGGGGAATGTCACACCGCGTGCTGCGATTTCAGCGGACAGCGGATTGCGCTGTTCCATCGCCCCGAAAGTACGGCTGAGGGCAGCAATTGTGGCGTCCCGGTCAATATCGCCAAACACGGCAACTTCGACCTGGCCTTGGGCGAGCAGACGTTCCCACACCGCGCGGAAACCTTCCGGCGTTGCGGTCTGCATTTCGGCAGGCGTTGGCGTGCGGAAGCGTGGATCTTCGCCGCGCAGCAGATAATCGAGATCGCGGTTCAATATGCCATTCGGATCGCGCCCGTAACTGTCATAGGCGAGCAAAGAAGATGCCCGTGCACGCTCCACCGGATTGGGGTCCCAGCTTGGCATCGCGAGCTTGGCTGCGAACAGATACAATTGCTCTTCAAGGTCTTCCTGACGGGTCAGGCCCTGGAAAACGAAAGTGCCGTCATCGATCTGGAAATCGAAGCCCAGCTTGCGGTCAGCTGCAATGCGATCAATCGCGTTCTGGTCGAGCGGGCCGATGCCGGAGTTGACCAGCGCAATCGGGCCAAGTTCGGCATAGATTGCCTCGTCATCCTCAAACCCGCGCCAGCCTGCGCCAAAACGCACGCGCACAGTGACGCGGCCCGGCTCATTGTCGCGGCCCATCAGCAAGGCGCGCACGCCGTTGGGGGAATGTCAGCCGCTCTGCGCCGAGCACGCCCAGCGGTTCCCGGCTGACCGGCATGGCAGGTTCGCCAATGGCAGGCAGATCAGCAAAATTGATGGCTTCGGAATCGTCGCGCGCGACATTGCTGGCCACAACTGGAGAGCTCAGCGCGGCAAGCAATTCTGCTTCGCTTGCTTCACCGGGTGCGGGGGTCAGCATGACCGAACGGATCACATCGCCTTCAAACAGGTCCTGCGTGGCCGTCAACACATCTTCAGGTGTGAAACGGCTGGCGATGGAGCGGAACACTTCAAGGAAGACTTCCGGGCTTGCCACAGCTTCGCGAATGTCGACCGCTTGCACGATCTGGTCTGCCAAGCCTGATCCGGCTTGAATACGGGACTGCTCCACAGAGTTTACGAAAGCGACGTCAAAGGCCGCGACAGCCTGATCAATTTCAGACTGCGCGGGCGGCTGAGACAGGGCATCGGCGATAACCGAGCGGACATCCGTTAGCGCAGTTTCCCAGTCATCGGTCAGCGGAGCGTAAGTGACGAATGTGCCGTCAACCGAGCGGCTGATCTTGTCCCGCCCTACGCCTGCAAACAGGAAGGTTCCGCCAGCGCGGGCGCGGTTTTCAAGCCTGCGATTGACCACTGCCAAGCCTACTTCGCCCAGCAGGTTCCGGCGGTTGTATTCAAGATTGTCGACCACTCCGACCCATGGCCGCAGGATCGCGTAAGTGACGGCGCGCGGCTGGCCCGCCTCCACGATTACACCGACTTCGCCAACGGGATTGTCCGGATCGGCTCCGGCGGGGGCTACAGGATCACCAAAGTCGGGTGCTGGCACGAAAGGCCCATTGCCTTGCCAATCGGCGAAATGCCGCTCGACTACAGCCGCAAGGACGCGCGGATCGGCGTCTCCAACCAGTACGATCACGGCATTTTCGGGCCGGTACCAACGCTGGTGGAAGGCCTGCACGGCCTCCGCAGTCGCGCCTTCCAATGTCTCGACTGTGCCGATGGGACTGCGTTCGGCAAGCCGCTGTCCGGAAAAGAATGTTGCCGTTGTCGCCTCTGCCACGCGCCGCTGCGGTCCGGCCTGTTCGCGCCGTTCAGACAGCACGATGGGCACGTCCTGCGCCAGATTGGCTTCCGACAGCGTTGGCGAGATCACCATGCCGGCAAAGCGCCGCACACTGTCATCCAGCGTGTCGCGATTGGCGTTGGGCAGGTTGAGATTGTATGTCGTCGCAGTCGGACTCGTCGTGGCATTGGTATCGAAGCCAAAGCTAGCCCCCAGACGCTGGAAATGGGCAATCGCCTCACCCGGACCGAAGGTGGACGATTCGCGGAACACCATGTGCTCTAACAAGTGCGCAAAGCCGCGCTCGCTGTCCTCTTCATGCAGCGATCCAGCATCAATGCGAACGCGCAGGGAAATCTGGCACGGCGGCACATCGTTCTGCCGCACCGCATAGCGGACGCCGTTGGGCATTTCTCCGAAGAGCCACTGTGTATCAACCGGGATATCGGTGCCGCGATAAATCCACCCGTCGTCAGGCCGCGCATATTGCGGCTGGTCAGCTTCTGTCGCTCTGATGACGCAGTTTTGGGCCTGCACCGGTGCCGCCACGGGCACGAGAATAGCAAATGGGAGAAGTAGACGCGTAACGCGGGAAAGAATGGTCATAGCGCCTCAATAGCTGAGCAAGGAATGAAGGTCCGGTGAATATAGGCGAAGAAATGCTTGCGTCACCCTATTCGTATTGCCGCCTTGTCGCCGGGTCTCCCCGCCCCTACATCGCAAACCATGTTCATAGAAACCGAAACCACGCCAAACCCCTCCACGCTGAAATTCATGCCTGGCCGCGCCGTCATGCCGTCCGGCACGCGCGATTTCGCATCGCCGGAAGAGGCTGCGGCCAGCCCCCTCGCGCAGACCCTGTTTGACACAGGCGAAGTGGTCGGCGTGTTCTTTGGCTATAACTTTGTATCGGTCACTGCCGCACCGGGTGTCGCATGGTCTGACCTGAAGCCGCAAATCGTTGCCGTGCTGCTCGATCATTTTGTGTCCGAAGCGCCGCTGTTTGCAGGCGGCGACGCCAGCGCGATTGCTGTGCCGGCAGAGGACGAAGATGCCGAGATCGGCAATGATGACGGCACCGAAGACATTGTGGCGCAAATCCACGAACTGCTCGAATCGCGCGTGCGCCCCGCTGTTGCCAGCGATGGTGGCGACATTCGGTATCGGGGTTTTCGCGATGGCGTCGTTTTCCTGCAGATGCAGGGTGCCTGCTCCGGCTGTCCAAGTTCCTCCGCCACGCTCAAGCACGGCATTGAGGGTCTGCTGAAGCACTATGTTCCCGAAGTGAAAGAAGTGCGCGCGGCCTGATCAACTGGCCAGTGAATATGTCCCGGTGAACCTATCTAAGTGAACAATTCGGGCGGTTCTGCGTTGTGCAGACAGACCATCCTTTGAAGTCTCACAGGAGCCCCCTCGATGTCCCATACGCTAAGCGATACCGCGCTGAACCAGATTTTCCGCGAAGCCCGCACTCCAAACGACTGGCTCGATAAACCGGTAAGTGAAAGCCAGATTCACGCAATCTATGAACTGATGAAAATGGGGCCAACCTCGGCCAATCAGCAGCCGGGCCGTTTCGTCTGGTGCACGACGCCAGAAGCGAAGCAAAAACTTGCGGATTGTGCGGCTGAAGGCAACAAAGACAAGATACTTGCTGCCCCTGCGACTGTCATCATCGGCTATGACCTTGATTTTCACGAGCAGCTGCCATGGCTATTCCCGCATACCGATGCCAAAAGCTGGTTCACCGGTGACGAAGATGCCCGCAAAGAAAGCGCGTTTCGCAATTCTGTGCTGCAAGGTGCGTATCTGATGATTGCCGCCCGCGCGCTTGGCCTTGATTGCGGCCCTATGTCGGGTTTCGATCAGGATGCGACGGCTAAGGCCTTTTTTGCAGACCAGCCGCGCTACCGCGCCGATTGGATTTGCTCGATTGGCCATGGCGACCCTGCATCAATACACGATCGCAGCCCGCGCCCGGAATTCGATACTTTCAACAAACTGGTATGATCGCCTAGGCGCGCAAAGCTATGCTGACACTGGCGATAGATTGCGCGACCGAAGCGTGTTCGGCGGCTCTGTTCGATGGAACGGCGCTGGTCGATGGGCACTACGAAGTCATCAGTCGCGGCCATGCCGAACGGTTGGTGCCGATGATTGCAGAATTGCCGGACAAGGGCCGCGCAGATCGCATTGTCGTATCGCTAGGCCCCGGCAGCTTTACCGGCGTACGCATCGGACTCGCGGCGGCGCGGGCGCTGGGTCTGGCTTGGGGCGCAGAGGTTCTCGGCTACCCCACTCTGACCATGATCGCTGCCAGGACATGGCAACCCCAGCCGCGCGCCGTCACGATCTGCATGGCAGGCGGGCATGGCGAGTATTTCATCCAGAACTTTGCCAACGGCTCTGAGGCACAGGATGACGTTCAATCGCTCGTGCCGGAGGAAGCCGCACGCGCCTGCAAACACGCCGTTATTGCGGGGAACCGCGCGAAGGAATTGGCGCAGATGCTGGGGAACAACCGCCTCGCGCTCGATCTGCTGCCGGATGCCCGCGCGGCCTATCTTTTGCACGAGTCGCGGCTCACCAAGGACCTGACACCGATTTATGGACGTCCGCCTGACGCTAAACCGCAGGTAAAGCCATGATCGACGATCCGGTTGATGCGATCATGGTCGTGATGCGCGATGCGTTCGACAGCACTTATGGTGAGGCCTGGACCAGAAAACAGGTTGTCGCCGCACTTGTGTCGCCAGGCACGCACTACACATTATCCGGTCAGGAAGAAGGCGCGCCCATCGTCGCAGAACGCACGACTGGTTTCACCATGTCGCGCCATGCCGCCGATGAAGAAGAATTGCTTCTAATCGCTGTACGACCTGATTTTCGTGGCAAAGGTATTGGTATGCAATTGCTGAAGGATTTTTCGGAGAGATCAAAAAATCGCGGCACTGCGAAGATTTTTTTGGAAATGCGAGCAGGAAATCCTGCTGAAGATTTGTACCGCGAGTTTGGTTTTGTTCAAGTTGGTATCAGGAAAGGCTATTATAGGGGCGCAGTTGGCGGCCCATTAGATGCAATTACTTTCGCATTAAATGTAAACGAAATCGACAGCTAATTGAAGGCAGTGCGATAGTTGCTGCAATTCTACAACATTATTGTCGCCAAGCCTGATCAAGCCTTGAATTGCATAGGCGATTCCGCCAAAGAGAAGCCCAGTTCGCTCCGCCTAATGAGAGCGAATGAAAATAACGGTTCGCACTTACAGAGGTACCAATGGATACATTTGAATCCGACACAAATGAGATGTTGATTACGCTTACGGCGGATATTGTCACAGCTCAGGTCGCAAATAACAGTGTCGATTCCGACACAATACCGGCACTGATCCAGAACATTTACGGCGCGCTTGCCGGACTTGGTGTCGAAGACCATGTTGAAGAGCGCCCCGAACCAGCAGTTTCGCTGCGGGCTTCGGTGAAGAACGATCACGTCGTTTGCCTTGAAGATGGCAAGAAGATGAAGATGCTGAAACGGCATCTGATGACCGATCACGGCATGACACCTGACGAATATCGCGAGCGGTGGAATCTGCCTGCCGATTATCCGATGGTTGCACCAGCCTATGCTGAAAAGCGCCGCGAATTGGCCAAGAAAATCGGCCTTGGCCGTAAGCCCGGCCAGAAGCGTGGCCGCAAAAAAGCCAGCTGATCGAGCCAGTCGATTGCAACGTCCCGAACGATGATTTGGGCCGATGCTTGAGTGAAACGCCTCGGGCCTCTAAGGCTACGGGGCGTTTCCTTTTTCAGGGGCTCCCTCAGACTCTTAGCCGGGCCAGTAAACACCAATGATTGACCTTGAAGCCCTCTGCGCCGAACGCGGCCTTCGCATCACCGACCAGCGGCGCACCATCGCCAAGGTGTTGTCCGAAAGTGATGACCATCCCGATGTGGAAAAACTGCACGCCCGCGCTTCTGCCGTTGATCCCAAGATTTCTATCGCCACGGTTTACCGCACCGTTCGTCTGTTTGAAGAAGCAGGCATTCTGGACCGCCATGATTTCGGCGATGGCCGCGCCCGATATGAAGCCGCGCCAGAGGCTCATCACGATCACTTGATCGACGTGGAAACCGGGAAGGTGGTGGAATTCGTTGATCCTGAACTGGAAGCTCTCCAGCGCCAGATTGCCGAAAAGCTAGGCTACCGGCTGGTCGATCACCGCATGGAATTATACGCCGTCCGCCTCGACCGCGAAGAAAAGAGCTGAGCGCGCCTGCGTGACGCAAACACTGGCTGAAAGCGACACGCGCATCTCACCATTAGGGTATCTGCTGGTTGGCCTGCGTTTGCTGGGCATGTTGTTGCTGCTGCTGATCTGCGTTCCGCTGCATTATCTGTGGCGATTGCTTGGGCTGGACCGGACATGGCCCCGGGTGTTTCTTGCCGGTGTTGGCATGTGCGCCGGGTTGCAGCTGCGCCGCCATGGGAAGCGGGTTCCCGGTGCATTGCTGCTTTCCAACCATGTGAGCTGGCTGGACATTCTGGCCCTCTCCCACGCCGCGAACAGCGCCTATGTCGCGCAGGACGGACTGGCGCAGTTCGGCTTCCTGAAGTGGCTGTGTTCTATGAACGAGACGGTCTTCATCGCCCGTGATCGCCGCGCCGATGTTGCCCGCCAAACGCAGGATATTCGTGCGGCGATGAACCACGGCGGCACGCTGACCCTGTTTCCCGAAGGCACCACAAGCGATGGAACCGGGCTGCTGCCGTTCAAATCTTCGCTGCTGGGCGCGCTGGAACCACTGCCTGAAGGCGCGGTCGTGCAGCCGGTATTGCTCAGCTATACTGAAGCGCGCGAGATCTGCTGGATCGGAGACGAGCCGGGGCTGGACAATTTCAAACGCATCCTTGCGCGGACGCGGCCCATTCGGCTGAATGTGCATTTCCTCAGCCCCCTGGCAGGCGAGGAACTGACGAACCGCAAGACCATGACTGCAGCTGCGCGAGAGCGGATTGCGCAGGCCCTATTATGATTGTGATGCTTTAACTCCTCGCAGAATTCTCCTAAGGGCGCTGCTCTTATGAAACCGACAGACACTCCCAAGACCTACAGGGTCAAAAGCTTTGGCTGCCAGATGAACGTCTATGATGGCGAGCGTATGGGCGAATTGCTGGAGGCCAAGGGCATCACCCCCGCGGCTGAAGGCGAGGACGCCGACCTCGTCGTGCTGAACACCTGCCACATCCGCGAAAAGGCGACCGAGAAGGTTTACTCCGATGTCGGGCGGATCGTGAAGGCCGGCCGCAAGGCAGGCAAGGATCCAATGATCGCGGTGGCTGGCTGCGTAGCGCAGGCAGAGGGTGAGGAGATCATGAAGCGCGCCCCGGCGGTCGGCATGGTCGTAGGCCCGCAGGCCTATCACCGGCTGGGCGATATGGTCAGCAAAGCTGCCTCGGGCGAACGGTCGACCGATACCGATATGCCGGAGGATGCCAAGTTTGCCGCGCTCCCTACCCGCCGCAAAGTTGCTCCATCCGCGTTTCTGACCGTGCAGGAAGGCTGCGACAAATTCTGCACCTATTGCGTTGTGCCCTACACTCGCGGCGCAGAAATCTCTCGGCCTTTCAGCGCACTGGTTGATGAAGCCAAGAGGTTGGTTGAAGCTGGAGCCAAGGAAATCACGCTGCTTGGCCAGAACGTCAACGCATGGTCCGGTAGTGATTATGCAGGCCATGCTGTGGGCCTGGATGGGCTGATCCGTGAGCTGGCGAACGTGCCCGATCTGCAGCGCCTGCGCTATACCACCAGCCACCCCGCCGACATGCACGACGGGCTGATTGCTGCGCATGGTGAAATCGACAAATTGATGCCCTATCTGCATCTCCCGGTGCAGAGCGGATCAGACCGCGTGCTGAAAGCCATGAACCGCAGCCACACGGCGGAAAGCTATCTCAAACTGCTCGACCGCTTCCGCGAGGCCCGTCCTGACATTGCTCTGTCGGGCGATTTCATTGTCGGCTTTCCCGGCGAAACCGATGCCGAGTTCGAAGAGACGCTGCAGATCGTCGATGCGGTGGGATATGCGCAGGCCTACAGCTTCAAATATTCGCCCCGCCCCGGCACGCCGGCGGCGAGCATGGACGATCAAATCGCTCTGGAGGTCATGGATGATCGGCTACAACGCCTTCAAGCCCATCTGAACCGTGATCAGCTTGCTTTCAACGAGGCCAGCGTGGGCGGAACCTGCGATGTTCTGATCGAGCGCAAAGGCCGCAAGCCTGGCCAATGGCTGGGCAAGTCGCCTTGGCTGCAATCGGTGTTCTTCGAAAGCGAATTGGCCATTGGCGACATGGTCCGCGCAGAATTGGTGCAGGCTGGGCCAGCGTCTTTGCAGGGACGGTTGCTGGAAAGCGTTTCCGCTTAGTCTGGCGAACTACTCTGTGCGTTCATATTCGCGCACAACCGCCGCGGTCAGCGTATTGGCGGCGGCATTGGGGCGAAGGCCATAAAGTGCACGCAGATAGGCGCGATCAAAGCGGGTGAGTTCGGTTTCGCCGCGCTCAGCCTCGAATGGCCACGTCACGGATGTTGGCGCGTCGAACGTGTGGCCGCGCGGCTCAAGGCCCGGCGCGAGCAGCCGCATCGTCGCGAAATCGCCCACGCGCTCCAGATCCATCCCGACCAGCCACTCTACATCCAGCACTACGACGCCGCTAACCACTGCTCTACTGTGGGTTGCGCCTACACGGCGCGGGCGGCTGCGAGTATTCATCCGGACCGATACGCTTAGCGGTGATGCAGCCCCGCCAATGCCTAGAATTGTCTGGCTATGCGCCAAGCGCCCGCCTTGGGCGGAGCGGTCCGCCGTATTGTGCCACACCAAAACCGGTTCCTGCGCGGCAAGGCTGGCTTCAATGGCGTTGCGACTTTGGAACGTGATAAGCGACGGCTCGCTATTGTTGAGCAATTCGATCACCTCGACAGGCTCCGGAGCGACAATCACAACTGCATTGGCTGGGCAATCGCTCTCATCCACCGCAACATCGGCTTCGCGAATATTGGCGAGGATTCGTTCGCGCACCATCGTATTGGCGCGGGGATCCATGCCAGTGACGTGCAAGCAGATAGGATCAAGATAGCGAAGCAGCGGAACATCGCTGCCCCGCTCTCGAGAAACTGCGCGCACCGCATCTCTCAGCTCACCGCGCTCCGGCAAGGTTCCCTCAACGATAATATCTGGATCATCTTCAGTCGCGTCCTGCGCCGCTGCGTGCATGGGCAGCATCACCAAGGGTATAGTCAAAAACGCGGCGCAGAACTTCCTCATGACAATTATGCTACTGCAAATGTGACCGAATGACTACTTTCCACTGGCAAACGTACTTCGCCCGCTTGCCAGCGCGCCTACGGAGCTTATCTTGCCTGTAGACAGGGTTTGAAAGGAACAGATGGTCCGTAAAGCACAAAAAACTGGCGAAATGAGCGACGGCGTCGCCGCCACCATCGCCCATTCGGCGCAAAACCAGGATCAGTCCGGTCAGGCTCGGATAGAAGTTTCGTTCGATGAACAGGCCGTTCTCGGCGCGTTGTTCGGACAATTCGATGCCAATCTTGTCCAAATCGAAAACCGCCTCGGCGTGTATATCGCCGCGCGCGGGGACAAGGTGATTATCGAAGGCGCGGCCGAAGAGGTCGCCCGCACCCGCGATGTGCTGATGAAAATGCACGAAAAGCTGCTGACCGGCGAAGAAATGGATGCAGGCGCAATCGACGCGCTGATTTCCATGTCGGACCAGCCCACGCTGGATGGCATTATCACCGGCGATGCCAAAATGCCGCCCATCATGATCCGCACCCGCAAGAAAACGATCACGCCGCGCAGCGCGATGCAGGGCGACTATATGCGCCAGCTCGCCAGCAAGGACATTATCTTTGCGCTTGGTCCGGCTGGCACGGGCAAAACCTATGTCGCGGTGGCGCAAGCGGTCAGTCAGCTGATTACCGGCAGCGTGCAGCGGCTTATTCTGTCGCGCCCTGCGGTTGAAGCGGGCGAGCGCTTGGGCTTCCTTCCCGGCGATATGAAGGAGAAGGTCGATCCCTATCTCCGCCCGCTTTATGATGCGCTGTATGACTGCATGCCGCCAGAGCAGGTGGACCGCCGCATTGCCAGCGGAGAGATTGAAATCGCACCGATTGCATTCATGCGTGGCCGCACTCTGGCTGATGCCTTCGTCATTCTGGATGAGGCACAGAACACCACGCGCGAACAGATGAAGATGTTCCTCACGCGCTTTGGCCAGAACAGCCGGATGGTGGTGTGCGGAGACCCGCGGCAGGTCGATATCCCCGGCGGTGACCGCATGAGCGGCCTTGCCGATGCTGTTGCGCGCCTGGAAGACGTCGAAGGCGTCGACGTCACGCGGTTCACCGCCGCAGACGTCGTCCGGCACCCGATTGTGGGCCGCGTGGTTGAGGCCTATGAGGGCGAAGATGCCCTCCCTTGACCAGTTCGCGTGATGGAACTCGAATTAGAAATCGAGGATTGGCCTGAAGGCGAATGGGATGCGCTTGCCGTCAAGGCTGCTGATGCGACAGCACGAATCGCGCCGGAACTTGCGAACCCGCGCCTTGTTACCAGCATGCTTTTCACGACAGATCAAGTTGTACACACGCTCAACCTGGATTGGCGGGAGAAGGATAAGCCGACCAATGTCCTCAGCTTCCCAATGCTGGAACGAACAGACCTGGTGCATCTGGACCCAGCCGAGGGACCTCCGGAGATGCTGGGCGATATTGCTCTCGCGCAGGAAACTTGCGCACGGGAAGCGGCCGCAAAAGGCATCTCGTTGCAAGACCACGCGGCCCATCTGATCGTGCACGGATTGCTGCATCTGGCAGGCTTCGATCACGAAATTGGCGAAGCCGACGCACTTGCAATGGAAGAAATGGAAGTGCAGGCGCTTGCGCTTATGGGTATAGCCAACCCATATACCGCCAACACGGCAACATAAGGAAAAGCGATAGGGCGATGCCCGATAGTGAGAAACCGGGCGACTCCCAAAGCGGAGACGCGGACAGTAGCAGCAGCCCATCACGCAATGGTGGGGGATTGTGGACCGCGATTCGCGGCCTGTTCGACGATGCTGATGCCGATACCTCGCTGCGCGCGCAGCTTGAGGAAGCAATCGACGAGCATGAGGACGAGGCATCGCGCAATGGCGGTGAAGAACCGACCAAGGGCGATCTTTCCCAGGTAGAACTGACCATGCTGCGCAAGGTGCTGCATTTCAGTGAGCACGATGCCGATGACGTGGCGATACCGCGCAGCGAAATCATTGCGGTCGATGCCAATCTGCCGTGGGCCGACATGGTCGCCGCGTTTGCCGAACATGGCATTTCCCGCATGCCGGTCTATCGCGCCCAGTTGGATGACGTGATCGGGATGATCCACATCAAGGATGTGTTCGCTTATCTTGCCAGCGGGGAAGAGCCGCCTGAGGATTGGTCAACGCTGATGCGACAGCCACTTTATGTGCCGCAGGCGCGCGGAGCGCTCGATGTGCTGGCCGATATGCGTCAGCGCCGCACCCACCTTGCCATTGTGGTCGACGAGTTTTCGGGCACCGATGGCATCATCACGATTGAGGACCTTGTCGAGGAAATCGTCGGCGAGATCGAAGATGAGCATGACGAAGCTCCGATTGAACAATTGGTCGAAATTGCCGACGGTATCTGGGATGCCGATGCCCGCGCAGAGCTGGACGATGTGGCCGAGAAAGTCGGCGACCCACAACTCGCTGAGATCGAAGAGGCCGTTGATACGTTGGGCGGACTGGCCTTCGTTCTGGCCGAAGAAGTGCCGCAGCCGGGCGCTGTGCTCAATCACCCCAGTGGCTGGACAATTGAAGTGACCGCCGGGGATGAAACCCATGTCACGCGGCTTCGCCTGCACCGCCCAATCGCTGAAGGCGAAACCGAGGGCGAGGACGGGCAGGCGTTTTGATGCGCCGCAACCCGTATTTGGTGCAACGCAGCAAAAAAGTGTAACCTAGGGGCAATTCCCTCTCGACAGTTGGCGGCTCTATAGCGACAAGTAAGGCGTGCGCCGTCTCCCGCCTCTCCGCGCTTTGGAAGCGTTTATTCGTGTCGTCCGCCTAGGCTCGGCGCGATCCGCTGCGACGGAGCTTGGCCTTAGCCCATCGGCCCTGTCGCGCCGGATCAGCAATCTCGAAGGCTTTACCGGGCGCAAACTGTTTTCCCGTTCTGGCCAGACGATGCGGCTGACTGACGAGGGCCGGATGTTTTATGACGCGGTGGCCCCGCATCTTGAGGCGCTGGCAGCTTCGGTAGAATCGCAAAGCGAAAGCCTGCAATTGATGCGCCTGCGGCTGGGCGTCATGCCACTTTTCGGTACCCAGCGACTGTTCCCGCGTCTCAGCGAATTGCGCGAGAGCCATCCGCGCCTGCATCTGGATATCGACACCGGGTCGCATCTGACGGACCGCGTGGGAGACACGCTGGACGCAGCGATTACGCTTACGACCAGTCCGGCAGAAGGCCTGTATGGCATCCAGCTCGATCAAAACACGATCCACGCCATCGCGAACGTCGATGTTGCGGCAGAAATTGGCACAGAGCCCGTTGCGGCGACGCTGAAAAAGCAGACTTTCCTTGTCCATACCGACATGCAGCTCAGCTTTGAGGCGTGGAAGGAAGCGTTCGGGATGCAAAAGATGCAGCCTGCCGCGATCGATCATTACGATTCGGGTCAGCTCATTCTCGAAGCCGCAGCGCAGAAAATGGGCATTGCCATCATGCATGACGATCACCTTGCGCGGAACAATGACCCGCGACTGGCGCGCCTGTTCGATAAGCAGGTGGAAAGCCCCTATTCCTACTGGTTTATCTGCCGCCACGCCGATCTGGAAGCGCGCCCGGTGCGCATATTCCACGATTGGCTAGTGAAGGCGGGCCTTTAATTCACTCGCCATCGACGGCGATAAGTTCTTCGGCGATCAGCGTTTCTGCCGGAGAGATGATCAGATCTGCGCATCGGGCAAGTGGAATGGCCGAGCAATTGATCATCGGCGGTTGATCCGCAATCGCGATCCCGTTGCGGAACCAGCGGGCCAGCGCAGTGCCAGCTTGACGGTCGTACTCTACAACAACGCGGTATCCTGACCGCCCCTCGTAATAAGGGGACAATGTTGGCGAGGCCCGCAGCCTGGCATCAATGGCGATCCGCATTTCTACATCGTCAACATAGGGATTGATCGGAACACCATCGCCCAGCGTATCTGCAACAGGCGGCACCTGATCATCTGCCTGCGCGGAAGGCCTGCCAAAATTGGGATTTTCTGCGAGCGAAAGACGCGCTGCAGGATCATCATACGCCGCAATCCACGTCAGACATTCTGCAAGGTCGCGTATCGCATGGGCGCGAAACGGCGCGAAACCCGCCTGACAGTCAATCGGATAATGCACGTCTTCAGAGGAGTGACCCAAAGCGCGCAGCGCGCCCACAAAGTCGCCGCTCTCTACAATGGCGGTGCGATCAACGTCATCGATCCCGAAACCGACTACCCGAGGCGAGTCGTTGAACACGATAGAACGCGCAACGACCGGGCCGTCTTCGCCCAGCAGGTGATCGGTGACATGGTGCGCGATAGCGCCGCCCAGCGAATGGCCGGTCACCGCAAGTTCTGGCTGGGAGGTATCGATGGAGGCCAGCTGATTTTCGACGGCCGTGGCTGTCGCAAGCCCGCGATCATGGTGCAAGCCGAGCACGCTTCCCAGCGTAATGTCCAAATACCCGTTGGCAAGATCCGCTTCGGTTCCGCGATAGGCTATGATCGTCTCGGCCAGTTGATCGCCTTCGAAGCGGTCGAAAATCACATAGGCATAGCCGACGCCATCATTACCGGAAGATGGCCGTTGAACGACATCTCCCGGCAAAGTGAACATCTCGAAATCTTGATAGGCATTCGTCGAAAGCTGCGCATAGAGCCAGCTTCGCGATGCAAGGTCGCGGGTTTCCGCATTCCAACCCGCGACCGGGTCGGTGCCGCCATCGCTGATGGGCGTTAGGGTAGTGCAGCCGCCCGCAAGGACGGCTGCCACTACGACGGACGCAAATGCGCCCGACCGGTTCAACCAACAGTCGCTTTGACGATTTTGCCCGGGGTTGCAGGTGGCTCGCCCTTGGGCAGAGCATCGACATGATCCATGCCGCTCTCAACTTCGCCCCAGACCGTGTACTGACGGTCAAGGAAGCGTGCATCGTCCAGGCAGATGAAGAACTGGCTGTTCGCGCTGTTCGGGTCCTGTGTACGGGCCATGGAGCATACGCCGCGGCTGTGCGGTGCATCGCTGAATTCCTGATCGAGGTTTGGCTTGTCCGATCCGCTCATGCCGGTGCCGGTCGGATCACCGCCCTGCGCCATGAAGCCGGGGATCACGCGGTGGAATACAACGCCGTCGTAAAAACCATCCTTGGCCAGCTCTGTGATGCGCTCGACATGCTTGGGTGCAAGGTCGGAACGCAGCTTGATTACAACGTCTCCGCCTTTCCCGTCGCCAAAGTCGAGGGTGAAGGTCAATTTTTCGACGGCCATGTAGGATTCTCCATAAAGGGTGTGGCGGCGGATATAGGGACGCAGGCGCGAATGTCACGGGTCCGTTAGGCCCGTATTGGCAAATTGCGGTCCGCAGCTTTCCGCATAGGGGGTGCTTGCTTTTGCTGCGCAGCACAATAGACCGCCACAATGGCCGAAACCGATCTCGACGAACGCCTTCCAGAGACGCCCGTTCAGGGCGAAGGGGAGCAGTTTGACGAAGAAAACCGGTTGAAGCCCGAGTTCGTGCGGCAAGTGCGCGAATCGCTGCGCGACGACAATGAAGACAGCACCTACGATCTGGTGGAGCCGCTGCACCCGGCTGACATCGCCGATCTGTTCGAATTGTTTGAGCGCGAAGACCGCGCCGTTCTGGCCGCCGCCATCACCGATCTGATGAGCAGCGAAGTGGTTGCAGAGCTGAATGACTATGTTCGCGAGGACATGATCGAGGCGCTGCCCGCCGCCGCTGTTGCCGAAATTGTCGAACAGCTTGAGACCGATGACGCGGTGCAGCTGATCGAGGATCTGGACCTGCCGGACCAGCGCGCCATTCTGGCCGAGGTTGAGCCGGAAGATCGCGCCGCGATTGAAAACGCGCTCGCCTATCCGGAAGAAACCGCCGGCCGTCTGATGCAGCGCGAGCTGGTGGCCGTGCCGGAAAGCATGACCGTGGGCGATCTGATCGATTATCTTCGCCGCGAAGATCATTTGATCACGGACTTTTGGGAAGTCTTCGTGGTGGACCACCGGTTCCACCCGATCGGCAGTTGCCAGCTCAGCTGGGTCTTGCGCACACCGCGAGATATTGCCCTGACCGATGTGATGAAACGCGATCAGACGCTGATCCCGGTTGATATGGACCAGGAAGAGGTTGCCCTTCGCTTCCAGAAATACGCACTGATTTCCGCTGCAGTGGTTGACGAAAGCGGGCGGCTGGTCGGCCAGATCACCGTCGATGACATGGTCCATATTATCTCTGAAGAGGCAGGCGAGGATGCGCTGCTGATGAGCGGTGCAGGCGAAGGCGACATCAACGAACCGCTGCGCGATGCCTATTCCGCGCGCGTGCGGTGGCTGATTGCCAATCTGGGCACAGCCGTTGTCGCCAGCGCAATCATCGCTTTCTTCGGGGCCGCGATTGAACAGCTGGTGGCCTTGGCCGTGCTGATGCCGATTGTCGCGAGCATCGGCGGCAATGCAGGCACACAGACCATGGCCGTGACGATCCGCGCCATCGCGATGAACCAGCTGACCCGCTCCAACACGAAACGCATCCTGCTGCGCGAGCTGAAAGTGGCGATCATGAACGGAGCGACCGTCGCCGTCCTGATCGGCATTGCCACCGCGCTTATTTTCACACCGCAATTGGGCGCAGTGATTGCCGTCGCCATGGTCGTAAATATCGTAATTTCGGGTCTTGCCGGTGTACTGGTGCCAGTTGCGTTTGAACGGATGGATCAAGACCCGGCTGTGGCCAGCAGCGTGTTTGTGACGATGATCACGGACTCGATGGGCTTTTTCGCCTTCCTCGGCCTTGCAGTTGCGGCGGGATTGGCGGGATAATCCAACAATTGGGTGACAAAGGTTACACACCGTCACCCTTCCTATTCTGCCCGAAAGGCGCACAAAAGCGCCATTTTCAGCCCGAGCAGGCAGGGTGACACTTTGCCGATGAAAGTCGCAATTTGGCGTGGAGGCAGTCATTCACGCGGCATCGCGCAATTGGGATGATGTAGGAAAGACACTGGCTTGGCAGCCAAACCAAAGTCTCTCTTGAGTGCTTTGCCAGTTCTCTGCATGTAGCAATCCATGCCGCTTCATTTGACCAAAATTGCGTTTGGCGCAAAGAGCTTTGCCGATCTGGAAAGCTGGTACGCGGAGCGGCGCAGTCCGTACCTCACCACGCGTTACCGGCCCACGCGATGGGAAGAATGCATCGGTGGATCGCTGTTCTGGATTCACGAGCACAATCTGGTCGCGCGTTCCAAAATCACCGGATTTTCGCAAACCGATACGGGCCGCTGGCTTATCGAGCTGGAACCGCGCCTGATCCGCGTGATGCCCAAGCCGAAGCGGGCGCATCAGGGCTGGCGTTATCTGAAAATTGAACCCCCGCGCGATCTGGATGAGGGCGAAGAAATTGGCGATATCATTCCCGGCAAACTGGCGGGGAAACTGTCACGCCTCGGGCTGATCTAGTCTTCCTTCGCCGCAATATCGCGCAGGGCCTTGGCCAAGGTTTCAGCCTCTTGCGCGCCTTGCAGGGCATATTTGTCTGCGACCACGAACGTCGGCACAGTGTTGATACCGCTCTTGCGGCCGCGCCCCTCTTCAAAACTCACGGCCATAGACAGCGTATCGTCGGCCATGGCTTCCATCGCGCCTTCGGCCCGCAATTCAGGAATTGAATCTGCGATTTCGGCCAGGGTTTCGCGGTCGGAAATGTTGCGAGCATCGCGAAAATGCGCATCAAACAATGCAAGGCTCAGCGCGGTCTGGGCTTCCGGCCCTTGCCAGTCGAGCGCCCAGCGCAGCAATTTGTGCGCGTCGAAAGTATTCCACACCATTGCATCGCCATCTTCATCGTCTGCCCAGGCAATCGGATAACCCGCCTGCTTCGATGCTTCTGTCACAGCGATCCGCGATTCGCGTATTTCGCTGAACGAACCGCCAGAAGACAATTCATACTGCGCCTTTTGTGTCCGTCCTTCGGGCGGCAAGTCGGGGACCAGTTGATAGGGCATCCAGCGGACTGTCACGACCAATTCATCCGACAGCAGCTCGACCGCTTTCGCGAATTGCGCATATCCGATGGCGCACCACGGGCAATTCACATCTGACCAAATGCTGACTTCCAGTTTTTTCATGCGCCCCGCTCCAACCACCATTCCAACAATGTCCTTGCGATAGCTTCTGGCGGCGGCGCGAGAAAGCTTTTTGCCTCGCTGCCATTGGCCAAGGCTTCGGCCACTTCAGCGCGGGTGAACCAGCGAGCGTCCTCTATTTCGGTCTCGTCCAGCGTCAAATCGCGGCCGGCGGCATATCCATGGCAACCGATCATCAAATTTGAAGGGAACGGCCATGGCTGGCTGGCCACATAGGTAACGCGGCTGACAGCAACGCCTGCTTCTTCCAGCACTTCCCGGGCCACTGCTTCCTCGATGCTTTCGCCCGGCTCTATAAAACCCGCCAATGCTGAATACGAGCGTTCGGGAAAGCGTGCGCCGCGGCCGAGCAGCAAATCGCCATCGTGCTCGACCAGCATAATCGCCACCGGATCGGTGCGCGGAAAATGCGAAGCACCGCAGCCGCCATTGTCAGAAGGTGCACAATCGCGTTGCCAGCCGCCCTTAGAAAGCGTGGTCGGTGTGCCGCAATTGGCGCAGAACCTGTGCCGTGCGTGCCAATCCACCAGACTGCGCGCGCCGGCATAGATCGCCAGTTCGCGCGGGGCCAATTGCATCAGGAGCGCACGATTTCCGCGTTGTTCATAAGCGGGCCGTGTGTCGCCTTCTTGCGCAACCGGAGCAAATAGCGGCGTATCATCCTTCAGGCCTAGGAATACCAATTCGGCATCGTCTGCCACGGCATCCAGCGCAGTCCAGACCAGCGCGTCACCGTCCATCAGAGGCATCAGCCCATCCATGGAAAGCAGCCGCGCATCGGGCCTTGCTCGCATCACCGCAAGCTTCGCCGGATCGGCGCGGGTGTGATCGTCGCGGTCCAGCCCATGGCCGGTTATCGCGGGGCGCGGAGCCTCCATCAGGACGACATAAGCCGCACGGCATCTTCTGCGACAACCAACGGGAAGCGCGCCTGCACGTCGTAATTTTCAGCTGGCATATATTGCGTCATCAAGTTTTGCCGCAGGCCAGCCTGCATATTGACGAGGCCAACTGTACCCGCTGCGCCAAACCAGCCGAACAGCCCGGCAGCTGCCCCCTGCCCGACCAGACCGGCCGCGCCAAAGCCGAAGGTCAGCCCGTTGGCGGAAAAGCCACCGTTATCAGCCAAGGTGTCTGGGAAAAGATCGGATGTGCCAAGCCGCACCGCAGCTTCGCTCATCACCCGCACGCCGTCGATTTCGCCATATCCGGCCAGCATCCGCAAAAAGCGGTCATAATCGCGGGCGCTGGATACCAGCCCTGCTCCGCCAAAAGGGAAAGGCGGTTCATCAAGGAAGATCGAACTGCCCGGCATATCCAGCGGCATCGGAAGACCGCCCATCAGGAAGTAATTGGCGGTTAGCCGTCCTGTGTCCTCCGCCGCCACGCGGAAGCTGGTGCTGTCCATGCCGACCGGGCCAAGAATCCGCTGTTGCAGGAAATCATCAAAGCTCTGCCCCGTGGCCACTTCGATCACCCGTCCCAGCAAGTCCGTCGCAACCGAATAGCTCCAGCGCGTGCCCGGCTGATAAACCAGCGGCATTTCAGCGAGCCGGTCCGCGAAAGTTTCAAGGCTTGGTGCTGCCGTGCCGCCGAGCAAATTTTGCGCCATGGCCATGCGGCTTGCAGAAAACGGCACAAGTCCAGCGCGTGCATAGGCAGCTTTCAGCGGTCCGCTTTGCAGGATGGTATAACCAAAGCCAGCCGTGTGCGTCAGCAGATGGCGGATGGTGATTGGCCGCGTGGCTGGCTCCAGATTGTCAGCGGTGATCGCTCCGTCATACTGCTTCTGAACGCGCATGTTGCGGAAAGCTGGCAGAATTTCATGCAGCGGCTGGTCAAGGCCGATCAGGCCATCATCAATGCACATCATTGTGGCCATGCCGGTGATCGGTTTCGTCATCGAATAGATGCGGAAAAGCGTATCCGGTCCCACCGCGCTTGCACCTTCAAAAGTGCGTGATCCAGCAGACACGAAATCGGGCGCTGCCTGTCCAAAGCCCATTCCCGCTACCATCCCCGAAACCCGGCGATCATCGACGTAAGATCGAAGAAACTCAGACACTGCCGGCCAGCGGCTCGCTGCATCCTCTTGCGCGAAGGCCGCAGGCGCAAATGGCAGACCCGAAAACGCTGCAGCGGCGCTCAGCATGGCTCCTGATCGAAGAGCAGCACGGCGAGAGAATGGGGCGACGAGATAATGCGGCTGCATGAGGAGGGATTCTTTCTGAAATTCTTGGTTCGGTAAGATGATTAAGCCGGGATTTTCAGCGCGGCAAGCTTGCAGAACCCAGTGTATTACCTATCTATAACGCATGCTGAACATCATTTCGATCCTCATCGGCCTGCTGTCGCTGGTCATTGTCATCCCCGCGCAAATACCGCTGCTTGGTATCGCCAACTGGATTGCCCTGCCGTTCATCGTGCTCGGTCTGGTGATCGGACAAATGTCGAGCAGCAATGGCGGGCGCAATCTTTGCCTCGTGATCTTCGCAATCGCGGTTATTCGCCTGATGCTGGGAGGCGGCCTGATTTAGTCGCGGTTGCCGATCACCAGCCGCGCTGCTTTTGCGAACAATGTGGGCAGGCCAGCATCCTCGATAGAGGAAAGCGGCCACCATTCACCCTCACCTTCCGGTGCTGCATCATCGCCAGCATGAACCGCAACGCCCAGCTCCAAATCAAAATGGGTGAAGGAATGGCGCACGACGCCTGCCGCTTTCCACGCACCTGATACCGGCGCATCCGCGTCGCCATCGCCGCGAGCAGACCAAGCGTCATCGGGCAAGGCGCGCATCCCGCCAAGCATTCCCTTGCCCGGCCTCTTGACCAGCCAAACGGCGTGATCGCGTTCAATCCAGAAGGCTGTGCCCGTGCGGTTTGGCTTGACCTTTTTCGGAGCCTTTACAGGCAGGCGCAGCGGATCGCCGCTGGCGCGTCCTTCGCAGACAGACTGCAACGGGCACAGCAGGCACTTGGCATCGCGCGACGTGCAAATGCTCGACCCCAGATCCATCATGGCCTGCGCGAAATCGCCTGCACGCTTGTCCGGTGTGATTGTATCTGCCTTGGCGCGGATCGCCTTGCGCGCACCGGGCAACGGTTCCTCAATCGCAAACAGCCGCGCCACCACACGCTCAACATTGGCATCGACCACTACGGCCCGCCTGCCAAAGGCAATCGCCGCGACTGCCGCAGCGGTATATTCGCCCAATCCCGGCAGTTTGCGCAGTTCGTGCTCGGTGTCAGGAAATGCCCCCAACGCCGCAACTTCAGCAGCGGCTTTCACAAGATTGCGGGCGCGCGAGTAATACCCGAGACCAGCCCAGGCTGCCATCACCTCTTCCTCCGGCGCGGCGGCCAGCGCCTGCACAGTGGGCCATGTTTCGGTGAATTTGGCAAAGTAGGGTTTTACTGCCGCAACAGTTGTCTGTTGCAACATGACTTCGGAGAGCCACACGCGATATGGATCGGGCCCAGCCTTCCCCGAACCAGCCTGCCCCGTAACTGCCTGCCCCGGGACTGCGCGCCAAGGCAGGTCGCGGGCATGCACATCATACCAGTCCAAAAGCGTTGAAGAGACAGTGGCGGTCACGCCGTGCCTATGGCATGAGGCTGGCTTCCATGGAACGCGATGACAAACCGAAATCGGGGAAGAGCCCCCAATCTACTCCTCAACCTGCCCCCAAGGCAGGTGCGAAGAAGGCGCCGCGCAAGGTTGTGAAGCCTTATGAGCGACCGCGCGGCGGCCCGGCCAAGCCCGTGTCCGAGCTCGTGCCGCAGATTGGACGCGCTGCCTTTCGCCGCTTTGGCTTTGTGCAAAGTTCGGTCGTCACCCGCTGGCCCGAAATCGTCGGGCCTGAACATGCCAAGGTCTGCGCGCCAGAAAGCATACGCTTCCCACCCGGAGAGAAATCGGACGGCATTCTGCAACTCGTCGTGCTGCCTGCCCATGCTCCGCTAATCCAGCATGTGATCCCGGAAATTATGGAGCGGGTGAACCGCTTTTTCGGATATAAGGCCGTTGCCCGCGTGAAAATCCGGCAAGGCGCGGTTAAGCCGCCTTCTGCTGGAGAGAAACGCGCTGCACCGCCATCGCTCAAGCCCATCCCGATGGACCTTGGCGAAGGCCTGCGCGACATCGGCGATCCTGAACTGCGCGCCGTGCTGGAATCACTCGCCCAATCGGTGGTGAACAAGGAGGAAAGAGAGACATGACACAGCTGCGTTTTAGGCGGCGTTTTCTGGGGCGTTTTCTGCCGGCAATGGGCGGCGCGCTTGCTGCGCTGGCTCTGCCTGCTTCCCCTGCCATGGCGCAGGATTGGAATACCCAGATCACTGAAACCGGTCAGGGCATCCGCGTCGGCAATCCCGAAGCGCCGATGCAATTGATCGAATTCGTCAGCTACACATGCCCGCATTGCGCGCATTTTGAGCAGGAATCCGAAGCAGAATTGAAGTATGTCTATGTGCTAGAAGGTCTGGCAAATGTCGAAATCCGCCATCTGATCCGCAATCCAATTGATGTCGCGGCAGTGCTGGTGACCGAATGCGGCGCGACCGAAAATTTCTTCAACAACCACCGCGCCATGCTGTTTACGCAGGACGAATGGCTGGCCCGCGCGCAGGAAGTGTCCACAGCGCAGCAAGCCCGCTGGAACAGCGGAACCATCTCCTCAAGAATGCGTGCGATCGGCAATGATCTGGACTTTCACGAGATCATGGAAAGCCGCGGCTACAGCTATAGCGATGTCGATAACTGCCTTGGTGATGCCGAACGCGCGATTGCCATTGTGGAGGCTTCCGCTGCCAATTCTGCTGAATACAATGTTCCTGGAACACCCAGTTTCGTGCTGAACGGCACATTGCTGGACGGTGTACATGATTGGCCGACGTTGGGTCGGATCATGGCACCAACCCGCCAATCTCCCTTGACTGGTGGCGAATAAACGGAAAACACCCGATTCAAAGGGAAAACTCTGTGTAAAAGCGCCGTTTCTAAGCCCATGGCGCTTTCTCCTACCTGTTTGATACGTCTAGTTTACGGGCTTGCCTTTGGACCGAGAGATTTATTGCCATGATGACTTTGCGCCGCCTTTCACTCGCTACCCTCGCCGCGCCATTGGCGCTTGCGCTCGCCGCATGTGGTGGAGAAACAGAGGGCGGCGCGGTTGATGGTGAACCAATCGCAGCGATCCCTGCCCCCGACGGGCAGGCATGGACCGATGTTGTTCAGGTGACAGAGGAAGATGGCTATCTCCTTGGCAATCCGGATGCGCCGATCAAGATCATTGAATATGCGTCTTTGACTTGCGGAGCCTGCGCAGCCTTTGCGCAGGACGGTGCTGGCCAACTCAAAGAAGACTATGTCACCACCGGTGTCGTGTCTTATGAATTGCGTAATCTCGTTCGCGACGGCTACGACCTTACACTCGCCCGCCTTACGCGGTGCGGCGCGCCAGAAAGTTTCCACCCCCTGTCTGATCAGGTATGGCTCAATTTCGACCAGATCATGAACGGCGCACAGCAAGGCCAGCAGGCCATGCAGCAAATGGGCGATTTGCCTGACGATCAACTGTATGTTGCTGTGGCCGAGACCGCTGGCTTCCTTGATTTCTTCGCGGCACGTGGGATCAGCCGTGATCAGGCTGCCAGCTGCCTGTCCGACAATGCTTCGGTGGTTGCCATTGGGGAACGTTCGGAACAGCAAGCCAACGAACTTGGCGTCACCGCAACTCCAACATTTTTTATGAATGGCAACGCTCTGGAAGAACGCAGCTGGGCTGACATAGAGCCTCTGCTGCAACGCGCCGGCGCGCGCGAAGAGTAAGGCTGGACGGGGCAGGCATGGGGGCGGGCATGGAGTTTCGCAAACTTCGCCTGAGCGGCTTCAAGAGCTTCGTAGAGCCGTCTGAACTGCGCATTGAGCCGGGGCTAACCGGCGTTGTCGGGCCGAATGGGTGCGGCAAATCCAATCTGCTGGAGGCAATCCGCTGGGTGCTGGGGGAAAACTCGCCCAAATCCATGCGATCGGGCGGGATGGAGGATGTAATCTTCGCGGGCACATCCTCCCGCCCGCCGCGCGATTTCGCCGAAGTCGTGCTCCACGCCGTCGATGACCACGGCGAAGATCTAGACGTTATCCGGCGGATAGAACGCGGCGCGGGCAGCGCATACCGGATGAACGGCAGCGACGTGCGGGCGAAGGATGTCTCGCTGATCTTCGCGGATGCCGCCACCGGAGCACACTCCCCCGCGCTCGTCAGTCAGGGCAAAATCGCGCAAGTCATCGCCGCCAAACCGACCGAACGGCGGATGATGCTGGAAGAGGCCGCAGGCATTGCCGGGCTGCATGTGCGGCGCCGCGATGCCGAACTGAAACTGCGGTCAACCGAGAAGAACCTCGAACGGCTCGAAGATTTGATGGCGGGCCTTGATTCGCAAATGAACTCGCTCCGGCGACAGGCGAAGCAGGCGGAGCGATACAAGAAACTTTCCGACGAAATCCGCATCGCAGAGGCGCGGTTGCTGTTTGCCCGTTGGCGCGATGCGGCGGCGGCGGCAGAAGCCGCTCGCTCTCAGGCCAAGGCGGCGGACGACAAGGTGGCGGGCGCTCAGGAAGCAGCGAAAGCAGCGCAAAAAGCGCAAGCCGCATTCGCTACAAAACTGGCAGAGCTGCGCGATGAACTGGCGGACCGCCGCGATGACACAAGCGCGCATGGTCACCGCATGGCTGCCCTCGCCAGCCAGTTGGAGGCAGCGCAGCAACGCCTCCGCGATCTGGACCGGCAGAAGGAACGGCTGGAGGAAGACAAATTTGAAGCCGACCGCATGACGCAGGATGCGGCAAAGGCGCTGAAGGATCTTGAAGCCGCTCTGGGCGGCGGTGAGGCCACATTAGAAGCTGATGAGGCCAAGCGGCCCGAATTGGCCGCAAAGGTCGAAGACAGCGAACGCGCAGGCCGCAATGCCGAACTCGCACTGGCCAAGGCCACTGCAGACCATGCAGGCGTGGAGGCCGACTGGCGTGTCGCGCAATCGGAGATTTCGCAGGCCGAAGCACGGCTGACACGTCTGGCAGGAGAAGCGCAGCGTCTTGCCTCGCAGCGCGAAGAGGTAACCGGCGCGCGCGATCCGCAGGAAGCTCTGACCGAAGCGCGAGACGCAGCCACAGCGGCAACCGCCTTGGTGGCACTGCGCCAAAGTGAAAGCGACAGCGACCGTGCTGCCAAGGAAGAGGTAACGCAGGCCCGCGACGAAGCGCGAGAAGCCTTTGCCGCAGCCAAGGCAGAACTGGCCGGGATAGAGCGCGAACATGCCGGTTTGGAACGCGACCGGGCAGCCCGTGCGAAACAGCAGGCGAACCGATCAGGCCGTTCTTTGGCGATTGATCAGGTGCGCGCCGCGCCGGGATATGAACGCGCCCTCGCCGCTGCGCTGGGCCGCGATGCGAAGTCGCCGCTGGGCACGCCCGAAGGTGAAGGCCGCTTCTGGACAGGCCGCGCCGCCCGCGGCAAAGCAGCGGCAACTGTAATAGGCATTCATGCCCTCCTCGGCTTCGGATTGGTTGCTGGCCTTGC
>ENA-ORXU01000633-ORXU01000633.1-marine-metagenome-genome-assembly--contig:-NODE-633-length-37569-cov-3.852475_pt1 | contig 37569 bp, 34 predicted proteins | sample MGYA00237869_ERZ511484 | MGnify/ENA metagenome assembly ERZ511484 | reverse complement strand
TTTCGGCGCGGGCAGCCGAGATAAGCAAGCGCGACGATCTCGCGCCCCGTAGTGGCGCCGTTTCGACCGGCAGCAGTTGCGGAGCTTCACCAATCTGGATCGGCCAGCCGTGGCGCAGCGCGTCCACTGCTTGCGCGACACGCCTTTCAGCTGAGGGGCGCCGCGCTGGTGAAGGCGTGTCAGCCGTCAGAGGTCGAACTCCGTGATGAGCGGGATATGGTCGGAGGGTTTTTCCCAGCTGCGCGCATCTTCCAGCAGCCAGTGCCGCGTGCTTTGCGCGGCCAGATCAGGGCTGGCCCACATATGATCGAGCCGCCGTCCGCGATCGTTCACGCGCCAGTCTTTCGAGCGGTAGCTCCACCAACTGTAATAGCGGTCCGGGTCGCGGATATGCTCGCGCCCGATATCGGTCCAGCCATGCGCATCTTTAAAACGCTGAAGCGTTTCGACTTCTATCGGCGTGTGACTGACGACTTTCAAAAGCTGTTTGTGGTTCCACACATCGCTTTCCATCGGGGCAACGTTGAAATCGCCGACGATCATCGTGGGGCGGTCCACCTTGTCCGCCCAGCCGGTCATCCGCTCGAAGAAATCGAGCTTCTGGCCGAATTTCGGATTCTTGTCCCGGTCCGGCTCATCCCCGCCTGCGGGAATATAGACGTTTTCCAGTATCATCCCTTTGCCAGCGCCGCCAAGCTCCACGCCAACATGGCGCGCTTCGCCATTGTCCTGCCAGTCATGGCGGGAAAACTCGGTCAGCGGCACGCGGCTGACGGTTGCGACACCGTGATACCCCTTTTGCCCGTGCACAGCGGTGTGGGTGTAGCCCAGCTCCGCAAACGCCTCGTAGGGGAACTGGTGTTCCTGACATTTGATTTCCTGCAGGCAGAGCACATCGGGCGCTTCCTGTTGCAGGAAACGCGCGACAATAGGCATGCGCAGGCGGACGGAATTGATGTTCCATGTGGCGATTGAGATCATGGGAGAGACCTAGGCGCGCTTTTTCAATAAAAAAACCCCCGTCGCGGGGGCATTGCGACGGGAGTTCTTTTTGAGCGTTCGTCACGCTTCGCAAGACGGGCTTTATCGAGGTAGGGCAACAGGGGGGAAACCCGCCTCACCGCGTCTTGTTGACACAAACTAGGCGTTTCCGGCTGTCTCGCCAATGAATATGATCGGTCATTTGTCGCAAATTTACAACGTGCCGCCGCCGTTCGGTTTACCCCGGGCGACGGGACGAACGGCGCGGATCGCGGTAGGTAAAGGCGCTGTCAGGTACGCTCATACCATAACGATGGTTGCGCAGCCGAACCGTGGTGCGAGTGTTTTGCGAGTCGAGCGCGACCCAGCTGGCAAGCTCCAGCCCGCCCGGCGCATTCGGCTTGGTGACGAAAATCAGCGTCATGATCCCAAACTCCGGACGCTCCGGATCGCGCACTTCGATGCTGATAACATTATCAGTAGAAGAAGGTTGCAACGTGCCGTAGCGGCGCATGTCACGATCAGGATCGAGCAGCGCGCCCAATGGCGAATTGCGGATTGGCCAGCGTTCGACCTGGCTGACATCATAATCGACCAGCGTCAGGGCGCGGCCATCTGACACGACCAGCATATTCACATCGTCTTCGTATTCGAAACGGATGCGGCCCGGATTGCGCAGCGTCAGCTGGCCGGCAACCGAATTGCCCGCGCGGTCTGTCTGGGTGAAATCAGCGCGCATCGTGGTGACGGCGCGCAAGGCCCGCACGGCACGGTCAAGCTGATTGGCCTGAGCAGGTGCTGGCGGCTGGGCCACGGCGGATGCGACCGGCACGGCAAGCGAGGCAGGAACGGCCAGTGTGGCGGCACCAAGCATGGCAGCAGCGACGGGCTTCGAAAAATGGCGTGTTATAGCGTTCATGATGCACTCCATAGGGGTGCAGCGTTGAACTGTCACTGAACTAAGCAGGTTCCCGCTGTTCAGAAATGTAAGCGAAAGGAGTGGGCAGATCGCAGTCGGAAAGCCGACTTACTTGATCTTGCCTTCCTTGTACTCGACATGCTTTTTCGCAACCGGATCGTACTTACGGAAGACGAACTTTTCGGTGTGGTTGCGCGGGTTCTTCTTGGTCACATAAAAGTGGCCAGTGTCCGCGGTCGAGTTCAGGCGGATTTTGATAGTTGCGGGCTTCGCCATGGTCTAACTTTCAAATGTCTGTGAGGGACCATAGCGGTCCGAAAAAACACAGGCGACGCCATGCGCCGCCCTACAGCGCGCGCCTCTGCGCGAGAGTCGGGGAAAAGTCAAGGCAATCTGCTGTATCTGGCTGCCGTATCGGGCGGCTCTTGCAGGCGGTTACAAATCGACCTTGCCGCGTAGTACCTTTTTCTGCCCGTGCGCTTTCTTGCTTGCGAGACGTTTGGTCTTGCCGATCCGGTTCACGCGGGATTTCTTGCGAGTCTTGGGCTCTTTCAGCGCCGCTTCGATCATGGCCGCCATCCGCTCCCGCGCATCGCGGCGATTCGCGTCTTGGGTGCGGTGGTTGCGAGCGTCGATCACGATCTCGCCCGCTGCATTCAAACGGTTGCCCGCAATATCCTTCAGCCGGTGGAATACCCGCGGGGTGAGGCCGAGCGCATAGATGTTGACTCGCAGTTGCACGGCGGTCGCCACCTTGTTGACGTTCTGCCCGCCGGGGCCCGAAGCGGTGACAAACTGCTCCTCGGCAATGGCATTCGCCCTATCAAGGACGGCGCTCATTACTTCGCTCCCAGCTTCTCGAAATCGGCGGGAAGAGGCGCAGTGGCGGTGATATCAGGCTTGCCCTCGCGCGGCATGGTGACGGCGCTGGCATGCAGCATGGTACGGGAAACGCGCGGGTCCTTCCTGCCGTAAACCGGATCGCCCAGCAGTGCATGACCAAAGGCGTGCTGCGCATGGATGCGAATCTGGTGCGTACGGCCTGTTTCCGGGCGGAATTCGACCAGCGTCAGTCCGCCGTCCAGCGCGGCGCGCTTGGTCCAGTGGGTGACCGATGGTTTGCCCTTCTTTGCCACGATCATGCGCCAGCCTTTTTCAGCGCTGCTGATCTTGGACAGGGCAAGGTCAATCGTGCCTTCATCCTCTTCAACTGGCCCAGCCACGATGCCGAGATAGGTTTTGCTCACTAGCTTTGCTTCGAACGCGGCGTTGAAACGCTTCAATGCCTTTGGGTTGCGCGCCAGAAGCAGGCAGCCGGAAGTGTCCGTGTCGAGCCGATGAACGGCTTGCGGCGCGCGCTGAAATCCCAGCTTCAAGCTGTCCAGATGGTCAGTCAGCGCAGGGCCGCCCTTGCGCGGCGTGTCGATCGGTAGCCCGGCAGGTTTGTTGATCACCAGCGCTTCGCCGTCTTCATAAAGAATGGGAATATGTGTCATGCGAAGGCGCTTTCGATGCGGGTCAGCGCAGAGTCCAGCACTTCCTCACTTGCAGCGAAGCTCAGGCGGAAGCCGCCGCGCCCGCCAAATGCACTTGCAGCGACGACTGCGACACCGTGTTCAAGCAGATGCAGCGCCAGTTTGTTGTCGTCGCCGCCGAACCGATCCATCACGGGCGCAGCATCGACCAGACAGTAAAACGCGCCATCGGGCACGGGCGCAGAGAGGCCGGGGACATTGTTGATCCGCCCCACGACCATGTCGCGGCGAGCGCGAAATGTTTCACGCCAGTCCGCAAGGAATTCCTGCGGCCCTTCAAAGGCGGCGGCGGCTGCGGCCTGGCTGATGCTGGCAGCGTTGCCGCTGGAATTGCTTTGCAGCCGCGCCATTGCGGCAATCAGCCACTGCGGGCCTGTGGCAACGCCGATGCGGAAGCCTGTCATCGCGTGGCTTTTTGACACGCCGGATATTGTCAGGATGCGGCTTGCAAGGTCAGGACACAGCGCGGCAAGCGTCGCATGGGCCGCTCCGGTATAGGATAATGGCGCATAGATATCATCGCTTAGCACCATCACTTGTGGATGGCGGCGCAGCACTTCGGCAATGCCGTGCAGCATATCTGGCGGGAAAACGGCGCCGGTCGGATTGCCCGGAGAATTGAGCATCAGCCAATTGGTCGCGGGCGTGATCAGGGCCTCCAACTGCCCCGGATCGAAACAATAGCCGTTTTTTGCATGGGTCATAAGCGGCACCACGCGCGCGCCGCAAAAGCGCACCATTTGCGGATAGCTGACCCACCACGGACACGGCACGATTACCTCGTCGCCCGTACTGACCGTTGCCGCCAGAGCCTCGAATATCGCCTGCTTGCCGCCTGCCGTTACAATCACATTGGCCGGGTCCGCCGCGATGCCGAGATCGCGCCGGAAATGCAGCGCTGCAGCCTCTCTCAACCGCGCAGTTCCAGCAACTGGCGTGTAGCGCGTATCGCCGCCATCAAGCGCCGCTTTGGCAGCAGCAATAACATGCGGCGGCGTATCAAAATCCGGTTCGCCAACGCTAAGGGAGATAATGTCGCGCCCCTCTGCCCGCAGTGCGCTGGCGCGGTCGGTCATTGCAGTGGTCGGGCTGGCTTCGATGCGCTCTAGCGCCTGACTGAGCGAAGGATGTGTCACTTCAGGACCGCTGGGATCAGGCCGCGCAAGGCGTTGCCGATAAAGAAGCCGCCAGAGAGATCTTCCAGCGTCAGTTCCGCTTCGCGGGCCTTGCCTTCTTCGATCAGCGAGCGGCGCAGCACACCGGGCAACAGTCCAAGCGCTGCTGGCGGGGTAAGCAGGATACCATCTTCGCCGCGCACGAAAATGCTGGTCCAGCTTCCCTCGGTCAATTGTCCGTCATCGCGCACCAACAAGGCCTCAACCGCGCCAGCGTCCCGCGCTGCTTCATGCGCCGCTGCGTAGAAGCTGCGGTCTGTGCTCTTGTGCCGCAGCCGCCAATCATGCGCGACTGTCGGGTGAGGCAGAGCAATGCAGGGCGCAGGTTCTGATAAGGCCTCCGGCAATGGTCCGTTTTCCAGCATCACTGCACCGCTGCGGCCCAACACCAGACGAACCTTCGCGGGCTGCTCCAGTTCAAAGCACAGCGCCTGAATGCGATTGCGGGTTTCGTGACGGTCGAAGGAAAAGCCCAGCTCTGCCGCGCTGGCCTTCATCCGTTCCAGATGCAACTCCAGCAGCGGAATGCCTTCTTCCGGATCAAACCGCATCGTTTCGATCAGATCATGTCCGCCAGCCGGGCCGCGTGTGAAAGCGCCTTTTATCAGGCATTCACGCCATTCGCCCATCGGATCGCTATCTGCGACAATCGCCCCGCCAACGCCAAGCACTGCCTTGTGCCGCAAATTCTCTCCGGGAGTGAGCCGGATTGTGCGGATCGCGACATTGAACGCGGCATCGCCGCTTGTCCCGATACGTCCGATCGCGCCGCAATAGGGTCCGCGCGGATCACGCTCCACCTGATTGATAAGCTCCATCGCGCGGATTTTCGGCGCGCCGGTAATGGAGCCGCAGGGGAATAGCGCATTGATCAGATCAACCGCGCGCTTGCCCTCCTGTAAGCGGGCAAACACTGTGGAAACCATCTGATGCACGGTTGGGTAGGTCTCGACCGCAAAGGCATCGTCCACGCGCACACTACCGGCATCAGCCACGCGGCTGAGATCATTGCGCATCAGATCGAGGATCATCAGGTTTTCGGCCCGGTCTTTGACCGATTCCGCCAATTCATCGCGCATTGAAGCATCTGCTGCCGGGTCTGCCACACGCGGCCGGGTGCCCTTCATCGGCTTTACCTTCGCCTCATCTCCTTTGAGCGAAAAGAACAGTTCCGGGCTGAAGCTGAGCAGATAATGCGAGCCATCGAAGACCAGCCCGCCATAGCCTGCCGCTGCTGTCGGGCGGATGGCGGCATAAAGGGCTGCCGGATCACCGCGTGCTGGCCCGGCAAGCGGGAACGTCAGATTGGCCTGATAGATGTCACCTGCGCGGATGGCTTCCTGCAAGGTCGCAAATCGTGCGCAATATTCACCCGCGGACACTTGCGGATCAAGCGGGCCGATGCTGACTTCGCTAGATCCATCGTGCTGGGCGGAAAGCCATGCCGGCATATCGGCGGCGGGAATAATTTCCGGGTCGTCAAACAGGCCAAGCCACACCAGCGGGCCATCGGCTCCGCTACGGGCATCGGCAAGCGGTTTCAGTCGATCTTCCAGCGCCAGACCAGCTTCATAAGCGATGTAGCCTGCCAGATGTTTGCCAGATTTTACACGTTCCGCTTCAGCAGCCGCCAGCACTTCCGAAACCTCGCTTGGCCGGCGCGCCACGAAGGTCTGCTCTGGCGCTGCAAAGTATTGCGCATCGCTCGCGCTATCCACGCGCGCATCGTCGAGTAAGACGAAGGGGGTCTTGCCATCCATCAGCCCCGCTCTACGGTCCCTTCAGGAATCGAGCAATAACAGAGATTGGGTGCGCAAATGGGCGATATTTTCATTGGCAATGATTTGAACGGCAACCGGCAGGCGCTGGATTTGGGCCGGGCAAACCGTCACGGCCTGATCGCAGGCGCGACCGGAACAGGTAAAACAGTGACCTTGCAGGGCATGGCGGAAAGTTTCTCTGCCGCCGGCGTGCCGGTCTTTGTGGCCGATGTGAAAGGCGATTTGTCAGGCGTAGCGATGCCGGGATCATCCACCTTCAAACATGCTGATAAGCTGGAAGGCCGCGCCAAAGAGCTGGGCATGGATGATTACGCCTATTCGGACAATCCAGTGGTGTTCTGGGATTTGTATGGCGAGCAGGGCCACCCGATCCGCACAACCGTTTCTGAAATGGGACCGCTGCTGCTGGCCCGCCTGCTCGATCTTAACGAGACGCAGGAAGGTGTGCTGCAAATCGTGTTCCGTTATGCGGATGAGAACAAGCTGCTGCTGCTCAATTTCGATGATCTGCGCAGTATGCTCAGCTGGGCCTATGAAAATGCCAAAGAGCTTTCAGGCGAATACGGCAATGTTTCGAAGCAATCGGTCGGCGCCATCCAACGGCAATTGCTCAGTTTCGAATCGCAGGGCGCGGACCATTTCTTTGGCGAACCGGCGCTGGAAATCGACGATTTCCTGAAACTGGACGAGGAAGGCCGCGGAATCGTCAACGTGCTGGCGGCTGACAAGCTGATGCGCAGCCCCAAGCTTTACGCCACTTTCCTGCTGTGGTTGCTCGCCGAACTGTTTGAAACACTGCCCGAAGTGGGCGATCCGGAAAAACCCAAGCTCGTGTTCTTCTTCGATGAAGCACACTTGCTGTTCGATGATTCGCCCAAGGCTCTGCAAGAAACGATCGAGCGGGTCGTGCGGCTTATCCGTTCCAAAGGCGTTGGCGTTTTCTTCGTGACCCAGAACCCCATCGATATTCCCGAAGAAATCGCCGGACAGCTGGGCAACCGGGTGCAGCACGCGTTGCGCGCCTTCACGCCGAAAGATCAGCGCGCGATCAAGGCGGCGGCGGAAACATTCCGCATTAATCCTGATCTCGACGTGGCTGAGGCGATTACGGAGTTGAAAGTGGGTGAGGCCCTCGTCAGCACGCTGGATGATGATGGCGCGCCCACCATCGTGCAGCGCACGCTGATCAAGCCGCCGCGCAGCCGCCTTGGTCCGGTCAACAAGAAAGAACGTGCGATCATCCAGTCGATCAGCCCGCACGAAGGCAAATATGATGAGATGGTCGATCGCGAAAGCGCGGAAGAAGTGCTCGCGCAAAAGGCTGACGATGCTGTCAAAACTGCTGAGGAAGTCGCGGAAAAAGGCGCTGAGGAAGTCGCCAAGCAGCCGCGCAAATCCAAAAGCATCTGGGAAAAGGCCCGCACGCGCGCGATGAGCGCTGCGGCGGGCTCCATGGCATCGGTCGCCGCTGCTGCTGTGACGGGCCGCACCAGCCGCGCCAATCCGACGCGCACGGCTGTCACATCGGGTCTCGGTTCTATCGCCAGTGATCTGGCCGGACCGGTTGCGGGTCGCTTTGTGCGCAACATCATCGGCGGGCTGATGCGTTAGGCGATGGATCCTACTCTGGCCGCGTTTCTGGGCGAGGACCGCCCCGGCCCCGATCAGGATTGGAGCGCCCTGTACGATGCGCCGCGTATCCGGGCCTTGCTGATTGATGCAGCGCGCGAAAGCCGTGCGCTGATCTATTCCGAGATTTTGGGATTGCTCGGCTTCCGCTTTACCCGGCCAAAAATGCGCGCACTATGCCGCACGCTGGATGCAATTGACGCGGAAAAACGGACCAAGGGGCAACCGGCACTGGCGGTATTGGTCGTGCGCGAAAGCGACCGCTTGCCCGGGCAAGGCTGGTGGACCGGGCGCGAGGGCTATGACGGGCCGTGGACCGGCGCAAAGGCGCTGCGTTTTGTGGAAAGCCTGCAGCAGCTGGCGTATGACTATTGGACTGACAGCTGATCCCGCCTCACTGGGTCAACGGCAGGCGTATTTCTGCCAGCAAGCCGCATATGCCGCCATCCTCTTCGATCTGATTGCTCAGCGTCAGCGTGCCGCCGTGTTGTTCGGCAATGGCGCGCGCCAGTGTCAGGCCGAGGCCTGCGCCGCCGGTTGATCGATTGCGCGACGTGTCGCCGCGCGCGAATGGCTCCATCATGGCGGCGATTTCCGCATCGGGAATGCCCGGTCCTTTGTCAGCGATGCGGATAATGGCCGCGTCGCCTTCACGCTCCAAAGTGATGTCGGCTTCCTCGCCATAGCGCAGCGCATTGCTGATGAGATTGCGCAGTGCCCGGCGCATCCATGTGGCCCGCAGCGGTAAGGCCATGCGCTCGGTCGCGCCCAGGGCAACATTCTCGCCCATATCTTCATATTCCTCGACCACTGAGGCGACCAGCGCGGACAGTTCGGTACGCTCAAGCGGGTCCGTGGGGCGGCCCACCCGTGCCAACGACAAAATATCGTCAAGCGATGAAGTAATGTCTTCGATGGTGGCGGCCATACGGTCGCGCTCGCCCTCATCCTCCACGCTTTCGATCCGCACGCGCAATGCGGCCAGCGGCGTCTTGAGATCATGGCCGATGGCCCCCAGCATCACGTTCTTTTCGTCCAGCAGCGCAGCGATTCGGCCTTCCATGGCGTTGTGGGCCGCGATCAGGCGGCGCGCATCGTCGGGGCCGGAAGGCTCGAGCGGAGGCTCGGCCCCCAGCGTGCCACCGAAACCTTCGACGCGGCTGGTCAGCTGCGCCAATGGCCTGGTCAATCGGCGCAACAGCAGAGCAAGCCCGCCAACCAGCACGAGATAAAGAATAAAGGTCTGGATGATGATCCCGACCATGGCTCTGCGTGCAGGTTGCGGGCGAGGGGATCGGGCGATCACCCATTCTTCGGTCCCTTGCCGCTTTAAACCGGCGACCACCAGCTCACCACGCGAAGACCAGCCGCGACGTTCGAGAAAGCGCGGATTGCGCTCCAGCCGCCGCAGGATGAAGGGGTCCTGCGAAATCTGGCGAGAAATCACCACCAATTCGCCGATGACCACGCCTTGTTCCTGAAGCACGTTGCCCAGATCCAGTTCTCGCACCGTGTCGCGCGCTTCCCCTTCGAGCAAAGGTGAGTTGGCTGCGCGTTCAACCCTTGCTGCGCGTGCGCCCGGCCCAAATTGGCCGCGCCCTCCATTGCCATTCTGACGGCCACCACGCCTTTCGTTTGCGGGCCGATCACTTGAACTGTCACTTGAACTGTCTATTTGCCTGTTGCCCAAGCGATCACCCAGCCGATCACCCCGCCGATCACCTAGCCGATCACCGGACCGATCACCCCGCCGATCACCGGCCCGAGCATTGATCAACTGTAAGGCAAGTTCATTGACAACCCCGGTCTCGATCCGGGTCTGTTCGGCGCGGTAAAGCAAAAAGACCGAAATGGCCTGCGCGACCAGCAGCGCCAGCGCGACAGCGAGCAGCATCTGGCCCAAAAGGCTTTTCGGTAAAAAGCGGCGCATCGCAGGTATCAGTCCGCTTCTGGCGTGAAACGGCGGACTTTGCAGGCGAGGCGATAGCCGCCGCCCCACACGGTCTGGATCAATTTGGGATCGCGGTTGTCTTCCTCGATCTTGCGGCGCAGCCGGCTGACCTGATTGTCCACCGCACGGTCGAACAGATGCGCTTCGCGGCCTTGTACCATGTCCAGCAACCGGTCGCGGTCCAGCACTTGCTTGGGATGGCCCAGAAAAGCGACCAGCAAGCGAAATTCGGCTGACGAAATCGGCACGACTGCTCCTGCAGGGTCAGTCAGGCGGCGTTTGAGAGGGTCCAATTGCCAGCCTTCAAACTCGTAATGCGCCTCGCTCTGCGCATCGGCAGCCGGAGCGGCCTTGCCAGCGCGGCGCAGGACAGAGCGGATACGGGCGACCAGTTCGCGCGGCTCAAACGGTTTGACGACATAATCATCCGCGCCGACTTCCAGTCCCACGATCCGGTCCGTGGGTTCGCCTTTTGCGGTGAGCAGAATGACTGGCAGATTGCGCGTTTCAATTAAATGGCGGCAGAGCGACAACCCGTCCTCTCCCGGCATCATAATATCAAGCAGGACAAGCTCGGAAACCTCGTCCACCAGAACTGCGCGCGCCTTGGAAGCATCAGAGGCTTGCGTAACGGCAAACCCCTGGCGCGAGAGATACTCGGCCAGGGGTTCACGCAGGCTGGCTTCATCATCAACCAGCAGCAGTTTGACCTGCTGTTCACTCATTAGCGGCGGCGACCGCGGCGTTCGCCACGTCCGGCCCGTTCACCGCGCTGAGCGCGGCGTTCTTCGGCGGTCAGTGTGCCATCGCTGTTGGCATCGGCCGCATCAAAGCGTGCCATTGCGGCGGCGGTGAATTCGGCTTGGCTGATGGCGCCATCACTGTTGGTGTCGGCTTGTTCCATCATCTGACCACGGCCTTCGCCGCCACCGCGCCGTCCGCCGCGTCGTTCACCGCGACCACCGCGGCGCTCGCCGCGTCCTGCGCGCTCACCGCCGCGTTCGGCACGGCGTTCAGCACGGCGTTCTTGGCGTTCTGCCTGACGTGCTTCGCGGGCTGCCTGCGTTTCTTCAAAGGTCAAAGCGCCATCGTTGTTGGCGTCGGATTCATTGAAGCGTTCAAGCGCACGGGCTTCGCGGTCGGCAGGATTAAGGACGCCGTCCCCGTTCACATCCATGCGCGCAAAGCGCTCTGCCGTGCGGGTTTCGACATCGGCGCGGGTCATGTCGGCGCCGCGCACCTGGTCTTGTGCCACGGCGGCGCCGCCGACCGTAAGGCCAGCTGCTGCGAGTGCGATCATAAGCTTCTTTTTCATTGGTACTCTCCAAAATTATTCAAAGGTAGAGCAACGAGACGCCGGCTTGAAGGGGGAGGGGAGATTTTCTGGCGCCTCGTCACCCTTGAGACCTCTTCTAGAGGCCGAGTGTCGCAGGAATTTGCCGGATTGAAGGAGAATTGTCGCAGATTGTCGCGCATTGGGCGATGCGTTCAGGAAAGCGTTAGCTTGGGTTAGGGCCCCGTTCAGCTTGAAGGGTCAGCTCCGGGGGCGGTGCTGCGTTCCCATCCCCGCGGTGATGAACAGGGCTTCGGCTTCTCCCGTCACATCTGCCGTGTGCCAGACACCTGGCAAATTGATGGCATATTCACCGCGTGACAAGGTTGTGCGTACCTCTGCCCCGTCAATTTCCTGAATCAGAGTCATTTCCCCATCGGTGCAAACGACAACTTCGCTGCCCTTTGGATGCATTTCCCATACGTTCCAGCTTTCGCTGAATCGATGCTGAGAGACGAGCCGCCCTTCTGCGCCGTCTGCGGCATGGCGCTCGCCATAATGCTGATACCACTCCATGCCGTCGAAAGGCGGCTGCGGTTCAGCCGTTGCCCCCAGGCCAAGATGAAGCCATTCTGCGGAGAGTTTGCGCCCGCTCATAACGGCTCACAGGCAGCTTCAAGCCACGCAAGCGCATCGCCTTCGAGCTGCGGGGCGAGCACGGCACGAACTTTCGCATGATAGTCATTCCACCACGCGATCTGTGCCTCGCTGAGCAAGTCACGGTCCACCAGCGACCGGTCGATTGGCACCAAAGTGAGCGTTTCAAAGCCGAACCATTCGCCTTCCATGCCGTCGATCTGGCGTTCCACGACCAGCACAAGGTTTTCGATGCGGATGCCGTATTCGCCTGCTTTGTAATAGCCCGGCTCGTTGGAAAGGATCATGCCCGCGACCAGTTCCTGATCTGTCCCGGCCTGTCCGCCGCGCCCCTTGGCGATGCGTTGCGGACCTTCATGGACGCCGAGGAAGCTGCCGACGCCGTGGCCGGTGCCATGCGGGTAATCAACGCCTGCCATCCACAGATGCTGCCGCGCCAGAACGTCCAGCGCGCTGCCCGGTGTGCCGGTCGGGAAGGTCTGCATATCGAGTGCGATGTGACCCTGCAGTACGCGGGTGAAGCGGTCCTTCACTTCGGCTGGCGGGGCATCAGGCCCGATCCAGACAGTGCGGGTAATGTCGGTCGTGCCGTCCTTATACTGGCCGCCTGAATCCACCAGATAGACGCTGTTGGGTTCGAGCGGCAGGCAGGTGTCTTCACTTACCCGGTAATGGCACAGCGCGCCGTTGGAGCCTGCGCCCGAAATTGTATCGAAGCTGAGATCGACGAGTTCTGCGTTTTCTTCGCGGAAAGCCTGCAAACGCGCGGCGGCAGACAGTTCATCCACGGTGCCCTTGGGGCCTTCGTCTTCAAGCCAATTGAGGAACCTGCTGACCGCCGCTCCGTCGCGTGCTTGCGCGTCGCGGTGGCCTTGCTGTTCGGCCGAAGTCTTGATCGCCTTGGGCAGGACAGCGGGGTCGGTTTCCAAAACCACATCCGCGCCAACTTCGTCCAATCGATCAAAAATGGCGTAGACAGAGCGTTCAGGATCACTGGCCACGCGCTTGCCAGCGAGCTCGGCAAAGGCACCGGAAAATTCCTCCAGCGTACGAATACGCACTGCATTGCCGAGCACGGTGGTAACTTCATCCGTCACCTTCTCCGATGCGATGAACCAGTCCGCTGTGCCGTCTGCCTGCACCATCAGATATGACAGCGCGACGGGCGTATGATCGACATCGCTGCCGCGAATATTCAGCGTCCATGCGACCGAATCCAGGGCACTGATGACAACGGCATCATATCCCTCTTCCTTCAGCCAATCAGCGATTTCGCCACGCTTTTCGGCGCTGGTGCGGCCGGCATGGGCATCGTCCTGCACGAAGGCTGGTGCGAGCGAGCGTTCGGGCTGGTCGGCCCAAACCGCGTCAATCGGATTGCCGTCCACCGCGACCAATTCCGCTCCGGCTTTTTCCAGCCGCTTTGCCATCGCCTTGGCCCAGCCGCGCGTGTGCAGCCACGGGTCAAAGCCGATCTTTGCGCCTGCGGAGGCGTTTTCTGCAATCCAGTCGCCCATCGTGTCCTGAGGCACGGATTTGTAATTATACAGTCTGCCATCAACCTGATCGCGCACCTGAATGGTATAGCGTCCGTCCACGAACATGGCGGCGTTGTTTTTCAAAACGACCGCACTTCCGGCAGACCCGCCAAAGCCTGTCAGCCACGCCAGCCGCTGCGCGTATGCACCGACATATTCGGACAAATGCTCGTCACTGATCGGGATGACAAACCCGTCAAGCTCGCGCCGGGCAAGCTCCTCTCGCAAGGCGGACAGGCGGGCTTCGTGGGTTTGCATCAACATGGCGTTTTTTCCGGTTTCTAGCGCTGCTATTTCTCTATACGCACCCCACATAGACCTTCACCGCGCAGCTTTCCAGCAGTGCGCGGTGAGATAGACCTCCAGTCCGATGAGAATCCCCTTTTGACCTATGATAAAAGCATAAGCCCGCCCCGCGCTGAAAAGCGCGAGCACAGCCACACGCATCACGGCATCACTCTATCCGATCCGTACAACTGGCTGCGTGATCCCGGCTATCCCGAGGTGACGGACGAAGATGTGCTGAACTATGTGCGCGCTGAAAACAGTTATTTCGAAGCGCAGATGGCCGGTCAGACAGAGCGGGTGGATGCTTTGTTCAAGGAAATGCGCGCCCGCATCAAGGAAGACGATGCCACCGTGCCGCAGCGCGATGGCGGATATGAATATTGGTCTGAATTCGAAGAAGGCGGGCAGTACAGCAAATATTACCGCCGGCCGGTTGGCACGAAAGATCGCGAGCTGATTCTGGATGGTCCGGCACTCGCAGATGGCCTTGAGTATTTCAGCCTTGGCGCACTTTCCGTCAGTGATGACGAACGCTATCTCGCTTACTCAACCGATACGACAGGCGGCGAATTCTATACTGCCTTCATCAAGGACCTTGAGACTGGCGAACTGCTTGCCGACCGGATCGAGAACGTCAATTCCGGCCTGATCTGGACGGCTGGCGATACAATGATCGTCTTTGGCCGCGCCAATGAAAGCTGGCGCGTGGACCGCATTTTTGCGCACGAAGTTGGCGGCAGCGGCGAACCGACGCAGATTTATCATGAGGAGCAGCTGGGTTTCACGGCATCTCCCGGTCTTTCCTCCAATCGCGAATGGCTGATCATCGCGACAGGCGACAATGAGACAAGCGAAGTGCGCCTGTTGCCCGCTGCCAATCCGCTGGCAGAGCCGCTGCTGGTGCGTGCGCGCCAAACGGGCGTGGAATATGACGTCAATGTGCGAGATGACACGCTGTTTGTCCTGACCAATGACAACCACGTCAACTTCCGCCTCGCGGCAGCGCCCATGTCTGCGCCTGCTGAATGGACAACGCTGATCGCAGGATCGGACGAGTTTTATCTTACAGACTTTGATTTGTTCCGCGATTTCTACGTCACCGAAGGGCGCATCGCTGGCCTCGATCAGGTGCAAATCCGCTATTACGATGATCCGGCGCGGGTGGAGACGATTGCCTTTCCCGAGGATGCCTATTCCGCGGGCCTTGGCAACAATCCCGAATGGGTGATGGACCGGCTGCGGATACATTACCAAAGCCCCGTCACACCCAACACGGTCTATGACTATCACGTGGCATCGCGCGAGCTGGAAACGCTTAAAGTTCAAGAAATTCCCAGCGGTTTCGATCCCTCTCTTTACACAGTGGAGCGATTGCAAATCCCGGCGCGTGACGGAGCCTTGGTGCCTGTCAGCGTGCTGTACCGCAAAGATCGCAAACCGGGCGGTCCGCTGCATCTCTATGCCTACGGCGCATATGGTTATGCCGTGCCGCCCGGCTTTTCGACCGCGCGATTGAGCCTGGTGGATCGCGGCGTTGCCTATGCCATCGCCCATATTCGCGGCGGGGACGATCTGGGCCGCAATTGGTATCTGCAAGGCAAGATGGAAGCGCGCACCAACAGCTTCAACGATTTCGTCGATGTCGGGCGCGGGCTGATTGCGCACGGGCTGACGAGCGAAGGCGGAATTTCGGCAAGCGGCGGTTCGGCGGGCGGGGAACTGATGGGCGCAGTGGTCAATCAAGCGCCGGAAATGTTCGGCGCGGTGGTGGCGCATGTGCCTTTTGTCGATGTGCTGAACACAATGCTGGACGAAACCCTGCCGCTGACACCGGGCGAATGGCCGGAATGGGGCAACCCCATTGAAAGCGCGGAGATGTTCAAGCTGATCCGCAGCTACTCGCCCTATGACCAGACTGCCGCGCAGGCGTATCCGCCAATGCTGGTGACCGCTGGCCTGAATGATCCGCGCGTGACCTATTGGGAACCCGCCAAATGGGTCGCGAAGCTGCGTGAATTGAAGACGGACGACAACATTTTGCTGATGAAGACGAATATGGGTGCTGGCCACGGCGGTAAGTCGGGCCGCTTTGAAGGCCTGCGCGAAACTGCGGAGGAAGTGGCCTTCGTGCTGTGGCAGATGGGAGTGGATGCGTGAGCAATAGTTTTTCCCTCACCTTCACCGCTCTACCTGAACACATCGACGTGAACGGGCACGTCAATAACACGGTATGGCTGCGCTGGATGGAGGATTTGTCAGGCGCGCATTGGGAAGCGCAGGCCTTGTCCGAGCATATCGACAAATACGTCTGGCTCGTGCTGCGGCATGAGATTGATTATCGCGGCAACATTACCGAAGGCGAGCTGGTGACTGGCGAAACCATCATCCACGAAGGTCCACGCGGCCCCCGCTTCAACCGCCATTACAGCTTCACTGATGCAGATGGCAAAGAACTCGTCCGTGCCAAAACGACGTGGGCGATGGTGGACAAGGCAACGGGCAAGCTGACGCGTGTTCCTGGTGAGGTTGCAGCGCCATTTATGCCAGAGGGCGGCTGGAGTGCGGCAAGCTAGGTCTCATGCGGCCTGGATGCTTCCCCGCCGATCGGATGATTTGCGCGAGCGGAAGATCTTCACACGTTCACTAACAGTCCGGTCTCTTCCGGAATCTTTCGCTTCATAGAGCAGTCTATCGGCGCGTTCATATAGCGCATCGAAACTGGTATCGGGCAAGGCATCGGCATAGACTTCTACCAGTCCCATGCTCGCAGTCAGATGGTGATCTTTGCCAAGCGCCACTCTCGCCGCAGCAGGCACCATGCGGCGGCGATGTTCAGCGCGCTCAAGTGCGCCGCGTCCGCGCATCAATAAAGCGAATTCCTCGCCGCCCATGCGGATGACAACCGTTTCGCTGTCTGGTTGAAGCGCCGTGGCTACCGCGCACAGCACCTTGTCCCCTGCGCTATGGCCATATGTGTCATTGACTGCCTTGAAGTGATCAAGATCGATTAGTGCCAAGGAGGTAAAGCCCTCAGCGCGCAGCCGTTCATAGCGTTCGGTAATGACCCGGCGGTTGTACAATCCTGTCAGCGCATCACGTTCGGATGCGCGTTCCATCATTGTGGCGGCTGTCTGGGCGCGGTCACGTTCACGCTTTATCAGCATAAACCGGTCGGCGACGGCAAAAGCGCTGACCAGCACTTGCCAACTCAATGAGAAATGCTGGAGCGTGACGGCGTGAAAGCGGAGCTCAAAATCTGTCAGCAGCGCCAAGCCGACACGCGTTGCGCCAATCATGACGAGCGGCAAATAGGATATGACAAGAAACACTGCGGCGCGGCTGCCGCACCGCAGTGGATCGATCAGCGCAAAGGCCAGGCTTGCCAAAAATACCGCATAGCCTGCATAATACACCACCGCGACAGACGTGCCGATGCTGAAACCAAGTGTCACTCGCATAACACCAAGCCCGACAGCCAGTGCAGCCGCCGCATAAAGAATGCGCTGCGATCGCTGGCTGAGTTTGTCTTTCTCGATAAAGCTGGCCGCAAAAATTGTGCTGGTGGCGGCGATAAGGTCGAAGCTCATGTGCAAGACGATGAATTGTGATTTGCGCGAGATTTCCATCATCAGTGGCAGCAGTCCTGCCAAGGCGGCGATCTGGACAACGGCCAGCAAGCAGTAAATCGTATGATAAATCGGAAAGCTGCTTCGCAAAACGCGGAAGTAGCCGAGCCCCAAGAAGGCGGGCGCAATCAGAAGGCCGCATAGCACGGCAGCGATCAACTGATCTGCATTGGCCAGCATGGTCGCGGGGGCGATGTCATTCAGCTCAAAACGCTGAACAACTTCTGCGCTGGCGGGGGCATCAACCCGCACGAGAACTGCCTGCGCTTCGCCGGGGACGGGAGGCGCTGCAACGCGCGTTTTCCACACAGGTGACGTTGGCTTGAAGTCGGTCAGGTTCAGCCACTGTGTCGTCGCCATTTCCTGCGCGCCGATAGTGGTCACCTTGAATCGCGCGAAGCCATCTGTTTCCCGGTAAGTATGCGAATTGATAAGCAAACCAGGTTCTTCAATATCGGAGCCGCGCATGTCGAAACGCAGCAGCAATTGCTGTGTGTTGTCCGCCAGCGTTTCGGGCGTGTCGCAGCTCCATCTGGACGGGTTGAGAACGATATTCTCCACTGTCTCAGTCGGAGAAACGGCGGCGTGGCAGACAGACGCGGCGGGAAACGTGGGGGGATCGCCGATAACTTCAGCGCGCACAGCCGATGGGGCTGCGATCATAAGCAGCATAATCGCCACGGCCCAAAGCCGCACGAACAGGTTTGAAACGCCGGGTCCCACGGGCGCGACTTTAGGCGAAATCTCTTGGTGCGAAGTTAACGCTCGGCCAAGTGCCGAACGCCGCGCGGATCAGGCAATTGCCTCCGCGATATCAAGCAAATCATAACCCAGTTCTGACGCCACTGCAGGGTAGGTGACTTTGCCACCATGCACATTCAGTCCCTGCGCCAGATGGGCATCAGCACGCATGGCCTCTTTCCAGCCGAGATTGGCGATCCGCAAAGCATGAGGCAAAGTGACATTGTTGAGCGCGTAGGTGCTCGTCCTGCTAACCGCGCCGGGCATATTGGCGACGCAATAATGCACAATATCATCAACCACATAGGTGGGATCATCATGCGTCGTGGCTTTGCTCGTTTCAAAGCAGCCGCCCTGATCGATGGCGACATCAACCAGCACTGCACCTGGCTTCATGGTTTTCAGCATGGCGCGGGTAATCAAGCGGGGCGCAGCGGCGCCGGGAACCAGCACTGCGCCGACCACCAGATCGGCTTCCGCCACCGCTTCTTCCATATTGGCGCGGCTGGCAAAGCGGGTGCTGGCACGCGCTTCGAAATGGGTGCCGACTTTTTCGAGAACTTCCGGGTCGAGGTCCATGATGACGGTGTCAGCGCCAAGACCGGCAGACATTTGCGCAGCGTTAAAGCCGACCACGCCGCCGCCGATAATCACGACCTTGCCCGGCATGACGCCCGGAACACCGCCCAGCAACACGCCGCGCCCGCCATGGGCTTTCTCAAGTGCGGTAGCGCCTGCCTGAATGCTCATGCGTCCAGCCACTTGGCTCATCGGCTTTAGTAGCGGCAATCCGCCGCGCGGGCCGGTGACGGTTTCATACGCGATAGCAGTGCAACCGGATTTCACCAGATCGGCGGTCTGCTCCGGGTCGGGCGCAAGGTGGAGGTAGGTGTAGAGCAATTGCCCTTCACGCAGCATGGCGCGCTCGCCCGCCTGCGGCTCCTTCACCTTCACGATCATTTCGCATTCCGCAAAGATCTCTTCGGCGGTTTTGACAACCTTCGCGCCGCGTTCTGTATAATGCACGTCGAACGCGCCAATCCCGTCGCCTGCGCCCGTTTCGACCCAGACTTCGTGCCCATTGGCGACAAGCTCACCCGCGCTTTCCGGCGTCAGGCCGACACGATATTCGCGGTTCTTGATTTCGCGTGGACAGCCGATGCGCATGGGTATTCTCCGATTAGTGACCTGCGAGGGCCGTTACAATTGCAACCAGTTGGGTGCAAGAAGAGTCGGTCCAAATGGACCTGCAGCGTGATTATGCCGTCAGGCAGGCGGTCACGTCTTCAATTCCCGGTACAGTGATCGTGCGTTCACCGCCAAAATCCTCATGGACAGATATCAGGCCAGTCTTTTCCAGATGCTCCAACAAGCGGCGGATGCGTCCCGGTGATGCGGTGCCGTAAACGCGGGCCAGATGATCTTCATCCGGTGCGCGTCTGCCTTCTGCAGCGGCAATGACGATCGCCAGATAAGGCGCGAGAACATCATCGGCCACGCTTTCCACCATGCGCTTTACGGCTTCGCGCGGAGCTTCGTCCAAGCGATCTAGCCCGGCGCTGGCAAAGGCGAATTGGCGGCGGAAAGCGGGCATGTCGATGTGTGACGAAGCGATCCCGCGTTCCCTGCTGCGCGTCGCGAAATCGCGGAACAATGTTGCGGCAGGGCGAAAAGTTGCGCCTTCCTCCGCCGCGAGTTCGCGCAATATATCGTCGATAGAGCCGGTGGGGGTGGCGCTGGCAGAGGCAGGCTTTGGCGCTTCCGCTTCGGCGCGGGCGGCGATGCTTTGCGCCAATTCTTCCACATCGGGCACGGGCGGCGGTGCAGGCGGAGGCGGGCGGTGCACCGTTTCCGCGGCCTCTTCCGCCAATTGGTCGTGCAGCAGCGCGCCCATTTCGGCTGCATCGGCTTGCGGCAGCGGCGTTAGGGCCGATGCGCCGTTCTTTCCGCCTGATTTGACCGAACCGATATGTACAGCAACCGGACGGCGACTGACCGCCGGACCAAGGCCAAGGAAATGCCCGCGCTGCAAATCGCGAATGCGCTCTGCTTGTTTGCGGTCCATGCCCAGCAGGTCTGCCGCGCGCTGCATGTCGATATCAAGGAAAGTGCGGCCCATCAGGAAATTGCTCGCCTCTGCCGCGACATTTTTCGCCAGTTTCGCCAGCCTTTGCGTGGCGACAATCCCGGCAAGGCCGCGTTTGCGGCCCCGGCACATGAGGTTTGTCATGGCAGACAGCGTCATGCGGCGCGTGTCCTCTGCCATTTCACCAGCAGCAGATGGCGCGAACATCTGCGCCTCGTCCACCACGACCAAAGCCGGATACCAATGCTCTTTCGGAGCATCGAACAGGGCCGTGAGGAATTGCGCGGTGCAGCGGATTTGCTGTTCGACCTCAAGGTCTTCCAGCGCCAGCACAACCGACGCACGGTGTTGCCGGATACGACCTGCCAGCGCCTCAATCTCTCGCGGAGAATAGCTTGCCCCTTCGATAACGACGTGATCGAAATGGTCGGCAAGGCTGGTGAAATCGCCCTCTGGGTCGATCACCACTTGCTGCACAAGGCCTGCGCTTTGTTCCAGCAGGCGGCGCAGCAGGTGCGATTTACCACTGCCGGAATTGCCTTGCACAAGAAGCCGCGTGGCCAGCAATTCTTCGACGTCAATCGGCACCGGTGTGCCGTGCGTGTCCTTGCCAATTTCGATCTGCGTTTTCACAGGGGTATGGATAAGCGAACGAAGCCGCGCGGCCTAGCTGCCAGCGGCGCTTATCCAGCGATGGTTTGCATTTTCAAGTCGATCAGGCGGCGCTTACCTTTGCGGTCCGTCAGTTGAATTTCTCGCCTGCCAGCGCCATCGCGCGGCGCAGGCCCTTTTGATTGATATTCTGAATCTCGATCCCCGGGTGCGCATTGACCTCCAAAATCATCGGGCCGTCATTTTCGTCCAGAATAATATCGACACCGAGATAGCCCAGTCCAATCGCGGCGCTGCATTTGGAGCTCATCAGCAGAACCCTGTCCCAGTCGGGCAATTGATGTCCGATCAATTTGACGCCGGTGTCCGGGTGATGGGTGATGACTTCGCCGATCACCATTGCCCGGGTGATGACGCCGGTCTCAATATCGACTGCCGCACCAATGGCGCGTTGGTGCAGGTTGGCTTTGCCGTCAGAAGCGATGGTCGGCAGGCGCATCATCGCCATCAAGGGATGCTCGCGCAGCGAAATGACGCGCACATCGGGCAGGCCTTCTGGCACCAAATTGGCGATACGCTTGTCAGGCCGGATCAGCGGTTCGATCAGTGCGGCGTCTTCCGCCGCCGTATCGCCAGAAAAGCCGCCATCGACGATGCGGCGCAAGTGATTCATCACGTCTGCCGGGGTCAGCTTGCCACCCGATCCCTTGAACCAATTGTTGCCTTCGCGGCGCACCGCGAGAAGAATTCCGTCACCCTGACTGCCGCGGGCAGGCTTGATCGCCCAATTGTCGGGCAAATCGCGCAAGGGATCAAAATCAAGCAGATCCCCATAGCTGGAGATGACGCAAACCGTTCCGGTAGTTACGACGCCGCCAGCGTTCAGGGCCACTTTCGCTGCTACTTTGTCGCGCGCTTGCTCGATTGCCCAGCGAGGATTGTATTTTGCGATAATCGAATTGCGCAGATTGATGCCGAGTATCTCGTCCAGATGCCCCGCTTGGGGCATTTGCGAGTGCGGGTGTAGGCTCGGCGCTCCAGCCCGCGCCGAAACGCGGTTGCGGAAGAACGGGGAGCTCCACTTGCGGGACGACGGCTGGCTCTTCGTTGCTTTCGCTTTCACGGGCGACTTCAGAGCGTTCGTCAAGAGTTGCGGCAGCCTTGGCATTGCGTATTCCTTCGAGCCAGATCGGTGCAAATCGTTTGAGTTCAGACAGGCGCAGGCCGCGATATCGGCCCAGCAGGGCAATCGCGAGCCCGGCAAAACCGGGCAGCACCAATGGCGAGATTTCAATCAGAGTCAGGGCAACCCGGCTCACCATCACAAATTGGATGATCAGCGCCAGGAAGAACGTGCTCATGGCAATGGAGAAGGCTTCACGCGGCCCGTCTTTTTCCCATTGGCGATACCAACGTTCCACCACCAGCGCGGTCACGACGACGGGGAATGCGTCAACTTGCAATTCGGTGTCGAAAGCCACTTGCAGGCCGGCCAAGACGAACACGACGAAGCTAATAAGCACGCCAAGAAAGCCTACACGGGTCATGCGCAGTTTGAGCAGGGTTGGCGCGGCCAACATCCCGACGCCCACGGCCGAAATCAGTACCAGCGGTCCGAAGATCGGACCGATCTGTAGAAAGGCGATGGCGATCAGCATGGGCGTGAACAGCCCGAACGCCTTCATCCCGACGAAGCTGCGGGCCAGCACCACAAGAAACGCGCCGATGGGCAATGCCATCAACAGGTTGGATGGCTTCATCCCCCAAACCGCATATGACACCGCCTGTTCGCCAAGCGACTGCGGCATGTAGAGCATGTTCTGGGTATTCGCGAGGCCGAGAATGGCGAGCAGACCGATGACAGCAAAGACGGCTGCACCGATGTAGGCCGGCGCCCTGATCTGCGGCGTTGCCTTGCTCATCACGCGGCGCAGTTTTCGCCAGCGGCTCAGCCGCCATTTGCGCAAAGCTCTAAAAGACATAGCCGACACTTACGCTGAAACGATAGCCTTGCCGGTCGCGAACCGGATCATTGCTGTCGCCGAAAATATACTTGGCCTCTGTCTCCACGCGCCAATTGCCCGTCCACCACAACAGCTCGACTTCGGGCACGATTTGCGTGTCTGCGCGCAGCTGGGTTGACGGTGTAATCCGCCCATCAAAATCCGTTTGACGAACCTCCAGAGCGGGGCGTACGCGCAGATTGGATGTAAGGGGGTGGGTGTAGGAAACACTGGCGGATTCGCGCGAGTAACCCCGCAGCGGGTTGTCCGAGCTTATATCTTCCGCGCGCAGATCAAAATTGATGTAATGATAACGGCCAAGCCTGTGGCGGTATCCAAAATCGACGCGCAAACCTTCGCCTTGCGATGATGTGCCGCCGGGGCCGTCGCCATCATCATATTCGCGGTGACGCCATGTGCCGCGCAGTTTGAAGCGATGCGCACTTTCGGGCTGAAACTGGATTTCGGCGGAGACCTGCGTCTCATCCGTATCGCTCGATTCCACCGTCACCAGATCATCATCGATCCGTCCGCGAAGTTCCACTTCCCAATCATCATCCAGCTTCTGGGTGATCGACGCTGTCAGCCTGTCGCGGTTAAAACTACGGCGTCCTGTAGCAGAGCCGAAGCGTTCGACTTCGATGCGGTCTGCCTCCAGCCTGACTTCGGTTGTATAATTGCCAATTGCGACACCAACCTGGCCGCGCAGATATCCGCCGTCGCCATTGATGATCAGTTCATCATCGCGGTCTTCGCTTTCGGATAAGACGATGCCCGCTTCCACGCGGGCAAACGGGTCGAGTGTCCAGCCTTGGATATCCTCTTGCGCAGACGCTGGGGCATACGCAGCGCAAATGGCCAGCCCCGTGCAGGCTGCCAAGCGCAGGAATTTCCAGAGAAATAGAACTACGACCCTGATCATATCAGGGGTATTACGCAGGTAGCGGTTTAGGAATTGCTAACCGTAAAACGAAAGACTTGCAGAGCGCGCCTCCTTCCAAGTGAGGGCTCAGCCCTTGCCGCGTGTCTGCGTCTTGCCGACCTTTGCGTTGTTTTCGATAAATTCGACAATCATTCCAGCAATGTCCTTGCCGGTGGCATTCTCGATACCCTCGAGGCCGGGAGAGGAGTTCACTTCCATGATCACCGGGCCGTGATTGCTTCGCAAAAGATCCACGCCGCAAACATTCAGGCCCATCGCCTTGGCCGCACGAACGGCCGTGCTGCGTTCTTCCGGCGTGATCTTGATCAGCTGCGCACTGCCTCCACGGTGAAGGTTGCTGCGAAATTCGCCTTCCGCCCCCTGCCGCTTCATCGCCGCGACGACTTTACCGCCGACCACCAGACAGCGAATGTCCGAGCCGCCAGCCTCTTTGATGAATTCCTGCACCATGATGGCGATATTCGCACCGCGAAAAGCTTCAATGATGGATGCGCCGCCTTTCAGCGTTTCAGCGAGCACGACGCCGATGCCCTGAGTGCCTTCGAGCAGTTTGATGACCACTGGCGGCCCGTTCACCGCCTTGATGATCGCCTCGGCCTGCTTGGGGTCGTTGGCATAGGCCGTCAGTGGCAGGCCAAGGCCGTATTTCGCCATGATCTGGGTAGAGCGCAGCTTGTCCCGGCTGCGCCCGATCGCCACGCTTTCATTGAGCGGCCACACGCCGCCCATTTCGAACTGGCGCAGTACAGCAAGGCCGTATGCCGTGATCGAAGCGCCGATACGCGGGATGACCGCTTCGTAGCCCTTCAGTGTCTCCCCCTTGTACATAACCGTCGGCCGGTGGCTGGCGATATTCACAGTGCAACGCGTGGTGTTGAGAATATCCAGGGTGTGCCCGCGCGCCTCTGCCGCCTCGACAAGGCGCTTGTGCGAGTAAAGGTTGGGGTTGCGGGCCAGCATCGCGAGTTTCATGGGGTTTGTCCTTTGTCCGGCTTCCCGCCGGATGTCTGTAGCCAAGAATGGCCAGAATCGACAGCAAATCGCCGCCTGAGTGATGATCGCCCGATCAGCATCGGGAATTGCATGTCTGACCTGTCAGCCAGACTGATTTCCGCGCGAAACGTCAGCTTGCCGATCTTGAGCGGGGTCTTGATGATCATTCTGCTTTGCGTTTCACCGTTGGAACTGGTGATGCCGCGCATGTCGATGTGCACCGCTTCGCATATATGGCGTTCATTGTGCGGCCCGAAATCAACCGCAAAACGAACGAAGCGTTCACCTTCGCGTTCGATCTCTTCAAGCACCGTTGCATGCAAGGAAGACGTTCTTGCCCCGGTATCTATCTTCGCTGGAACGCCTGTTAGCCCCAAATCGGGCAGATCTACCAATTCCCGCCAGCCGACAGTTCTTAGTTGAGCAGGCTTTTTACGCAGAACGGAGGGGTCCTTCATCGACCGGCGTTAGAGCAGGTTTTTGCGACTCCGGCTATAGCGGATTGCCATCCCTGTCGCGGTAGATGTCTCGCCTGCCGACATGATTGGCGGGGCCCACGATACCGTCCGCCTCCATGCGCTCGATCAACTTTGCTGCGGTGTTATACCCCACGCCCATCTGACGCTGCAGCCAGCTGCCGCTCGCCTTTTGGTTTTCGATCACGATCTGGCACGCCTGACGATACTTCCGTTCTTCAGGATTATCCGATGCGGTTAATTCATCGTCAAAATTATAACCACCATCTTCAGGCTCTTCCGTGACGCTATCGACATAGGCCGGGGCGCCTTGTCCGCGCCAGTGCTCAGCCACCTTCTCAACCTCTTCATCGGACACGAACGGCCCGTGCACACGTTTGAGCGGCCCGGTTGTTGCCTTGAACAGCATATCGCCCTTGCCCAGCAATTGTTCTGCGCCTTGCTCACCAAGAATCGTGCGGCTGTCGATGCGGCTGGTGACGTTGAAACTGATGCGGGTCGGCAGGTTCGCCTTGATAACGCCGGTGATGACATCAACCGAGGGGCGCTGCGTTGCCATGATCAAATGGATACCTGCCGCGCGGCTCTTTTGCGCAAGGCGCTGGATCAGAACCTCGATTTCCTTGCCAACGGTGACCATCAGATCGGCAAGCTCGTCAACGATCAGCACAATCTGGGGCAGAACTTCGTAGTCGAGTTCTTTTTCCTCAACCACCGGCTCGCCGGTTTCCGGGTCATATCCGGTCTGCACCGTGCGTTTGAGCGGCTTGCCCTTGGCGGCGGCGGCAGCAACACGTTCGTTAAACCCGCCAAGATTACGCGCGCCAATTTCGCTCATCATGCGGTAACGGCGTTCCATTTCCTCCACCGCCCATTTCAAGGAGCGGACCGATTTGTGCGGCTCTGTCACCACCGGCGCCAGCAGATGCGGGATGTCGTCGTAGGATTTGAGCTCCAGCACCTTGGGGTCAATCAGGATCAACCGGCATTCAGCAGGCGTGAAGCGGTAGAGCAGGCTGAGCAGGATAGCATTAAGACCGACAGACTTACCGGAGCCGGTTGTACCGGCCACCAGCAAGTGGGGCATGGCCGCAAGGTCGGCAACGATAGGATCGCCCGAAATGCCCTTGCCCAGAATGATCGGCAGACCGACTTTTGAGCTGACGAAAGCTTCGGAGGCGACCATTTCCTTAAAACTGACCATTTGCCGGTCGGCATTGGGTAGCTCGATGCCCATTACTGTCTTGCCGGGAATGGGAGCGACGCGCGCGCTGATCGCGCTCATATTGCGGGCAATGTCCTCTGCCAGACCGATCACGCGGCTGGCCTTGATACCGGCGGCAGGTTCCAGTTCGTACATGGTCACAACAGGGCCAGTTTTCACCGCGGTGATCTCGCCCTTGACGTTGAAATCATCCAGCACGGTTTCAAGCAGGCGCGCGTTGCGTTCCAGCGCCAGCTTGTCCAGCGGCGGGGCCTGATTGGCCGGACCATCTTCCAACAGTTCGACTGCGGGAAGATCGTATTCGGCAAACAGATCCTTTTGCGAGATCTTTGCGGCTGGCACAGCGCGCTGCGGCGGGCTGGCGGCATCGCTGATTTTGGGCGGAGCGCGCTTGGTAAAGGGAGAGCCGGACGTCGTGGCTGCATCCTTCTTGGCGTCATCATCGCTGGCACCATCACCGCCATCGTCAACGACTTCCGGCTGGCGGCGCTGTTTGCGCGTGGTTTCTTCCTTGAACGGGTTGGAGGATTTAAAGAGGCGCGGAGGGTTTTTGACGAATTCAGGTATGGTCAGCAGACCAGCCCAGTCGAGCGCGAACACCCGCCCCGCCAGCAATGCGCCGCCGACAAGCGCAAGAACACCGCCCGCCAGAATTGTCCAGAACCGGCCGGCCTCTGGCACAAGCCCCGCAATGGCGCGGATTCCGCTTTCACCAAGCAAGCCCGTAAGTCCGCCAAAGCCCGCAGGCCAGCTATGCTCACGCGCGTCTGTAACCAGTGAAAGCGTGGTGGAGAGCAGCGCCATCGCTACAAGCAACAGGCCAACGGTGCGCCACCATCTGCCGCCCCAATGCTCCTCCTCATCCGCATCGCGCCACAATTTGCGCGCAATCACATAGGTCAGAGGCAGAAACAGGATCGACACCCAGCCGAACGCGGTGAGGGCAAGATCGGCGACGAACGCGCCGGGTTTGCCCATCCAATTGTCCACCACATCGCCTGCCGCGGTGGATAGCGATGGATCGGTCTGGCTGTGGCTGAGCAGGGCAATCGCGAAGAACAGCGTGAAGGCGAACAGCAGCACGGCACCCGTAAGCTGCGCGCTGCGCGCCAACGAGCGGCGAAAGGCGGCTTTCCAATCCGCGTTTTGGTTGGCCTTCGTGGCCATGAGGTATCCCCTTGCGATGCGTCCCTTCGGCTAGAATCCCACAGAGGGACTCGGGGGTCAATTTATTTCCGTCCGCTTCGCCGCAGGGCCAGCCTATTGCTAGGGCCGGGGATGCGCCGTCGAAAGTCCATCCACCGCGGCCCAGCGTTGCCATTGCAATTGCCGCGCATATTGGGAATCCATCCCGCCGAGCGCAATCACAGGCATTTTTGCATGCTTGGCCATATGCAAAAACCGCATCGCCCCCAGCGTCTTTGCACCGGGGTGCGAGCGCGTCGGAAACACTGGCGACAGCATGACTGCATCTGCTCCCATCCGGTTCGCTTGCGCGATCTCGCGCATATTGTGCGCGGTGGCGATCTGTAAAAGCTCGCGGCGGCGCGGATAGAGGGAAAGCGGCGAGCCATAAATTCCGTCTGCTCCCCATTCGCGAGCGGTAAGGGCGCTGTCGGACAGGATCACCGAATGCCCCTCTGCGCGGGCAATCCGGCTCAGCTTGCGAAACTCGGCATATCGCTCGCCCGGCGGCAAATGATAATGGCGGTACACGAAGGCAATTTGCACGGTGAAGGCGCGAAGTGTCCGGTGAAGCAGATGTGCATTGCGCTCGTCAGAGAGCAGCCACATGTTTGGCAGGGGGTTCTCACTGCTCATCCGGCGGCTATAGCGCAGGGATGACAAAAAGCACTAATGCCACCACGCCTTCCGGCCGCCTTGCCGACGTAAACGCCGAAATCGCGAAGACCTGCAAAATCGCACGGCGTAAGGAGGAGGATGTCGCGCTGATCGCCGTCAGCAAGACCCATCCGGCAGAGCGCATCACCCCGCTGATCGACGCCGGACAGCGCGTATTTGGTGAAAACCGGGTGCAGGAAGCGGAAGGCAAATGGCCGGGCTTGCGCGAGAAAACGCCTGATATTGAACTCCATCTGATCGGCCAGTTACAGTCCAACAAGGCGGAAGAAGCTGTGGCACTGTTCGATTACATCCACTCGCTTGACCGGCCCAGCCTGGTGAAGGCGCTGGCCAAGGCATTCGATAAGGCGGGACGGCAGGTGCCGTGTTTCGTGCAGGTCAATATCGGGGCTGAAGATCAGAAAGGCGGCTGCGCCATTGCCGACCTTCCAGGCTTGCTGGAAAAGGCGCGGGCGGCGGAGATTCCGCTGGCAGGCCTAATGTGCGTGCCGCCTTTTGGCATCGAACCGGCGCCCTATTTCGCGCTGATGGCAAAACTGGCGGATGACAACGGGCTGGAAGGCCGCAGCATGGGGATGAGCGGCGACTATTCCACCGCAATCATGCTGGGCGCGACACACATTCGCGTTGGTACGGCACTGTTCGGGGAGCGGGATGCGGGATAGCCAGAGTTGACGCCGAGGGGCACACCGCGTCACAAGCTGCATACTGCCAAAAATTGGAACACCACTCCCATGACTCGTTACGCTTTCATTCTCGCAACACCGCTTGTCGCAATGCTGGCTGTGCCAGCCGCTGCTCAGGACGCGGGTGAGGACCCCTATGCCGTATGCGCCGCGTTAGAAGGTGATGCAGAGCGACTAGAATGCTTTGACCGCACTTTCGCCAGCCAGCGTGTCGTTATCGCAGAGACGGCAGAGCGCGCAGAAGAGCAGCGCGCAGAAATGTTTGGTTTCCGCGAGGAAGATGCCGTGCTGGAACGCACCGAAGATCCCGATACAGCTATTACAGCGAGTGTAACCGAAGTGCTGCAAGGCGCGCGCCGGTCGCAGGTCCTGCTGCTGGACAATGGCCAATTATGGCGTGAGATTTCCGGCTCCACTTTGCGCAACCGCATCCGCGATGGTTGGACGGCGTCGATCACTCGCCATTGGAGCGGCGCGTATGAGATGCGTTTTGAAGGACGTTCGGGCTATCTCAGGGTGGCCCGCGTTCAGTAACCGGCGAGCTTGTAAATATACGCAGCGCTATAAAACCGAACCTTAACTTTCATTGGGGTAACAGGCGTTGAACGCGGCCTGCAGAACGCCGCATCAAGGTTAACAGGACTTGTTATGCAAGACGCTCAAGTACAACAGACCGAAGACGATGCGAACCGCCGTGATAATGGCCGTGCGCAAATCGATCTTGAATGCGAAATCCGCGTGGGAACGCGCGCATGGCGCAAAACCCGTCTGGCTGATCTGACACCGGGCGGTTTTCAAGTCACCATTCTTGACATGCCGCCGCGCGGAACCCCGGTTTATGTCCGTTTCGCCGGCATTCAAATGCAGCAGGCCGAAGTCTGCTGGGCCAAGCTGGATACAGCAGGTTGCCGGTTTTTGACGCCGCTCAACACCTATGTTTTCGATCACATCCTTGCGACGTGCAAATAAGCCCAAACGGGCCTGTATAAACCGTCGCTATTCCGCAGCTTCAGCCAGTTCTCGCTCGCCCGCGGCGATGGCGTCAAGCAGGGCGCGTTCAACCTTTTCCATACGGCTTGCTGAATCCAGTTTCATTCCCAGCAGATCGGTGACGTAGAACGTATCGACTGCGCGTTCACCGTAATGGGTGATATGCGCTGAATTGATCAGCAAGCTTTGTTCAAACAGACCGCGGGTGAGGCGATTGAGCAGGGCGGGCCGGTCGGTCGCGTTCACTTCGATCACGGTGAAACGGCCGGACGCGTCATTGTCGAATTCGACATTGGCAACGATGCGGAAGTTTTCAGCGCGCATTTGTTTCAGAGGGCGCTTTTCCAAGCTGGGCACCATGTCCACGCGGTCGGCCAGGGCATCTTCAATGCCTTTTTTCAGGCGCTGGAGCTGCGCCGCTTCGCTAAACGGCTGACCCAGCGGGTTCTGCACGAGGAAATTGTCAACCGCCTTGCCCATCCGGTTGGTATGAATGCGCGCGTCGATGATATTGCCGCCAGCCAGATGAATGGCACCAGCGATCCGGAAGAACAGGCCCGGGTGATCGTCTGCAATCACAGTGACGAGCGTTGCGCCCAACGCCTTGTAATATTCGGTGTGGATCGAAAGCGAATGCTCGGCTTCTATCGCGGCTGCGTAATGCGGCAGATTGATGGCGATCACGTCTTCAGGTTCGGCAATCCAATAGGTGTCGCTGAACATGTCAGCCAAATCGTCCACCAGTGAAGCCTGTTGGCCCAGCAGCTCGACCACTTGCGCCTTCTTGGCCGCGATACGTTGGGGCCGCCCATGCGATTTGTGCCCCAGCCGGAGCATTTCCTGCGCAGCTTCAAACAGATCCGCCAGCAATTGGCGCTTCCAGCTGTTCCAGATGCCGGGGCCGACTGCACGGATATCGACAATGGTCAGCACGGTCAGCAGCCGCAGACGCTCAAGACTTTGCACCTCGGCCACGAAATCGGAGATTGTTTTGGGGTCGGAGAGGTCGCGTTTGAAAGCAGTTGCGCTCATCAGCAGGTGATAGCGCACCAGCCATGCGACCAGCTCTGTTTCCTTTTCATCCATGCCCAGCCGTGGGCACAATTTGCGCGCGACTTCGGCGCCCAGCACGGAATGATCGCCCCCGCGTCCTTTGGCGATGTCGTGCAGCAATGTGGCGACATAGATCACCCGGCGATTGGCCAATTTGGGCAGAATATCAGATGCAAGCGGATGGTCTTCCACCAATGCTCCGCGCTCGATTTCACTGAGCAATCCTATGGCGCGGATCGTGTGTTCATCCACGGTGTAGTGGTGATACATATCGAACTGCATCTGCGCGTTGACCTTGCCGAAATCAGGCACAAAACGGCCAAAAACGCCTGCTTCGTTCAACCAGCGCAATACGCTTTCGGGATTGTTGCGGCCTGCCAGTATCTCAAGGAAAAGCGCATTGGCGCGTGCATCCTTGCGGATTTTTGCGGTGATCAGGGCGGCATCGCGCCTGGCGTTGCGGATGGTGCCGGGATGGACTTCCAGCCCTTCGCGCTCTGCCACGGTGAATATCTCAATCAGCCGGACCGGGTCTTGCTGAAACCAGTCGTCTGACGGCGCAGCGATCACATCACCTTCGACCTTGTAACCATCCACGGTGCGCGTTTTGCCGGGCCACATGCTGGAGAAGAAATCCACCACTCGGCTGGTCTGGGCGGTGTGATCTTCCATATGCGCCAGAAATACGCCGGTCAGATGGCCGACATGTTTGGCTTGCAGGAAGTAAAACTGCATGAAGCGTTCGACCGCGCTTTTTCCCGGCCTGTCTGCGTAATTCATTCGGGCTGCGACTTCGCGCTGCAGATCGAAGGTCAGCCGGTCTTCCCCGCGCTTGGCAATGGTGTGCAAATGCGCGCGCACGGCGAGCAGGAAGCTTTCAGCACGGCGGAAGCTACGATATTCCTTGTCAGTGAACAGGCCCTTTTCGATTAGCTCTGCGGCGCTGCGCACGCGGTGGACATATTTGCCCATCCAATACAGCGTTTGCAGATCGCGCAAGCCGCCTTTGCCGTCTTTGACATTGGGTTCCACGACATAGCGCGAATCGCCCATGCGTTTGTGCCGCGCGTTTCGCTCTGCCAGCTTTTCCTGCACGAAGGCGGCCTCAGACGCTGCGACCACCTCGTTCCAGAATTGTGCGCTTGCCGCGTCGTAGACGTCTTGATCGCCCCACAAAAACCGACCTTCAAGCTGCGCTGTTCGGATGGTGAGATCCGATTTGGCCATGCGCGCGGACTCCGCCAGAGAGCGGGTCGAATGGCCGACCTGCAAATTCAGGTCCCACAGATAATACAAGATCGCCTCGATTACCTGCTCGCACCAGCTTGTCGGCTTGTCCGGTGTAATGAAGGCCAGATCGACGTCGGAGAAAGGGGCCATCTCGCCGCGCCCGTATCCGCCCACTGCCACCAACGCGATGCGTTCGCCGCTCGACCGATTGCCGATGGGATAGACATCTTCCAGCACGTGATCGTGTATCACCCGGATCAGCTGATCGATCAGGAATGCCTGACTATTAGCGTGTTCGTGTCCGGCTCCCGGCCTTTTCGTCAGCCGCCGGGCGAGCTCTGTGCGCCCGTCTGCCAGCGCACCGCGCAGCGCCTCGACAATATCCTGCCGTCCGGCCTGTGCGCCCTTCTCGGCTACGATTTCTGCAATCTGCGCCGACAGCCGCCGGCGGCCAATAATCTTGCGCTGTTTGGGGATGCGGCGAAGGCTCATGCACTTGGAAATAGGCGCGCGGAGCGATGGATGCAAAGCCCCGATTGCTTGGCCAGCGCGAAGCAAGGCTTTCGTCAACGCTCGCTGTATGCCAAAGCCGCTTCGAACCGGGCCCGTGCACAGGTATTTTCACAAGCTCAGAAGTTAGGGAATTACGTCAATGCTGCACATGCTGGCAACAACAGCAAGCGAGGCGATCCAATGGAGCTCGCTGGAACTGAGGCCCGGTATCGACCTCGGCTTTTTTCAGCTGAAATACTACTCGCTCGCCTATCTGGCGGGAATTATCTTTGCCTATTGGCATCTGTCGAAAATGATCAAGCAGCCCGGAGCTCCAATGGGGCAACTGCATGTCGACGATCTGTTTTTCTATTGCACGCTGGGCGTCATACTTGGCGGGCGTCTGGGCTATGCGACATTCTACGACCCGTCGCTGTGGACCACGTTTGACCCAGACAGCTTTATCTCTTGGCGCGTGCTGCGCCTTTGGGATGGCGGGATGAGTTTTCATGGCGGTCTGGTGGGTGTGGTCGCTGCCATTGCCTATGTTAGCTGGCGCGGGGGCCTCCCGTTCCTGCGGGTTTGCGATTATATCAGCGTCAATGTCGGCATGGGCATGTTGCTCGGCCGACTGGCCAATTTCATCAATGGTGAACTGTGGGGCCGCCCGGTTGAATCCATCGTGCCCTGGGCGATGGTTTTCCCTAGTGATCCGCAAGGATTGGCGCGTCACCCCAGCCAGCTTTATCAAGCGGCTGGCGAAGGCTTGATCGTGCTGGTTGTTATGCTTTGCCTGTTTTGGCTAACCCGCGCGCGCTTCCGCCCCGGCTTGATGGTTGGCGTGTTCACCGTCCTGATCGCAGCGGCCCGCTTTACGGTCGAGTTTTTCCGCCAGCCCGATGCGCAATTGACCGAATTTGCAGAACGCACGGGCCTTTCGATGGGGCAATGGCTGACCATTCCCATGATTGTGCTGGGCATCGCATTGATAATCTGGGCGCTCACCCGCCGGGAATTGGCGAGCGGCAAATCCGATGTCGTGACCAGGCCAGTGGTGAAGGGAGCGCCTGCTGAAATTGATAGCGAAATTGATTCGGGTGCAGCGTGAACGACCTTCGCGAAGAAGATGCCAAACGTGACCTTGGCGATACCTTCCGCCGGCTGATTGCTGCAACGGGGCCGATCAGCCTCGCGCATTTCATGGGCGAATCCAACCAGCGTTATTATGCTGACAAGAAGCCGATTGGCGGGCACGGTGGCGATTTCATCACTGCTCCCGAAATCAGTCAGATGTTCGGTGAATTGATCGGACTTTGGCTGGCCGACATGTGGATCAGAGCGGGCCGAACAGAACCTGTTCATTATGTCGAACTGGGTCCGGGCAAAGGCACTTTGGCCCGTGATGCACAGCGCGCCATGAAGCGGTACGGCATGACGCCCAAGATGCATCTTGTGGAAACGTCCCTGCGGATGCGCGATGCGCAGCTGAACCTGCTGCCCGATGCGATCCACCACCACGACCTTTCGCGCATTCCGACCAAAGGCCCGGTTCTGATCGTGGCGAATGAATTTCTTGATGCGCTGCCGGTGCGCCAGTTGGTGATGACCAGTGAAGGCTGGCGTGAAGTGATGGTGAGTGTCGATGATGCAGGCGGTTTCATTGAAGTGCCCGGCCGCCAACCGATGGATTCCGCAGTAGCAGAAGCGCGCCGCGATGCGCCGCCGGGAACAGTCATCGAAACGAGCCCGGCCTGCGCGTCGATCATGTTTGAAGTGGCTGGGCGATTGGCGGACCAGCAAGGTGCGGCGCTGTTTATTGATTACGGCCATACCGATAGCAGCCCCGGTTCCAGCATACAGGCTGTGCGCGGGCATGAAAAACTGGGCGTGCTCGATGCGCCGGGAGAAGCGGATATTTCGGCTCATGTCGATTTTGCGCAGATGGAACAGATCGCCCGTTCACGCGGATGCCGAGCACTCGGCACTGCCACGCAAGGCGATTGGCTGCGCCGCTTGGGCATTGATGAACGTGCAGAAGCGCTTGCCGAATTCGCCCCGCAGCACAGGGATGCGCTGATGCGCGCGAAAGAGCGGCTTATTGCACCTGACCAAATGGGCGACCTGTTCAAGGTGATGGCCCTTGCCGATCCTGATTGGCCTGATGCTGCGGGTTTTGCGGCTAGTCCCTGATTTCGGCCAACAGCCAGTCAGCCGCCCGTTCTGGCGACCATTTGTCTGTGTCCCGGTCCACCGCATAGTTCGCCTGCCGCATGGTCTCGACATGGACTGCGCCGATCAGCGGTTCAAGCGCAGCAATCAGCCTTTCATCGCCGGCGCTTTCTGGCGATAGCAAAACGATGGCATCATAGGCTGGCAGAGCGCCTCTGGGGTCTTCCAGCACCACAAGGTCATCCGCTGCAATGCGGCCATCGGAGGTGTAGGCGCTGATCACGTCGGCTTCGCCCGATTGCAGGGCATTGTACATAAAGGTCGGCGAGAAATTGCGCTGCTCATCGAAAGAGAGACCATAAGCATCGCGCACAGCTGCCCATTCCGGGCGTTCAAACCATTCAGGGTCTCCGCCCATCGTCAGTACCGGCGCAGCGGCGGCAAGATCGGCAACAGTGGTGATGGATCGCGCATCCGCCACATCGCGGCGCATGGCCAATCCATACGCGTTTTCAAACCCCAGCCGGCCAAGCACCAGCGTTCCGGTAGTCCGCGCCTCCCAACGCCGGATTTCATCATACATCGCATCGCGTCCGGGATTGTCCGCGCGGCCAAGTGCGTTGGTCCATAGCGTGCCAGTATAGTCGATAGAAATGTCGATAGCCCCGGTAGTGACGGCGCTGTGAACGACAGCAGAGCCCAAACCTTCGCGGTATTCCACGGTGTATCCGGCATCTTCCAGCAAGCTGCCAATCGCGCGGGCGAGGATATATTGCTCAGAGAAGCTCTTGGCTCCGATTACAACGGTGTCTTGCGCCGGGCCGCCTCGCCAGTCGGTAAGGCTGATACCCGCAGCAGCAATCCCGGCGAGGGCCAGTAGCGCGCCCGCAAGTGAAAGGCGGAGCCGGCGTTTGGCAAAGCCGCGTTCGACAAGGCCGAGCAAGGCATCAGCGGTTAACGCCAAACCTGCAGACGCAATGCAACCAGCCAGCACCAGAACCCAGTTCTGTGTTTGCAAGCCTGCGAAAATGGGGTCGCCAAGGCTACGCTGGCCGATAGTGGTCGCAAGCGTAGCTGCGCCGATGGTCCATACGCTGGCGGTGCGAATACCTGCCATCACATAGGGCGCTGCGAGCGGGATTTCGACCAATCGCAGTTTTTGCATGGCTGTCATGCCCAGCCCGTCCGCTGCCTCGATCGTCTCGGCATCGATGTTGGTCAGCGCGGTAACCGCATTGCGCAGAATCGGAAGCAGGGCATAGAGGCCCAGCGCCAGCCACGCAGGCAGAAAGCCAAGCGTGGGCAGCCCTTCGCCAACGATAGCGCGCGCTGCGAGCAGGATGGGAAAAAACAGCGCCAGCAGTGCCAATGCGGGGATGGTCTGCACAAGGCTGGCAAAACCCAGCGCGACCTTGGCGACAGGTGGAGACCGGCAGGCCCAGACGGCCAGCGGCAATGCCAGCACAAGGCCCAGCGCCACCGCGGCAGCGCTCAGCAGCACATGCTCTGCCAGTTGCGGGCCAAGGCCCGACAGCGCTTCGATAAGGCCTTCGGTCATGTCAGCTTCGCCAAGGCTTTCGCCTGATCGCGCGGCACGGCGACCAGCGCCTGTGCTTCTGGTCCGCCTTCACCTGCGAGCAATTGTGCAGGAGCGGCATCGGCAACGATCCGCCCGGCATCCATTACCAGCACGCGGCTTCCCAGAAGTAACGCCTCTGCCATGTCATGCGTGACCATGACTGTGGTGAGGCCAAGATCTTTATGCAGCCGCTTGACCCGTTCGCCCAGCGAAGCCCGGGTGATGGCATCCAGCGCGCCGAAAGGTTCGTCCATTAGCAACAGGCGGGGGTTTCCGGCGAGGGCACGGGCGACACCAACGCGCTGCCTTTGCCCGCCGGACAATGCATCAGGATACCGGTTCGCCATATCCGGATCGAGTTCCACCAGTTCCAGCAGTTCTTTGATGCGGCTTTCAGCCAGCCGCTGACCTTCCAACCGAGGGACGAGGGCGATGTTCTCTACCACGCGCATGTGTCCAAACAGGCCGATGCCTTGAAAAACATAGCCGATGTCATGGCGCAGACGCGGGGCAGGCACATCGGCCACATCTGTCCCATCCAACAGCACGCGGCCCTCGCCAGGCGTGACCAAGCGGTTGACCATTTTCAGAAGAGTTGATTTGCCAGAGCCTGAAGCCCCAACAAGCGCCACGAATTCTCCCGCAGCGACACCCAGCGAGACGCCGTTTACCGCGCAGATTGCGCCGTAATGCTTGCTCACCTGCTCAAAGCGGAGAAAGGGCTGGTCGGATTGCGCCATTGGCGCGGGCAATGCTAGCGTGCGATGGCGGCCTTGGAAACCGTGAGCGCCACGACAAGGCCGCTTTCTTCGAACCGGCGTTCCCAGCTGCCTTCGAGCTGGCCTTTGACACTCATTTCGACAAGGCGCGAGCCAAAGCCGGTTTTGCCAGTGTCTTGCGGCGGAGGTCCGCCAAGCTCGGTCCACGTCAGTGCCAGTTCCTCGCCGCAATCTTCGACCTGCAGCGTGACTTCGCCATCATCCACCGACAGTGCGCCGTATTTGGCGGAATTGGTTGCCAGTTCATGGAAGACTAGCGCCAGAGGCGTTGCGGCCCGGGGTGAAATTTCCGAATC
>ENA-ORXU01000632-ORXU01000632.1-marine-metagenome-genome-assembly--contig:-NODE-632-length-37580-cov-3.959363_pt1 | contig 37580 bp, 34 predicted proteins | sample MGYA00237869_ERZ511484 | MGnify/ENA metagenome assembly ERZ511484 | reverse complement strand
TTTACCAAATTTATGGCCAGATCACCTGTGCCCGTAGCAATATCGAGAATCGTCTTCGGCTTTTTGGCTTTCAAAATGTTAACTACCCTTTTGCGCCATTTGATATCGATACCGAATGAAATGACCCGATTGAGACCGTCATAGCTTTCCGAAATGTTATCGAACATTTGGGTTATTTGGGCTTTCTTTCCGAGGTTCGAATCTTTATAGGGAGTCACCTTTTTGGCCATAGCTAGGTAATTTTTGCCGCAAAGATAAGCTGAAAATTACGACGTACGAAATAGGAGATATGAAGTAAAAGAGCACTACGAATATCGGCTGGAGGAACTTCGAATGTTCAGTGATGTACGGGAAAATTGAATGGCATTGGACTTTCCGTACGATGGTAAAGATTTTACCCTGAATAAAATGGCCAACCGATTAAATGTGTAATTTTGCAGCGCAAAATACGAGCTGCAAGTCAATTTTTGTATTTGATGCTATTTTAGTTGCATACCACACAAAGTTACTGCTAGATGAAGATTATAATTGCAGGTGCCGGTGAAGTAGGGTTTCATTTGGCGAAACTGCTTTCTTACGAGTCTCAAGATATCACGCTGATCGATACTAAAAAAGAAAGTCTCGCCTATGCCGATACGCATCTCGATATTCGGGTACTAAGGGGCGATGCAACCTCTGTTGCCGTACTTAAAGATGCCCAGGTACAAGACTCTGATTTGGTTATTGGGGTAACCTCCTCCGAAACGACCAATATTACCTTGTGCATGCTGGCCAAGCAATTGGGCAGTAAGCGTACTATCGCTAGAATATCGAATACTGAGTTCATCGAAGATAAAGAGACGTTACGGTTTTCGGATTTGGGTATCGATGAATTGATTTCCCCCGAAGAACTGGCAGCAGCTGAAATACAGCAATTGTTGAACAAATCGGCGTTTAACGACACTTATGAATTCGAAGAGGGCAAACTGATTATGATCGGTGTTTCTTTGCCAAGCACTGCGCCGTTTGTTGGTAAAATGGTAAAAGAAGCCGCAAAAATATTCCCTGAACTTCATTTCATGCCTATAGCGCTGCAGCGCACGGGTACACAATATACCGTAATACCCCGTGGGGATACTGTTTTCAAAGACGGTGACCAAGTTTATTTCATTACGACCAAAGAAGGGGTCGACGAACTTTATAAACTTACCGGAAAGAAAAAAGAGGAAATAAAGAACGTAATGATTTTGGGTGGCAGCAAAGTAGGTTTTAAAGCGGCTCGCGATCTATGTCTGAATAAATTCAACGTGAAATTGATCGAAAAGGATAAGGAAAAGGCTTTTGACCTCGCCGATGATCTGCCGAATGCCTTGATCATTAATGGTGACGGGCGAAATGTAGAATTGTTAGAGGAGGAAAGCTTAGAATCGATGGATGCGTTCATTGCCGTTACCGGAAACTCCGAAACAAATATTATGTCTTGCCTCGTGGCAAAATCAAAGCATATAAAAAAGACGATTGCCCTGGTCGAGAACATGGATTATTTTCAACTCTCGCATTCCATAGGAATAGACACCCTTATCAATAAAAAGCTGTTGGCCGCCAACAATATTTTTAGGCATATTCGAAGAGGCGAAGTGGTCGCTCTAATGCGCCTAAACAACCTCAACGCCGAAATTCTTGAGTTTGTGGTCAAACCTGATTCGAGGGTAACCGGTAATGTAATTCGTGAACTTGATTTTCCGAGAGGGGCTACTATCGGGGGGGTAATCAGAAACGAAGAAGGTATAATCGCTTTAGGTGGATTTAAAATAGAAGCAGGCGATAGAGTAGTGGTCTGCTGTTTGCCTGAAGCTATTCCGAAAATAGAACGATTGTTTTTATAGATAAATCACTTCGATAAGCAGTAAGATTGTTTTAGTTAAATGTTAATCTTTAAAAGTGAATTTAGCACGGTCTACCTTTAACGTATAACTATTAACTTTTTTAAAGATGAAATTTGTAGTTCTGAAATGCCGAGAAAAAGAAAATAACGTCCGTTTTTCTTCGACCAATATGATAATTAATGCGTCTTAACTCAAAAATAATATTTCATATTATGGGGCTGCTTTTGCTTTGCAACGGTGGCTTTATGCTTTTGGCGGCTTTGGTGAGCGGTATCTATTCCGATGGGGCGACGTTAAGCATTGCTTTTGCCGCAATTACCACGATGTTCGTAGGTACATTTGCCATGTTTTATACACGTGGTCATAAGAAAGAAGTAAAAAGAAGAGAAGGCTATATTATCGTTACTTTCGGGTGGATCGTAATGTCCGTTTCTGGCATGTTGCCCTACCTTTTTTCAGGAGCAATACCTACTTTGACGAACGCTTTTTTTGAAACAATATCGGGTTATACCACTACCGGGGCTTCCATATTAGACGATATCGAAGTACTACCAGAAGGAGTGCTTTTTTGGCGAAGCCTTACCCATTGGATCGGCGGTATGGGTATCATCGTTCTGGCCATTGCCATATTGCCCTTATTGGGTATCGGAGGTATGCAATTGTTCGCCGCCGAGGCACCAGGGCCGAACGCCGATAAACTCCACCCTCGAATTACGGACACCGCCAAACGCCTATGGCTCATCTATTTTGGCTATACGGTTGCTGAAACGTTATTGCTAAAACTAGCCGGCATGAATTTTTTCGATGCCATTAACCATGCTTTGGCCACGCTCTCAACGGGAGGCTTTTCTACTAAAAACTTGAGTGTTGCCTATTGGAACGACCAGCCTATGATCCAATACATCATTATTCTTTTTATGTTTCTGGCAGGCAGTAATTTCGTTCTTAGCTATTTTGCTTTTAAAGGACGGGTGCAACGGGTTATCAAAGATGAGGAATTTAAATTCTATGCGGGTTTAATAGCTTTGTTCGTAATTATTGCTACAACGGTAGTTTATTTTAAGGCAGAAGTGCCTGTAACCGAGTACCACCCCAAAGTTTTTGGTGATTTTGAAAGCTCTTTTAGGAATGCATTGTTTCAAGTTATTGCGGTTGTTACTACTACAGGCTTCGTTACGGCCGATTTTACGGGCTGGACACCATTTCTTACTATTTTCTTTTTTGGTTTTATGTTTATGGGCGGTTCTGCAGGATCTACATCGGGCGGTATCAAGGTAATGCGCCACGTATTGATTGTCAAGAACGGCCTTTTGGAATTTAAACGTACCCTTCACCCAAGTGCTATTATTCCCGTTCGCTATAACGGTAAAACCGTAAAGGAAAATATTGTCTATAATATTATTGCCTTTTTTGTACTCTATATGTTACTGTTCATTATTGGGGCTTTGGTACTCGGTGCCATGGGCGTTGACTTTGTTACGGCCATTGGTGGTGCTGCATCATCATTGGGCAATGTGGGGCCGGCTTTCGGTAGCCTTCATCCCTTAAGTAATTTTAACGGACTACCCGATGCCGGAAAATGGTGGTGCGGTTTTCTGATGCTTGCCGGAAGGTTAGAACTTTTTACCGTATTGATTCTGCTTACACCCTATTTTTGGAAACGGACGTAACGGAATTAGAAAAAGGATAGCTTAAAGTGTTTGTATAAGTGACCTCTATTGGATCGGCATATTTTCAAAATATTGTTGATTACAGCGGATGCAATGTCAAGAGTCCTATATGTTGATAACATGAACTATGGTAAAAGATGTTTTGCATCGCTTCTTGTTTCGTTCCATATCCGCTTTATGATAATCGGCCCAATTATCCAATACATCAATGCCGAATATATTCCGGGAAAATACCCACCTACAATTATGCAGAATATCACATGGGCAACGGCGTTCCCTGCAATCCCATACATCACAAAAAATAGAGGGATAATCATTGGTGGTTTTATCTTTTTGAAAATCATTATCGCTCCCAAGGTAAACATGAAATAAGCGAACATATTGAAGGCCACAAAGTTATCAATGGGATACTCGGGAGCATCAAATAGAAGGGGAAATTTGGAATTGAAACCGGCTATATATTCCTCTGTAAAATGAATAAATTGTATTCCAAGGGCCAATAGCCGGCCCGTATCTTCGCCCGACAACACTAAAATTGCTTTTCTATCAAATCGTTCAGCATTGTACGGTGAGGATATTTGGTTGTACGATACTGTCAATTCTAAATATAAACGCCTTACAGGAAGTAGTTCGACAAAGCAATTCGATTCAAGACGTTCAAGCGTAATATGGCTTGATAATGAACATTTGTTGGTTAGTCTTTACAATCCCAATGATCAAAAATGGGAAGCTCATACCATAGTTACCGACTAATTAACTGTACGCGGCCATAGTACACTAAAAATCAATTCCCATTTTCATTAATTCCTCTCAAAAGTAAAAAAGGCTGCAGGCGGATCAACTGTTGATCCATTGCCCAAAGGCGCATCGGTAATTAAAAAAATATTTTCATTAGTATCGGAGTTAGAAGAAGAATAGGTCGAACCATCGTCCGTTCCGGCGTCATATGAAATGGCTGCGATGGTAGTATTTTGAATAAATTCACTTCCGTTGAATAGATTGACATCTTCTACGGCCACGAACCAATCGGGACTCGGAGCTATCATACTTACCAAAGTGACCAGTGAGAACTCCTCCGTTACCTCGATGGTAAATGTGGTTTCGACGCTTCCATGAGGTATCCCACCTCCATTGATACGGCTCATGGCATCACCTGCGTTGACGATTACGTTGATTTCATCGTTCAGCGTACCTACTCCCCCAGACTCTGCCATAATTTCAACACCTGGGCTGGCCAATTCCCCGTTCTTAAAAAAGGTAGTGCCGGGTTTGTGCACCATTCCCGTTGCCGGCGAAAAATGATCGGTGGCCGAAGGGAAGTCGGTTGGGTGGTTGGTACTGTTCCAATTGCTTGTAAAGGTAACGGTATACGATGCGGTCTGTTGCTCTACCGTGATGTATGCAGATTTAACTTCGGTAGTAGAACCGGCATCGTTAGTAGCGGTCAAAATTACTCCATAACTTCCCGAATTGGGATAGTTTACAATGGGATTCTGTTCAGTGCTTGTTGCTGGGTCTCCTCCCTCGAATTCCCAAGACCATGAACTAGGATTGTTGGTGCTTGAATCGGTAAAGGTAATTTGTTGACCACCTGATATAGTGGTTGCCGAAGCGATAAATTCCGCTTCGGGCTCAATTGCAGGTTCGGTTACGGTAATGTAAGCGGTCTTTGCCTCGACGTCTTCCCCTTCCGTGTTGGTAGCAGTAAGGCTTACAGCATAAGTTCCGACAGTTGCATAAGTGACCGTAGGGTTTTGATCTGTACTCGTAGCCGGGTCGCCCCCTTCAAATTCCCAATCCCACGAAGTCGGATTATCGGTACTTGCATCTGTAAATACCACGGGCATACCTGCTTCAACAGTCGTTATGGATGCAGAAAACTCCGCCGTCGGTGGAGTGACGGTAACTACATCCGTTACCGTGATATAATCGGCTTTGGTTTCCGTATCGTCACCATCGGCATTGGAAACTTTTAAACTTACATCATAAGTACCGGAAGCCGCATAAGTGATTTCAGGATTTTTATCTGTGCTCGTAGTGGGGTCTCCACCTTCAAAAGTCCAAGAATAGCTATTGGCGTCTTCAGAAGATTCGGAAAATGTAACTTTTGCCCCGGTTTCGATAGCCGTCTCGGAAGCAGAAAAATTCGCCACCGGAAGTACAGGTTCAATAGGTTGTTCTGTAGGCCCATCGTCGCTGCTACAACTTATCAAGACTAGAAATGAAATCGCGAGGAGAATTATTTTTTTCATAATATTTTTTTATTTCCGAAAAGTCTCGGCTATAGGCGGTAAGATATGGTTTTATAGCCGAAAATGTATCCCGAAAGTATCACGGTGATTTGAGTGCTTTTCTAACAAACAAATGGAGAAGAGCTTTTGGGTCATAATTCGATTAAGACCACTCAAATTTATACCAAAGTAACGCCGCAACGCAGGTTTAAAATTGCCAGCCCGTTAATAGTTTGTAGAAATAAATTTAAATAATTGTCCGATGGCTCTGCCTCGACCTTGCCTGCCCTGGCAGGTTTCGCAGATTTCAAGAAATTTTTTATTCGAATCTTGTATTTACGAATTAAGAGCCTTTTTGATTCTCGAGATGGCCTCTCGAATCTCCTCCTCCGAAGCGGCATACGAAATACGAATACAGTTGCCATTACCAAAGGCATCACCGGTCACGGTAGCGACATTGGCATGCTCTAAAAGGTACATGGCAAAGTCAGAGGCGTTTTTAATGGTAACACCATTAAAGGTTTTTCCAAAATAGGCGGTTACATCGGGGTAAACATAAAAAGCCCCTTCAGGCTGGTTACTGCGAAAACCTTCGATGTCGTTCAACAGGCTTAAAATCAGCTGTCTACGCTCTTTGAACTTATCGACCATAAATTGCACGCGGTCGGGAGATTCGGTCAAGGCGGTAATCACTGCGCGCTGTGCGATACAGTTCGCTCCGCTGGTCACTTGGCCCTGCAACTTATTACAGGCACGGGCGATGTAGGTCGGTGCACCAATATAGCCGATACGCCAGCCCGTCATAGCAAAAGCTTTAGCCACGCCGTTAACGGTCACCGTTCGGTCGTACATGTCCTCAAAGGCGGCCATTGAGGCATGTTCGGTTACGCCATAATTGATATGCTCATATATTTCATCGCTGACCACAATAATCCGTGGATGTTTCTGCAGAACATCGGCCAATGCCCTAAGTTCCGATTTACTATAAATGGAACCACTGGGGTTACAGGGGGAACTATACCAAAGCATGCGCGTTTTTGGCGTAATGGCGGCCTCCAATTGCTCAGGGGTCATCTTAAAATCCGATTCGAGCGAAGTAGCTACTTCCACCGGCACTCCGTCGGCCAGTTTTACGATATCGCTATAGCTTACCCAATATGGGCAGGGCAGAATAACTTCATCACCTTTGTTCAATATTACTTGTGCAACGTTGTACAGTGATTGTTTCGCACCAGTCGAAACGACGATTTGAGAACGCTCATAGGTGAGTTGGTTATCCCTTCCGAATTTGGTGATTATGGCATCTTTCAACTCCACATAGCCATCTACCGGTGTATATGCATTATAGTCGTCGCTAACAGCTTGAATAGCGGCATCTTTGATATAGTCGGGCGTGTTGAAATCGGGTTCTCCCAGACTTAGTCCGATAATATCTTTACCGGCGGCACGAAGCTCCCGTGCCTTGGCGGCCATTTCTAGGGTAGCCGAAGGGGTAACGCTTTTGATTCGTTCAGAAAGTTCATTGCCGGTTGCGGTCGATGGTGTCATAATAGCATCATTTTTAAACGCCGTTTACCCAAGGATTTTCAGATAAAAGTGCTAGTAAAACTTTAAATTTTGAATGTACGATTACAGTTGTAGGACGGGTTGTTTCCCCAATTCCTTCAAGTGTTTGAAGTGCGAAATTATAGCTTTTCGGGTAGTTTTGTACTCGTTGTAGGGCAAATTAAATTCTATTGCCGTTTCTTTCACAATTTTTGAGATTTTTGTGTAATGTACATGACTGATATTCGGAAAAATGTGATGCTCGACTTGGTGGTTCAATCCGCCTGTAAACCAATTGACGATACGGTTTTTAGTGCCGAAATTCACTGTTGTGAACAATTGGTGAATCGCCCATGTGTTTTTCATGGTGCCGCTTTTATCGGGCAAGGGGGTATCTGCTTCATCGACAATGTGCGCCAATTGAAAGGTGACGCTCAAAATAACACCGGCTACATAGTGCATGATAAAAAAGCCTAGAAGTATTTTCCACCAAGCGATATCGATAAAAATTAGTGGTATCACTATCCAAATCGTAATGTATAAAATTTTTGTGATAACCAATGTGCTCCAATTCACCGCGGCACTCGGAAGTTTTCCATAAGAAAGTTTTCGCTTCGTGTAGCGGTACATTTGGAGAAAATCAGTAGTGACCGCCCAGTTGAAAGTCAATAACCCATAAAGAAAGACAGAATAGAAATGCTGGAATTTATGGTGTTTCTTCCATTCGGTATGTTTTGAGAAGCGTAGAATGCGACCCGCTTCCATATCCTCGTCATGTTCATGAATGTTCGTATAGGTATGGTGCAGCACGTTATGTTGTACTTGCCAGTTATAAACATTGCCGGCCAATATGTAGATGCTGCTGCCCATAAGTTTATTTACCCATTTTTTTTTGGAATAGGAACCATGGTTGCCATCGTGCATCACGTTCATACCGACTCCGGCCATTCCTACACCCATAACAATAGTCAATAGCAGATTGGCCCAATTTGGAAGCCCTAAAGTCAATATTAAAAAATAGGGGGTAAGAAAAAGGGCGAACATTACAAATGTCTTTAAATGCAATCGCCAATTGCCGGTTTTTTTGATTTTGTTCTCCTTAAAATAATCGTTTACACGTTTATTAAGCGTTCTAAAGAATTGTGCAGAATCTTTTCTAGAGAATCGTATGGTTTTATGGTTCATATTAATGCAACTTTTCATGCAGATGAAGAATTGGTATCGTTATCTACAGGGGTAACTATTTTTTTCGTGAGTTAATATAGTAATTTTGTAGCAATGCTTAACATCGCTATACAAATATACGTATGACCGCCGAGATAGTTTTTAAATATTTTCCCAATTTATCGGGCTCCCAGCAAGAACAGTTTCTATTGTTGGAGGAACTTTATAAAGATTGGAATCAAAAGATCAATGTAGTTTCCCGAAAGGATATCGACGAAATATATCTTCGCCATGTACTACATTCATTAGGTATCGCCAAAATACAGCTTTTTAAGAAAGATAGTACGATTTTAGATGTTGGTACGGGCGGGGGCTTTCCCGGAATTCCCTTGGCCATACTTTTTCCCGAGGTAAAATTTACATTGGTAGATTCCATAGGTAAAAAAATCAAAGTAGTTGGGGAAGTGATTGATGGCTTAAAACTTGAAAATGTGGCCGTCAAAAATGCGAGAGTGGAGGATATAAATGGTCAATTTGACTTTATCGTCAGTAGGGCAGTAGCCGCCATGCCGACATTTACACATTGGGTAAAAGGAAAGATCAAGAAAGAATCGATGCACGAAAGAAGAAACGGAATTCTGTATTTAAAAGGTGGCGATTTAACAGAAGAGCTAAAGGACTATAAGGCGGTAGAAATTTTTAATCTATCCGATTATTTTGAGGAGGACTTTTTCGAGACTAAAAAAGTGGTCTATTTACCTTTGAAGTTTAAGGGATGAGCTATAAGGCCAACATTCGATAATATGCATTCCGATATTTACGTGCATATATTTTCAGGTGGCCCCAAATATGTATCCGGAGGCACTTGATGTGCATTTGTGACTTATGGTAAAAACTGTTCACATTCATAGTCCACCAATTTTCAAGGATATTACAAAGTTTAGTAAATTACTTTTAATTTACAATTAATTAACGTTAAATTTACATTGATATTGCGTTTGTCAGCATGAAAGTAGGTTTCGATGTAAACTTTTAAAGGGAAATCTTCCAAATTTCGAAGTCGCGTCAGGGCGAAAAAAAAGTCCTTACCGATTTTTTTTAGTAAGGACTTTTCCATCAAGATTTTTTTTGGCGATTATTTACTCCAGGGTGGCGTAACACCGTTCGAGCGCGCATAGGCAATCAATTGGCCTTTGTGCTCACCGTTATGTTCCATTACGGCCAAGAGCCCACCGAGCTTGTTCATTTTGGCAAAGCCGAAATCGACTTCTTCATTGAACTCCTCATTTTTAACCAGCCCAACTTTTTCCAATACAAATGCATTCGATTTCTTTAATGCGGCAATTACATTATCTTTTCCCGTAATTTCGCCCATTTTCATGACATCAACATCTTCTGGTGGGGCAAACCCCATCTTTGAGGCCAGGTAATAGTTGGCACCCGCAACGTGCAAAAGGGCTTCTCGCACAGAATTGACACCTTCCATAGGTCTCCAATCATATTGTTCTTCAGTAAAGGCTTCGGCCAATTGTACGACTTGTGATTGATTGCCCGTTAAAACACCTTGAATAGTGGTCTGTGTCAAATTGTCTTGTGCATAGCTCATGCCACCTGCCATGAATACCAATGCAATCATTACTTTTTTCATTTTCATTTGTTTTAAGTTGTTCTTAATTAATTTCGTGGTTCACAAGATATTAAAAATCAATCACTTATTATTATAAGTACTTTCCTAAAGCCACTTCACTTCGTGAAAAGTCATAAATTGATTTCAGGTAGGCCTATTGCTACCCCAAAAACGGATACCGATAATTTTCAGGTGTCACAAAAGTCTCTTTGATCAATCTGGGCGAAACCCAGCGCAATAGATTTTGTGCAGAGCCTGCTTTGTCATTCGTTCCTGAAGCCCGAGCGCCACCAAAGGGCTGTTGACCGACCACGGCCCCAGTGGGTTTGTCATTGATATAGAAGTTGCCCGCACAATTTTGAAGTGCCTTTGTGGCTTCATCTATCGCATAACGGTCTGTAGATAGTACAGCTCCTGTTAAGGCATATTTCGAGGTCTCATCTACTAATTTTAAGGTCTGGGACCAGTCCTTGTCATCATAAACATATATCGTGACCACGGGGCCGAAAAGTTCGGTTTCCATCGTGGTATATTTTGGGTCGGTGGTCAGTATAACCGTTGGCTCTACGAAATAACCTTTTGATTTATCGTAACCGCCACCTGCGATAATTTCAGCATTTTTGTCTTTTTTGGCCTGATCGATATATTTGGCCAATTTGTCGAAAGAGCCCTCATGAATAACCGCAGTGACGAAATTCGACATATCTTCCGGACTTCCCGGGGGATTGAATGATTTCAAATCTTTTTTAACCGAGTCCAGAATTTCTTTGGATGTTGATTTTGGAAGATACACACGTGAAGCTGCGCTACATTTTTGTCCCTGAAACTCAAAAGCTCCTCTAACAATAGCTGTTGCTACCTGTTGTGGTTTTGCTGACGGATGGGCAACGATAAAATCTTTACCACCGGTTTCGCCAACAATTTTAGGATATGTTTTATACGTATGGATGTTATTGCCTATTTGCTTCCAAAGTTCTTTGAAAACATGTGTAGATCCCGTAAAATGGATACCAGCAAAATCAGGACTGTCCAACACCGTCTTTGTTATCATGACGGGATCGCCATAAACGACGTTGATAACACCGTCGGGAAGTCCGGCTTCCTTGAAAATATCAACGATGACCTTTGCAGAGAAAATTTGACTGTCGCTCGGTTTCCAAACGACGACATTGCCCATCATCGCAGCACTTGCGGGAAGGTTTCCGGCAATGGCCGTAAAGTTAAACGGAGTGATCGCATATACGAAGCCTTCAAGGGGGCGGTACTCTACGCGGTTCCAAATGCCTTCAGCCGAGTCGGGTTGTTCTTCGTAGATTTGTGACATATACTCCACATTGAAACGAAGAAAGTCGATCAGTTCACAGGCGGCATCGATTTCAGCTTGATGAATGGTCTTTGATTGCGCAATCATGGTAGCGGCATTGATTTGGGCACGGTAGGGCCCAGCTATCAATTCTGCAGCTTTTAGAAAAATGGCCGCACGTTGCTCCCAAGTGAGGTTGGCCCAAGCTTCTCGTGAGTCGAGGCAGTTTTGAATGGCCTCGGTAACGTGCTTCTTTTCGGCCAGATGATACTGCCCGACAATATGTTTATGGTCGTGCGGGGGAAACATCGGTTTTGTGTTGCCCGTTTTGATTTCTTTGCTCCCGATATACATAGGCACATCAACGGTTCCTTTAAAATAACTATGGTATTGTTGTAGTACTTCTTCCCGCTCCGGAGACCCGGGAGCGAAACTTTTTATCGGTTCGTTTATCGCTGTCGGTACTTGGAAAAATCCTTTGCCCATCGTAGTGAATTTAAATTTTGGATTACTAATTTGGCAAAGGTATCAAATAGGAAGGCTCGTGAAAAGAGAATCTAAATTATTAATTATTTGGATTACTAATTATTTGATTTAAGGTATTTTAGGTAACCGTTCAAAGAGTGAATAGCTTGATTGACTAATTTCATTCCCTCCAAAATTTCTTCGTCGGATACGCTCTTTTTATCCACACAGATAATCAAGTCATCTTTTATTTCAAATAAAGAACCCCTACTAATTCTACAAAATTGGATATTCTCTTTAAAGTGAAATTCGCCAAAACCTTCGGCGATGTTTCTTGTCGTAGAGCGAGCGAATCTTCTTAAGTTTTGGTGCATATCAAAATCTCGCTTATCAATTTTAGTTTTTAAGAACTCATCGACCCACTTACGGACTTCACGGCACTTCTGCCAACAATCTAATTCTTCAAAAGATTTATAACTGCCCATAATAATTTATAATCAGTAATCAATAATTGCTTTTAAGAACAAGAAGGGAAGACTTCGGTATAAAATGTAAAAGAAAAAGTGCTAGTAGTATTTAAGAACTAGTTCAACGCAAAAGGCGCATGAAATTTAAAGGTAGGCACATAAACACGGAACTTTTCCGTAGTACTGAAGTTTACCATATTGTAGTGTCCGCGCATTGCGCCGATGGGGGAGGCCAGAAGGCAGCCTGAAGTGTAGGTGTGTGATTCACCGGGTTTGATAACGGGTTTCTTGCCGATAACCCCTTCACCATCAAGTATTTCCAATTCGTTGAGGGCATCGTAAATTTTCCAATGGCGTGAAGTGAGCTGTACGGAATCTTTACTTTGGTTCTCTATCGTAATCGTGTAACCGAAGGCAAAATGCATCTTGTAGTTTTTGAAGAAGGTGCCTTCAAAACTAGTATTGACCGAAATTTTAATGCCTTTGGTTACTTGTGTTATCATTATGTTTGGTCTAAAAGGTAAATACGTTTCCAGCGAAAAGAATTAGCGTTGAAAACAAAGCCAATATAAAAAAAATCGTATTTAAAAAGACATATTTAACACTAGTCTTAAATATACCTTGATTATAAAATTTCCGCATAGCTTGAAAAAGGTACACCGAGAAAATTATTAAAAAGAGCCAATTAAGAGATAAATTAAATATTGAATCTATCAAATAGCTAATAATGAGCAAGATAAACAACAATGAGGTATTATGAAAGCCAAAGACCAAATGATCGGTATAATTGTGTTTTTTTCTGATATATGCCAACCAAATAAAGAGGGCGAAGACGGGTAAAAAGAAAAATATGGCGAACGGTAGTTTTGATATGAGCTTACTGACAAAACTCCCCGGCTCTCTTTTTAAATGTAGAAGCCCATCTGAAGCATTGAACACCCATTTATTTTCGATGGATTCATTTAATCGGTATTTTTTCTTGGCATCTTCGAAATCATAAATAGAATCTTTACGCAATGCAAGTAGAAAAAATTCCTGTTTTTGTGACCAACGGTCTCCGAATTTTCCTTTTTCGATTGTTTTGAAATGCGCTTCCGGATTGGAGAGTATCACCGAATCACGTATCTTAATTTCAGCTAAAAATTTCTCGTAATCAACTACATTTTTCAGCGAATCTAACTGCTGATTCAATTCTGCCCCGCTTTCATCGCTGAAGCTAGACTGCCAATCGTTGAAATTTTCCGTGAGACCCTTATTGTCCTTTTTACCGTACTTATCCCATTTAGAAAAATTTCCGGTAAAATTGATCATCAAAAAATAGATAATCGATAGACTTAATAAAAACCGAAAAGGATTGGTATAGGAGACACGTTTCCCATTGATGTAATCCCTAGTTATTTTACCAGGCCTCAAGAGCAGGGCCGAAAGTGTTTTCAACAATTTGGAATCGTAAGAAATAAAACTTGCAAAAAATTCATCCAAAAAATCTGTAAGCGAAAGTTTTTTGGTGCTGTTGGCCTGTGAGCAATTGGGGCAGAACTTATCGCTCATATCCAACGGATGGCCGCAATTGAGGCATTCGGTACCACGATATTTCAGGCGATATCTTCCTCTTTCGGGTATGGCCGGTTTGTCTTCCATTTATCCGCAATAAGCTTTACGAATGAATATACAGCATCTTAAGCGATGATTTTTCAGTTTTAAGGTCTGCACTTAACAAATTTAGAAGATCATTTTTTCAAACACCAAACTAATTACTGATATTTCTTGAGTTGGCCGTACCTATGCCGATAATACTGTCGTAGAGGTCGCCGAAATTTCGATAATATACCAAGATGAGGTAGTTGTTTTCGGTGAAATGGAAATTACCACAGATGGTATTGAGGTCGATAACTCCATCTTCGCGCTTGATTACATACTTATAATTGTAAAAGCCCTGCTTCATTTTTATTACGCCCTCCATCATACCATTATCTTCGTTGTAGGCCATTTTGTTTTCGTCGGTAAGTGCGTAGTTATTGTACTTTCCGAAAACGTAAACCTCGTCAAGATTCAAGAGTTCATCATAGGGTAAGGAAAAATGTACTTTTGTATACTCGGCTTCCCGAGAAATGTCTTCACCTTGCAAGGTTCGTATGACGAAATCTCCGTTAATATCAGGGTAATAAGTATAGGGCTCGCCGGCACGAAAACCGTCACCGAATAAGTAGTGATTGTACAGATTGCCTATTTCTATTCTCGAAATCTGAGAGGTCGGGGCACGAAGGTCACTGGTGTCAAAATTCAAGAATTCGTTTCCTCCGTAAAAACTGGTCTCTTGGTCATATTTATAGACCAATTCACTACCCAATGTATATTGTGGTACGATATCGTATAGTGCTGTTTCCCACTGATGATTTTGTATTATGGCGACTTTTACTTCTTTTTTTGGGTTGACCAATTGAAAGTTGCCAGAGTTGATACTGAACTGAACCACCTGTTTTTCGTTCAGGAAGTTAAAATCGCGTGAGCGTTTTACAGTAGCACCTACTTTGACGAGGTCGTTATACACCACAAACCTTCTTGAAAATTGCAGCTCGTAACTATCATTATAGATTTCAAGAACATAGTTGCCGCTAACTTTTAAGCGTACATTTTCGTTGGGTATGGTCAATCGGTAATTGGAGTATGACTGTAAGGTCGAATAACTGTTTTCATAATCGATAATTCGCTGATTGTCGACGCCGTTAAGGTATTGCGATTTCAACAATTGTGAGGGCGTCCAATCGTAATCGCAGTGTATTATTTTGTAATAATAGTCTTGTTCGTTCGCAGTGATGTCGTCGAATTCGAGTTTCATCGTTTCGCCAAGTGCGATTACAGGAAACTGATCTTCGGTGGGTCCGCCAAAAACAATGGTCTTGATATTCTCGGGCGGATTAACTTCTTCCTGAACTTGCGCAAACAAGGAAGAGGCAAATAGAAAAAAGACAATCTGTTTAAGGCTTGGGCGCATTTATTGGCTATTTTTTGGGCAAAGGTAAACAAAAAGCGTACCCAAAAAGTTTAGATCGTTATACTGCCCAAATTTCTAGGCATTTATTATGAAACCTATCCTTTTAGTCTTATTTTCGCAGCATATTTTAGTTAACCTAAGGTCTACAGCAATATGTCAAAAGACATCAGGATTAAAAAGGGTTTGAACATTAACCTCGTCGGTGCCGCAGAGCAAACTACTTCAAAAGCCGTCTTAAGTAACGTTTATGCCATAAGTCTTAATGATTTTCACGGAATTACCCCTAAAATGTTGGTTAAGCAAGGAGCCGAGGTCAAAGCCGGTGAGGCATTGTTTTACAACAAAAACCGGGAAGATATGATGTTCGTTTCGCCTGTAAGCGGCGAGCTTATTGAAATCAATAGGGGAGCGCGAAGACGCATTCTTTCCCTTAAAATTTTGGCTGATAAAGAGCAGACGGCCGAATCGCATAAAATTCTAGATATCGAAAAAGCGTCGAAGGAAGAAGTGAAGAACTACCTTCTGAAAAGCGGATGCTGGCCATTTATCAAGCAACGGCCATATGATATTATTGCCGACCCGGACACTAATCCGAAGTCGATTTTTATTTCTGGATACACTACCGCACCTTTGGCCGCAGATTCAGATTATATATTGAAAGGTAGGGAGCATGAGCTACAGGCAGCAGTTACGGCACTAGCAAAATTGACCCCTGGAAAAGTTCATATTTCCGTCGGTAAATCTTCGGCCTCGACTTTATCCGTTTTACAGGGCGTCGAATTGCACAAGGTTTCCGGTCCCCACCCCGCAGGATTGGTCGGAACGCAAATCAATAGAATCGATCCGATAAACAAGGGCGAAATGGTTTGGACGGTTTCCCCACAAGATTTGATTATAATCGGCGAACTATTGTTGACAGGAAAGTTCAATGCGGAGCGTACCGTCGCATTGGTGGGATCATCCGTTAAAAAACCAAAATATTATACCACGAAAATTGGTACCGAGGTTTCGACCTTTCTCTATGCCAGCGGCGTGAATACCGATAACTTTAGGGTCATTAACGGCGACGTGCTTACAGGTAAAAAATCGAAACAAGATGGCCATTTGGGGTACTACAACAATACGGTATCCGCTATTCCCGAAGGGGATGATTATGAATTCTTCGGATGGAACAAACCTATCTTCAATAAAATTTCCGCTACTAGGGCACTGACCTTTTCGTGGATGCAGCCCAATAAAAAATACGACCTGAATACCAATACCAATGGTGAGCATAGGGCATTTGTGGTGACCGGCATGTACGAAAAAGTATTTCCGTTAGATATCTTTCCCATGCAATTGCTAAAAGCTTGTATGGTACAAGATTTAGACGAGATGGAGCAATTGGGGCTATATGAAGTTGCCCCCGAAGATTTTGCCTTGACGGAGTTTGTTTGTGTTTCAAAACAACCACACCAGAAGATTATCAGAGAAGGATTGGATCTCTTACAAAAAGAAATAGGATAAAAGATGAGCGATAAAAGACTGACTTTTAAAAAACGACTACACATTATTAAGCACCATTACCGGGGCAAAAAAATGGCACCTGCTTTCAACGCGTTCCATACTTTTTTGTTTTCTCCCGACGAGACTACACATAATGGATCGCACGTAAGGGCGGCCGATGATTTAAAACGAACTATGAACACGGTCATTATGGCCTTGATTCCCGTTTTATTATTTTCGATGTTCAATGCGGGCTATCAGCATTTTTCGGCTATTAACGGCTTTCCAGAGAATTTCTCCGTCTTGGAGCATTTTCTAACTTGGGATAATTTCTGGATCGGAATTGTAAAAGTACTTCCACTTGTAGTAGTTTCTTATGGGGTTGGACTTATAGTTGAATTTATCTTTGCGGTCATCAAAGGCCATGAGGTTGAAGAAGGCTACCTCGTAACCGGAATGTTGGTGCCATTAATTGTACCCATTGATACTCCGCTGTGGATGTTGGCCGTCGCCATAGTATTCGGCGTAGTCATCGGAAAAGAAGTTTTTGGCGGTACGGGAATGAATATTTTGAACCCTGCCTTGACGATTCGGGCGTTCTTATTCTTTGCCTACCCAACTTGGATGAGTGGTGATAAGGTATGGGTACATGAAGCTGTGGAACGCGCTGGCGGTCCGGACGCTATTTCGGGAGAAACCATTTTAGGATATTTGGCGCAGAACAAAGGTGCCGAAATGTCGTATTCGATTTCCGATATGTTCTTTGGGTTTATACCTGGCTCGGTAGGGGAGACTCCCACCTTTTTAATACTTCTTGGCGGGCTCTTTTTGATTTTCAGTAAAATAGCCAGTTGGCGTATCATGCTCAGTGCCGTTATCGGTTCTTTGGTAATGGGTCTTATCTTTAATCAGGTGGTAGACTTTGGTTGGATCGGTGAAACCAGCAAGTTTTATGGCCTTATGAGTTTTGAATACTGGCAGCACCTGATTGTCGGTGGTCTTGCATTCGGTATCGTCTATATGGCGACCGATCCCGTAACGGGAGCACAGACAAATCGCGGTAAATGGTTCTATGGATTTTTTATCGGTTTTATCTCGGTAATGATAAGAGTGTTCAATCCTGCGTACCCTGAAGGTGTTTTCTTGGCCATTCTATTAATGAACGTATTCGCGCCCACTATTGATCATTACGTGATCCGTGGAAACGTCAAAAAAAGAATGAAACGATTGAAAAACGCCGTTGTGCTCCCTAGGGATTCAGATGCCGCGGAAAAAGAACTAAAAGCAGAAACCGTTTAGTTATGGCAGTAGATACAGATAAAAACAGTTATACTATAATTTTTGCGGCCGCCATGGTTGTTGCGGTCGGCTCTATTTTGGCCTTTTTGGCCTCTGGGCTTAGACCTACTATTAAGCAAAACGAACGTTATGCAACGCAGCAGAACATTCTTTATGCTATGGGTGTAAATGAAAATGGAGATGACAATGGTAGCGTCAATCAAATTCCTACGGATAAGGTAGAAGCAGAGTTCACTACTTATATTAAGGAGCAACTAGTGCTTGAAAATGGTAAGACTACGCCAGATAATGAGGCTTTCTTAATCGACCTAAAAAAACAACTCTCCGCTAAAAAAAACGGTAAGGACTATAAATTGCCGCTGTTTATCGGGGAGAAAGATAATACCAATTACTACATCATTCCTATGTACGGAAAAGGCCTGTGGGATGCTATTTGGGGGTACATCGCTTTAGATGAAACTATGACCGTTCAAGGGGTATACTTTGACCATAAGGGCGAAACTGCCGGATTGGGCGCCAACATAAAAATGCGCTACTTTATGGACGATTTTTCAGGGGAAAGTATTCTAAACGGTACTAGATACGAGGGTATTGCAGTTGCCAAGGGAAACAACGATCCTTTAAACAATAGAAAGGATGACAATGCAGTAGATGCCATAGCAGGTGCCACGATTACCGGAAATGGTGTTGCGGTAATGATTAAAGAGAGCGTCGACCTATACAAAGACTATTTAGAAACCATTAGAGTTAAATAACTATGGCCTTACTTACAAAAAAAGATACTAATTTAATATTAGATCCCTTGACGGATAACAATCCGATTACCATTCAGGTATTGGGTATTTGTTCCGCACTCGCGATTACTGCCGAGTTGGAGGCATCCATTGTAATGGCTATTTCAGTAATTTTTGTTATGGGTGTCGGTAATGTAGTAATTTCCCTAATGCGAGATATTATCCCTTCTAAAATACGTATTATCGTTCAGCTGATCGTTGTTGCCACTTTGGTGATTATTGTCGATCAAGTTTTAAAGGCCTTTGCCTATGAACTTAGTAAAACTTTAGGTGCCTTTATCGGTTTAATTATAACCAATTGTATTATCATGGGGCGTTTTGAGGCTTTTGCACTGGCAAATGGTCCTTGGAGGTCCTTTTTAGACGGTATCGGAAACGCTTTGGGTTATGGAGTGATTCTTATCATGGTCGGATTTTTCAGGGAATTATTAGGTTCGGGAACGCTTTTGGGATATCCCGTTTTAGGTGACCCGATCATGAAAACGGGATTGTATGCTACCGGCTATGAGAATAATGGATTTATGATTATACCGCCTGCGGCATTGATCGTAGTAGGTATTATTATCTGGGTGCAACGGTCAAGAAACCCGGCGTTGGTAGAAGAAAACTAAACGAATAGACAAAAAGAAATTATGTTAGAACATATAGAGCTTTTTTTTAAATCGATTTTTATAGACAATATGGTATTTGCCGTATTCCTAGGAATGTGTTCCTATTTGGCAGTATCTAAAAAAGTCGCTACGGCAGTTGGTCTGGGAGCAGCTGTGATTTTTGTTTTGGCGGTTACTGTTCCGTTGAATTGGTTATTGGATAAATATTTATTGCAAGACGGTGCATTGGTATGGTTGGGTGAAGAGTATGCCGACTATAACCTAAGTTTTCTATCTTTTATTCTGTTCATTGCAACGATTGCCACTATGGTGCAATTAGTAGAGATCATTGTAGAAAAGTTTTCCCCGTCTCTATACAATGCTCTAGGTATATTTTTACCATTAATTGCGGTTAACTGTGCTATTTTGGGTGGATCGTTATTCATGCAGGCTAGAGAGATAGCAACTTTTGGTTTAGCATTAAATTATGGTATAAGTTCGGGAATAGGGTGGTTCTTGGCTATTTTGGCCATTGCCGCAATTCGTGAAAAGATTCGGTATTCTAACGTGCCGGCACCGCTAAGAGGTCTAGGGATCACATTTATTATAACCGGACTCATGGGTATTGGATTCCAGAGTTTTGGAGGTATGTTGACTGGTGGTGGTGGAGAAGAGGCTGCTGAAGAAGTAGAGAATACTACCGTGCAAAAATTTGAGGATATAAAGGAGCTTTCAGAAGAGACAGAAGAATTAAAAAAGAAAATAGACGAAAAGGAAATTTCCTTTAACGATTTAAATAAATAAAGAATGATTTTAGCTACTAGTACAGTCGGAACAATAATGATTACCGTTGTAGCTTTTTTGGTGCTACTCATGATTTTGGTGTCAATTTTGTTATTCACAAAACAGAAGTTATCGCCTTCTGGCCCTGTGACCCTTACTATAAACGGAGAAAAGGAAATACAAGTGGCTTCCGGTAGTACCTTGCTTACGACGCTAGGCTCCGAAAAAGTTTTCTTGCCATCGGCCTGTGGTGGCGGTGGAACGTGTATTCAATGTGAATGCCATGTGCTTTCTGGCGGGGGAGAGGCTCTGCCTACAGAAACACCGCATTTCTCAAAGCGAGAATTGAACTCTGGTGCTCGTTTGGCCTGTCAGGTCAAAGTAAAGCAGGATATGGAAATCACTATTCCCGAAGAAGTATTCGGTATCAAAAAGTGGCCTGCCAAAGTAGTGCGTAATTATAACGTAGCTTCTTTTATCAAAGAATTCGTAGTTGAGATTCCTAGTGATATGGGCTACAAGGCTGGTGGGTATATTCAAATTGAAATCCCGAAATGCGAGGTGAAATTTGCCGATATCGATATTACTGCTCATCCAGAAGAACACGAGACTCCGGATAAATTCCAAGCAGAATGGGATAAATTCAACCTTTGGCCCTTGGTAATGAAGAATCCTGAAACGGTAGAAAGGGCCTATTCTATGGCTTCTTATCCCGCTGAAGGTAAAGAAATAATGCTGAACGTCCGTATCGCGACCCCGCCATGGGATCGCTCGAAAAACGGATGGATGGATGTGAACCCGGGGGTAGCATCTTCCTATATATTTGCTTTGAAACCTGGCGATGATGTTACGATTTCCGGACCTTATGGCGAATTCTTTATCAACGAATCGGAGTCCGAAATGTTATATGTCGGCGGTGGCGCCGGTATGGCCCCGATGCGTTCACATTTGTATCATCTTTTCAATACCTTGAAAACAAATAGAAAAGTGACTTATTGGTACGGTGGTCGTTCTAAAAGGGAGCTTTTTTATATCGATCATTTTAAGAAATTAGAGAACGAATTTCCAAACTTCAAATTCTATATGGCACTTTCGGAGCCGGCGGAAGAAGACAATTGGAAGGTAAAAGAAGACATTGATGCCGCGGGTGATGGTTTTGTCGGTTTTATACACAATTGTGTAATCGATAATTATTTGAGCCACCACGAATCACCTGAAGATATCGAGCTGTATTTCTGTGGTCCGCCGCTGATGAACAAGGCGGTACAGAAAATGGGTGAAGATTACGGTATACCCGATGAGCATATCCGTTTTGATGATTTTGGCGGATAGATAGAATTTATTGTCATTCCCGCGAAGGCGGGAATCTGTTGAACGATTTAAAAAACCGATGTTACTGACATCGGTTTTTTTGAAGGTAATTCTGAAAAATGCGCATAGCCCTTACAGAACAAGAACTACATAACCTGGCGATGAATATTGTCGGCAGACAATTGGAAGCGGAAGGTTTTGAATTTATGGGCGTGAACAGCAAACCAAAGAAAAACCCGCAATTCGTTTGTCTTAAAGAAAAAAAACTTCATTTTATCGTGGTACGTCATGTTAGTCATCCTGACAACCCCAACACCTATGACAAAAAACTCATGAGGAAAATTAAGGAGCATGCCGAAAAGCATAAAGCAAAGGCCTATTATGCCGGAGTTGGACTATCGAATGCTGAAAATCAAGAATTTCCATTATATTTAAATGAAGACTATATTGTCGATTATAACGGGTTAATTGAGGTAGGTGATGAATAGAATAACGGCATTTCTTCTTTGTATTTGGACTATTTCCTGTACCGATGTTGAGCCCCAAATCGTAAGAAATGAAAGTGTAGGTGCTGCCTTAGGCACTTCTTATAGTTTAATTTATTTATCTACCAAGCCAATAGATTTACAAAAGGAAATCGATTCCGTTTTCGCAGCGGTCAACCAATCTTTGTCTACTTATATACCGACTTCTGATATTTCTAGAATTAACGAGGGTGAGACTGATGTCATCGTCGATGCTATGTTTTTAGACGTATTTCAACTCTCAAAGGATGTCTATCTAAAGACCAATGGCTATTTCGACCCTACGGTCGGCGTATTAGTAAACGCGTGGGGATTTGGTCCAGGACAGCAAATTGCAATGGACAGTACCCGTGTAGATAGTTTATTAGACTATGTGGGTTTTGATAAAGTACTTCTTACCGAATCGAACACGGTCGAAAAATCGGATTCCCATATCTATTTTGACTTCAACGCTATTGCCAAAGGCTATGCAATTGACCGCTTAGCAAGGTTAATGGATAGTAAGGAAATAACCGACTATTTACTGGAAGTAGGTGGAGAATTAGTTGCCAAAGGAGAAAACCAGCTCAAGAAAAAACCCTGGGTAATAGGCATCGACGACCCCCAACTTGAAAATGAACGTAAACTCAAAATATCGATTCGTTTAAAGGATAAGGCACTTGCTTCTTCAGGTAATTACAGACATTTTAGAATCGATAGTCTCACTGGGAAAAAATTTGTGCATACCATTAATCCTAAAACGGGTTTTACTAAAAATTCGAATACGTTGGCCGCTACCATCCTCGCGGATAACTGTGCTACTGCAGATGCCTACGCAACGGCATTTATGGCGATGGATTTGGACGATGCCCTTAAATTATTGACCGCCCAACGAGAACTGGAAGCCTACATCGTATATCTCGATGAAAATGGGATTAGCCAAGAATTTATGACTCCCGGTTTTGAAGAACTTTTAGTCGAAAATTAATTGGGTTTTTTGACCAAAGGAATGATTTCACCATTTGCCAAACGGTACTTTTCAACCTCGGAAGTCGAAAGTAAGGCAGTATAATCCACTTCTTCAACTGCGAAACCTATTCCCCTTAATTTGTTAAAAAAATCTCTTCCATAAATGCGAACATGGTCATATTGCCCGAAGATTCTGGCCCGTTCTTTTTTGTCGGTAATAGAATCGTCTTCAAAAGTCTGCTCTCGTTTCAAATCTTGGGGAATCTGAAAAATACCCCAACCTCCTTTTTTCAGTACTCGAAAAAGTTCTTGCATAGCTTTGGTATCGTTAGGAATGTGTTCAAGCACATGGTTGCATAAAATCACATCGTAAGACTCATCTTCAAAAGGTAGGTCACAGATATCCGCTTTTACGTCGGCCAAAGGGGAATTTAGATCTGTAGTCGTGTAGTCTAAATTACCGAACTTCTGAAAACGTTTGTAGAATGCCTGTTCCGGAGCAAAATGTAAAACTTTTAAAGGGGCCTTGAAAAAATCGGTCTTGGTTTTGAGAAAGAGCCATAAAAGGCGATGCCTTTCTAAAGATAGGGTAGAAGGTGAGAGTACATTTTCTCTTGGGCTTTCATATCCGTAAGGTAGAAAACTTTTAAATCGTTTCCCGTCTATAGGGTCTTCGTAACGGTCACCTTTCATCCAAAACGCTAGTAGGGGTCTTGCCAGATAACTCAATTTTATGAGCAAGGGTCTCGGTAGGAGATTGAGTATGTACTTGAAAATTTTAGACACGAATAACACGAATTACACGAATTTTCACTAATTGTGTTTGTAGTAGATAAAGCTTAAAGAACAACTCTTTTATACTGTAAGCTATCTTCTCCAAAGTTTACCAAAAGACCTAATTCTAATTTGGACACCGCTAAATAATTCAAGGTTTGTTTTATATGAGTGTTGGCTAACTTTTCTATTGCCTTGAGTTCTAGTATTAGTTTATTCTCTATAACAAAATCTGCAATATATTGATGAGGTAGAATTTTTCCTTTGTAGTTGATAGTAAACCTAACTTCCCTTTTATACGGAACCTCATACGTCTTCAATTCTAGTTCAAGTGCATCTGCATATACGGCTTCGCTAAAGCCTTTTCCCAACTCATTATGGACGTCCATACATAACCCCAATTACGTAATAAGATTCGTCTTTGTACTTTAAATCGGCCATGAATCGGAATTGGTAAAATTCTTTTTTTTTCAAACTTTCCCCAAGCAATTAGTGCATATTCGTGTAATTCGTGTCCAAAAAAAAGGTTGCTTCGAATTGATAATAAATCTCTATGTACCTCTCTGAAATAATCCCGCACTACTCAGAGTACTAACTTCGTCCCCCGAAACTCATCCTCTTCATCACTTTTTATTCCTAGTGCGTCATATACATATTGAAAGGTAGAAAGTAACTCAGGTTTTCCGTTTACTATAGCCACATTGTGTTCGAAGTGTGCACTTGGCTGCCCATCTGCGGTAAGAATAGTCCAACCGTCTTTAAGTTGCTTGATGCGGCGCGTACCCATGTTGATCATGGGTTCGATTGCTACGACCATGCCCTCAACGAATTTTTTGCCCCTACCGCGTTTGCCGTAATTGGGCATTTCTGGCGATTCATGTAATTTCTTTCCCAATCCATGCCCAACCAGTTCGCGAACAATACCGTAGCCATGGCCTTCACAGTAATTTTGAATGGCGTATGCAACGTCGCCAACGCGATTCCCTACTTTGAATTCGCGAATGCCGAGATATAGCGATTCTTTTGTAACGTCCAATAATTTCTGTGTTTCAGGCTTTATTTCACCTACCGGGAAAGTGTACGCATGATCACCGTAATACCCATTTTTCAATGCCCCGCAATCTACCGAAATAATATCACCTTCCTTTAGCGGCTCGTTATTGGGAATGCCATGTACCACTTGTGCATTGGGACTCATGTTCAGCGTATTCGGAAAGTCGTACATACCTAAGAAGCCAGGCTCAGCACCTTGCGAACGAATAAAGTCTTCGGCCAATTTATCGAGATAAAGGGCATTGACTCCAGGCTTGATTTCGGCTGCCAGCATACCCAAGGTTTTTGAGACCACCAAGGCACTCTCACGCATTATTTCTATTTCTTCCGGAGTTTTAGTTTTTACCATAGCGGCAAAGGTAAACATTTGAATAATTTTGTTACACCAATGCCTTTCTGGTCATCAGCTCGGGTTGCGGAATACCCATCATTTTAAGTATCGTAGGTGCAATATCGCCCAAAACCCCATCTTTGATCTCTTTGATATCATTATCTACTAAAATCAATGGCACCGGATTTGTAGTATGTGCCGTATTCGGACTCCCGTCCGGATTGATCATTGTCTCACAATTACCATGATCTGCAATAACGATTGTGGAGTATCCGTTTTCGAGAGCAGTAGTGACCACGGCATTGGCACAGGCATCAACGACCTCACAAGCTTTTATGGCGGCTTTCATGTCCCCCGTATGCCCTACCATATCGGGATTGGCAAAATTCAAACAGACAAAATCGACTTCGCCTTTTTTCAATTCGGGAATAATGGCATCTCGAATTTCATAAGCGCTCATTTCGGGTTTAAGATCGTAAGTAGCCACTTTTGGCGAGGGACAAAGCAATCGCTCTTCGCCATCAAAAGGTACTTCCCTGCCCCCGTTGAAGAAGAAGGTGACGTGGGGGTATTTTTCGGTCTCCGCAATTCGAATTTGTTTTTTTCCGGCCTTTTCTAAAACCTCTCCCAAGGTTTCCTCAATATTATCCTTGTCGTAAACGACATGTACCCCTTTATAAGAATCGTCGTAGTTGGTCAATGTCACGTAGTAGAGCTTCAATTTATGCATGTTGTATTCATGCATGCACGCTTGGCTTAATACCTGCGTAAGTTCTCTGCCGCGGTCGGTTCTGAAATTAAAAAAGATAACAACATCGTCAGCCGAGATTTTTGCAACGGGATTACCATCTGAATCTACCATCACAACAGGCTTGATGAATTCGTCCGTAATAGCTTCATCGTAACTCTGCGTCATTGCTTGGCCGATATCCGTGCACTTTTTGCCCTCTGAATTCACCATTACGTCGTAGGCTTCTTTTACACGCTCCCATCTTTTGTCACGATCCATGGCATAATACCTACCGATTACGGTTGCTAGGCTTGCATTTTTATCACTACAAAATTTTTCGAGATCTTTTAAATAGCCTTTGCCACTTTTTGGGTCAACGTCCCTACCATCTGTAAAGGCATGTACGAACATGTTTTCAAGGCCGTAGTTTTGCCCAGCTGCTATGAGGCCTTTTAAATGGCTGGTATGGCTATGTACGCCGCCATCGCTCAAGAGACCTAAGAAGTGGACGGGCTTATTATTTTCCTTGGCGTGTAAAAAGGCATCTTTTAAAACCTTTTCATCCTTTAAAGTATTTTCTTTTACCGCCAAATTGATTTTTGCCAAATCTTGATAAACGATACGACCGGCACCCAAATTCATATGGCCAACTTCGCTATTGCCCATTTGACCTTCGGGTAGCCCCACGTTCATACCGTCTGTCAACAAGTTTGCATGGGGGTACTGCTTATAGAGAGAATCGACAAATGGAGTATTTGCGTTGTCTACGGCCGAGACTTTGGGGTCTGGCGATTTGCCCCAACCGTCTAAAATCATCAAGATTACTTTTTTGTTCATGGGTGTAATTTATAAGAAAATCAAAAGTAGTGTGATTTGATAGGAATTGCCAATAATCGGACTTCCTTTTTGAAAATGGATAGAACAGCAATAATCGGATTGCCTAATATGATTTTAATTTTTTTTAATTGAACTCATCTTGACTTTTTGTTTGGAACCGAGAATTATGGCTTTTGTGTTGTAATGAAGTCATTTTTTAGTTGCACAGCCATAGCTACGGAACTCAAAATTGACAAAATTAGGGCGCAAAACCCGCCTGCCGGACGGGCAGGTGTATAATTCGCAGGTAAAAGAAAAAGTCAAGACGAGTTCATTGAATGTTACGTAGAATTAAATCAGTTTTAGTGAGAAAAACTCAATATTTTGGCTATAAGATTACTGAAAATGTGAAATAAAGGCCAATGGATGCCCAATAGTTGTTAAAGTTTAGTTATTTAACTGTTAATCGTGAAACTAAAAGTGATAAAGGCAGTCTATATTTATATAATCAAAATTTATTATTCATCAATCTAAATCATTCATCATGAGAAAAACGATTCTAACTGTAGCGATGGCCTTAATGGTCGGCGTTACCGGCGTAATGGCCGAGGAGACTACAAGTCAAATTGATGCATCTGGCATCGAAAAGTTGAAAACCGTCGATTTGAATTCGTTCTGCAAGGCGATTATGCAGGGCGACATCGAAACTGTGAAGCGACTAATCGACTTAGGTGAAGACGTGAACAAAAAATCGTTGGGAATGACCCCTGCCATTTTTGCCGCACGTTACAACAAAGCCGAGATACTTCAACTACTTATCGACAATGGTGCCGATTTGAATATTAAAAGCGACAAAGGCTTTTCGATTAAAAGATATGCAAAACTGTCAAAAGCGATGGACGCTCTAAGCGTAATCGAAACGGCTATGGGAAGTTAACATTCCAATAAATCTTTTTACGCCACAAAAAACCCGGTCATCGTAAGATGATCGGGTTTTTAATTTTCATTTAATCAAGTGTTTACATAAAAGAGCGGCCGGTTCTAAGATTAGAATTCAAAACCGGTTAAAGCACGGTGAATAAATGCATATATGGCCATAAAGATCATAAGGGCACTAAAGACCGAATAAATTTTTAGTAAGACTACGACTAGTTCGGGCTTACAATTTTCGAATGCCTGTGTATAAAGGTTTTTAAAATGTACAAGTGTTCCCATATAGTTTTATTTAAATGCCATAACGAGTTACGGCATAGATAATTAATTAAAGCTATAAGGGTTAAATTAGGGATAATCGGTAAGCCATTTGGGAAGTGTAAAGATATGTAAATTACGGCAAAATAGACCGCAGTTCAACGAAATTAACAGTATTTCAAGGTAAACTTGAAATAAAATAAAATCGACTAAAACGGTACGCCGAATATATCTGACGCCAATAGATAAGAGCTTTTTTAACGGGATTGGCTGTAATTATCAGTTTTCACCACCTAAATTAATGAGTAGTAATAGCGGAAATTTCACAGCATTCTCTAAGTCTAAAATGCGCTATTGTTGGTCGCGGTATTTTTTGATAGATTCCTTGATTTTCTCGATTCGATTCTCGGGGTCAGGGTGTGTACTTTGAAACTCGGGAGCACGGTTCGGCCCGGCCGCCGCCTTTAGAATCTCCATCACTTTTATCATTTCTTCCGGCTGATAACCCGATTGAATCATAAATAGGACACCGAGGTCGTCACTTTCCAGTTCATCGTCTCGCCCATTAGTGAGAAGCGTGTTTTGGCCGATTCCACCCACAAGTCCACCTAAATCGCCGCCTACGGACGCACCTGTAGATAATGTCTGCCAAAATTCTCCTTCTGCGATACGTTCTGCCGAATGCCGGCCGATTACGTGTCCGATCTCGTGGCCCAAGACCCCGGCGAGCTGTGCTTCGTTCAATTCTTTGAAGAGGGCATAAGTTATGAAGCAAGGTCCGCCCGGAAGGGCAAAGGCATTGATGGTCTGGTCATCGGCCAAAAGGTGAAATTCGTATTGATAGGGGGTTTCGCGGGCGATGCTGTTCTCAACTAACTTGTTGCCCACTTTATCTACATATGATTGTAGGCGTTTGTCAGGGTAAAGGCCTCCATATTGTTGAGCGATTTCCGGGGTGCTCTGAAGGCCGATGGCAATTTCTTGCTCGGCGCTCATATTTATGGTTTGAACGCGACCCGTATACAGGTTCTCTTCTTTACTGCTACATCGTTTTATAAAGGCGAATGCTACAATGGCCAAGCCGATAAAGATTCGAATTTTCCAGCTATTTCTTCCCATGGTTACTGTGTGGTTTGGGAGTCAATATACGAAAGAGTTATAAAAGTTCGGTGTTGATGTCCAAGATATTATCTTCGATGTAATTGGTGAGAAATCCTTCCGTGAAATGCTCGCTACCATAGAAATCTTCGTCCTTCAAAATTTGCATGATGTTTTTTCGACGAAACTCTGTCAACATAGGAATCGATAACGGAGCATAACTATAGTGCCAAGGCTCGTATTTAAAGCCCCTACGGCCAGGTGAATCGGTGTAGACCAGACAAAATTCATAAGTTTTCGCGTTTTCGTCCATCCATTTTTTAAAATCCGCGTAGGGTTGGCCCTCCTCGAACTTTGAGGGTACCAATACATCGCCCTCCACTTTTCGGTAGCCATCTACGATATCGATATCGGTACCCCAATGGTGCCTACTCGTACCTGGAATGGTAGAATATTCAATAATCTTATCGATTGCCGCTAAGGGAGTCATTTGGTTATCGTCAGTATAACGAAGGTATTTTCGTTCCCAAATGGCACGTTGGCGATCAAAATTCCGGTAGCTAGAAACAATTTTTATATCGATACCGTCATTGTAAGCGGCCTTTTTCATTGCAACAAAAGCATCGTGCGCTTCTTTTCTAAGGTTGATGTCTTTGCCATGAAGCTCAATATCGGCCTTGCCCATCAACTCTAAGATGGAGTAGTCAAAGTCTTTCTCTTTTGAAAACGCCAGTGTAGGAAAGGTAGTCAACGCTAGGCCAGTTAAGCCTGCTTTTTGAATGAATGAGCGTCGTTGCATGTTGATAGTTTTAAAAGGTTAACGTTGAATGGATAGGATTTGGTATTCATCTACCCTACAAATATATGGCCAAATGGATTTTTGATAAACATTATTTAGTATTCGTCTATGGTGATAATACAAATTACACCAATATATCTTGGGGGTAGTCGATATTTATAGGATATCCCGGCGAAAATCTTTTTTTGCTCCGTCGGACGCTTTGTAATGGCTCTTGCGTAAAGTAGTTCCACAGAGTTGCACGGAGAATTCACGGAGCTGCATAAAGAAAAATCGGAATCCCTACATACGCTATTTGGCCTTGCCAAGTAACCTAGAACTATTTTTCCTAACGTTTCTTGGGATTTGGGATATCTTTAATCGTTCGCTAAATATAGGAAGCCTTGAAATTCAAGATCCAGATCGTCTAACGAAACGATGTAAAAATATACGCCTGAAGGAAGACCGTTATCACGTTTGATTAGAAAACTGCCCTCGTTTGCAAAACCATTGAACTCGTTGGTATAGTTTACTTTGTCAAAAACTTTATGACCATCTCGGTCAAAAATCAGCATGTGGTTGTTGGGCGATTGTGCCAGTTCGGGAATCTCAAGGAAATCGTTGATGCCATCGCCATTCGGGAAAACAAAATAATTGTCGAGATCTAAAAAGTCGCGGGGTTCGCCCGAGGCGGCAAAAGTCAATGCCTCAAAATCATCGGGTACGAAAGTATCGGATATGGCAACACCTTGTATGAGGTCACCAACGGATGCAGGCCCCCCTAAACTCTCCCATTGGTTGGTTGTCTTGCTATAGCCTACGATTACTACTTCTTCTACTTCGTCGGTCAATGCAGCAATATCGCTACGGTCGTTCCAAGATAGTTGTACTGAGGATGCTACCGTACCTTCCAAGCGCCAAAATTCTAAAGTACTGATATCTCCGATACCGCTAGCTTTTGAACCTGTATTGAACGAACCGGGCAAGGTGCTCGGGTTATTGCCATCTTCACGAAAATAGGCGCATTTGGCGAGTGCATTTACACCGTCGGAGTTCAATATCAAGGGCCGTAGCTCATCAAAATCACCCACGGGAAACGTAAAGTTTTGCTGCGCGTTAATACTGGCATAACCATCGACTTTGCTGATATCACTATCCCCAGAGGGAAAACCATTTTCTAGAAAATTCAGGGTTATACCGGGTTGCGCCCTTGGCGGTGCGACATTTCCGGTGATAAAATTGGCATTGTTCAACACGTTTACGCTGGTTCCGAGTAAGGTGCCGGAAAGTGTCATAAATTCAATATCAAAAAAAGTAGGGGGCAGACTACCGCTAATATCACGGATATTCTCTCCGTAAAAACCGGCCAGTCCCAAATTTTCGTCAAAACTGCCGTCGTTGATTAGGTCGGTATGAAAACCCATTTGCCCGTCTTCATGAATACGCAGGTTGCCCGAATTGCGCAGAGCGGTCTGGGCCTGTACTGCCGAAACAAGAAGTATACATACTATATAAAGATTTTTCTTCATTCTAGATAATACGGTTAAAAAGCCAATTTAATGTATTATTATTTTTTTAAAAGCGCCTTAATTTCGGCGATGTCTTTCTTTACGACCGCTAACTCTTTAGCTAACGTTTCTTTTTCCGATTTTAGTCTATTGATTTCTTTTTCTTGGTTGATGGTATGTAAATAGAGTTCTTCGATTTTTTCGAGGTTTTGAATGTTGGATTCACTCAAATTCCAAGTTCCCTCTTTTTTAACCTGAGCTGCAGATTTGATACCCGGTAAGTGATGGTATTTTTTGACAAAAGCATCAATTTCTTCCAAACTTTGAAATTTATAATCTGCTTTCAGCTTTGAAAATCCATTAAAGTACTGCTCAAAGACATAATCAGGATGTACAACTGCCCCGCCAACAGTAACTGTACCATTTGTAATAATATTTTGGGCACCAAAATCTGGTATAATCTTCAACCCACTGATTCCGCCACTAATATCTTCGTCTAAAATAGTTCCGTTCAATATTTTGTCGGTTGTAACAGCATCATCTGCTAATTCTTGATTTCTGACGGCTAAGTCTTCAATTAAATCACCATCAATGGATTCTGTTTCAATATTGATAGGCTTTATTTCACCAGCTCCGATATCCTCCGATAATATTGTGCCATTTAGAATATTGGGTGATCGTACAGCATCACCGTCAAGTTCAACGCTGGTAATGGCATCTATGGCAATAGAGAGATCTATTGTATCACCATTGCCGGTTATTTTATCCGTGTTGGTATTTACTGTTGTGCCACCTACTGCAGCAGACCATTCTACGCCTGTACCCGTTGAAGTTAGAACTTGCCCTGCAGTACCAGAATTTCCGGCTATATCAACAAGCTCTGCTTCAAGCTCTAAACTGCCATTAGCGATGATTTCCAGACCATTTGCTACCGACTCCTCCAACCTTAATACTTCTTGACCACCTGCAGAAAAACCTAGTTGGTCTGCTGCGGGCCTATACATTCCTGTATTTATATCGTCTCCTGTACTAAAAGCGTAAGCTGGTAGCGCCTCTGTTCCTTCGGAAGAATTATACCCCTCTGACCGAATTTCCCCAGCTACATGAAATTTGTTTTGTGGAGGATTTGCACCGTTACCTACCCCAATATTGCCGCCCCCCGTAAAAATTAAATCTCCTCCATTAATATCATAGGTTCTTATAGTATTTAGGGTTTGTTGCAAGTTTGTATTAGATAGATTGTCACCACCCGATGCTGCAGCCAGTTCATCAATTGCTGCCTTTACATTAACAGCTGCCAATGCGGAAACCGTATTGTCATAAGCTACTTCGGAGGAGTTTTGGTCATCTAGAAAAACCGTGAGGTCAATCGCTGTACCACCATCCTCCAAAGTCAGTAGATTTCCAGTTTCTAATGTTAATTGTTGATTGTCCGTACTTCCCGATGCAGCGATTGCTGCTGCAACCTCTACCTCGGTGGCGAACGATCCCAAATCAACATCTTGCGAGTTGCCCCCTTCGATACCGATTGTCAATGATTGATCCGTTAGCAGGGAGCCCGCTATATTCTGATTATCCAAGAATGTCGTAAGGTCAATTGGAGTTCCTCCACTTTCTAAGGTCAATAGATTACCTGCTTCTAAAGTGAGTTGTTGATCATCTGTACTTCCCGATGCGGCGATTGCTGCTGCAACCTCTACCTCGGTGGCGAACGATCCCAAATCAACATCTTGTGAGGTGCCCCCTTCGATACCGATTGTCAATGATTGGTCCGTTAGCAGGGAGCCCTCTATATTCTGATTATCCAAGAATGTTGTAAGGTCAATTGGAGTTCCTCCACTTTCTAAAGTCAATAGATTTCCTGCTTCTAAAGTAAGTTGTTGATCATCTGCTCCACTACCACCGGCAACCCATTCTACACCCGTGCCCGTTGAACTCAATACTTGACCGGCTGTTCCCAGACCATTACTAGCATCTAATCCGGCGTATAATTTTATGTCTCCATTATTTCTTACCGTAAATGCTTTTTGAGCCAACGTAGGAACGCTAGTATCGGCGTTAGGGTTCTGTAAAAAATGAAAATCTCCGACTGCAAAACCACCTGTTCTTTCATATACAAGTGCACCTTTCCCGAAGCCGCCTTCACCCTCTACCGAAAATAGGGTTCCGACGGCAGTTCCGGTATTGTTGGTATCGTTTTGTAGATGCAGGGCATATGATATTCCCGAAACTACCTGTTCCATGATTTGCACTTTCGCTATGGTACTTTTTGTATTTGTGGCGCCGTCAAGACCTACATATAAGGCACCAAACCCTTGTGTACTGACCCTTCTACCCTCGGGATCCCAAAACAGACCACCATCGTCGTTGGCAAAAGCGTTATCATCTGCCGTTGTCAGTGTACCGTCCGTATCGGCAAAAAATATAGAATTCGTTACACCGGTAGGGGCATTCGGGTTATCGGCAATGACCCATCCGCCAGCACCTGCATTTGCAGTAGTATCCCACTGTATAGTTTCTCCATCAACGCTAGCACCGTTGGCGTTGAAATCCACAAGGCCAATGGTTCCGTCTAAAATTTTATCTGAATTGATCGCACCATCTTGAATTGTAAGTAGCCCTGTATTATCTAGCAACGCATCGCCGTTAACTGCTAACTGCTGCGCGGCATCACCGGCACCACCGATTAAAATACTGCCATCGGTCAAAGTACCACCCGCCAAAATTGAAGCATCGACATAGGCTCTGGTAGCGGCATCCTGCGGATCTACCGGGTCTAAAATATTTTTAATCAGTATGGCACCGCCATCGTTGCCCTCGGTCAATACTGAAGCAAGATTTTGATTGCTACCCGTACCGGTCGGAAAATCTATCCAGGCGACTGCGTCACCTGCTGCATTAGTTCTAAGAATCTGATCGGCATCTCCGGGTTCTATCTTGAAAGGGTCAGCATTTGTACCGATACCAGTAATGGATGTCCCATCGGCTTCTTCCGTCGTACCCGTTCCCCCACCGGCCAAAGAACTCAAGTCAACAGTGCTTCCAGGAAGGGTAGCCCCATTGGTCAAACTGAGTATATTGGTGCCTATGTCAAAATCAAGGTCCGTCAATTCGTTCGTGATACTTGGGTCAGCCTGATCGGCCACATTGATTCTATATTCATCTCCAACGATGCCCGAACCTGTGACCGTGGTATTGGTACCATCTAATATTCTTGTGTTTGAACCGCTTGCGGTAGGAATGGTTACCGTATTCGCCCCGGTGATAGCCAGTTGGTCGCCCACAATGGACAGGCTCTGTATCTCATTGGTCGCACTTTGATCATCGTCAGCTGCAATCGCGGTCGTATTGGCTGCAATGGTGGTTTGAAGACCTGAGTCATCGTAAAAGGCACCGTTACTATCGGTTATCACATTACTCGGATCGGCACTAATAATATCTGCACCGGTGATAAAACCGGCATTGTTCGTAAAATCACCTAAATCTACATTGTCGTTGTCAAGAGCGAAGGCACCGACCGAGTTTTCCGAAAGTTTGTTTTGGGTAACGGAATTGTCCTGCAACTTGCCTTGTCCGATCGAGCCGTCCTGTATATCGACACCATTGATACCTCCATTTACGATCTGCTCGCTTTTAATACTGTTAGGGGCAACTTCGAAATTATCGCCATTGGCGGTGGGGGTAATAACTATAGTGCTTATGTCGTTTACAATAGGATCTGCGGTAAGTGGTCCGTTTGGGCCTGCATCGGTCCCGCACATGTTCACCCATTGGGCACCATCATAATAAAAGACACAATCGGCGGTGGTATTATAGACCAATGCCCCGCGATTGGGTACGATAGTTGTCATCTGTAAAGAGTCTACCCGGGTTATGACCAAAACCTTGTCCGAACTTTCAAGTTCGAGAATAGAGGCCGGGTCAATGACCTGCGGATTGTCTCCTATTTTCACTTGTGCCTCGGCAAAGCTGAAAATAAAAAGACCAAAAAGTAGGAAAGGTATTGCAATTCGCTTTTGCATACGATTAAGATTTAAGATATTAAAGGGTCAACAAAAGTAAAATTATCTAAGTACATAACTAATTTATCAAGACAAACTACCAATTCATATAGTCCAACGGAGCTTTAGTCGTGTAAAGTAATTCGCTCATTTGCATATCGGGGGCATTCTACAAATTAACAAAAGTTTAGCCACCGACGTTTTTTTAAGACCTAAACTTGTATTTTCTTTATGAAATTCTATTTCAAATTCAATACTATTAAAAACGACTTTCTGGGTAATTACTTTACGTTTTACGGGCTGGCTATCCGCCATCTTGGCGTAAGTATTAAAAACCACCAAGTCATATAGACTAAAACAACCAGATGAAGAATATCCCTACCCTTTTATGTATACTTTTTGTTATCATTTCGGTTTCTGCCCAAGATGGGCGTAATATGTTACGTGGCACCGTCTTATATCGTAACGTAAGTGTGCCCAACGAGAACGTTATCAATATAACTACGGAAAATGCGGTGATATCGGACGGTAACGGTCGATTCGCCATTATGGCAAAAGTTGGCGATGAACTGGCATTTACCGCGGTCAATTATCAGCTTAAGGTGGTAAAGATAACCGAGGAAATTATTGGTGTCGGGCGTTTGGTGGTCGAAGTGACCGAAAAGGTGACCGCACTTGACGAGGTGGTCGTAACCCCTGAAAACCAAGAAAAATTCATTCAGCTTCAAAATGAAGAATTCAAGGAAATCGAATATGAGACAGACCGTTCTACGGAAGTAGAAAATATTGCCCTTACCAGGCAAGAACAAGGTTTGGAAGACGGAATCAATTTTGTCAATATTTTTAAGGCCTTGGCGAAAATGGGCCAAAAAGATAAAGAACGGCGACCACGTCTAAAGATGGGCGAGGTATTGCGTCAAGTCTACGACGATGAGTTTTTTGTGGTCGATTTAAAGTTGTCTCAAGACCAGATCGATGATTATCTAATTTTTGTTGACGGGCGGGCACCCGAATATTCCCTGCTCTTAAAGAATAATGAGTTTCAGTTGATAGACTTCTTGATAGACGAGAGTAAGGCCTACAGAAACCAAATGGATGATAAAAACTAGCTATCTTTTTCTTGGTTTTGTGTTACTCACATGCTCGGTATGTTCACAAGAACTTTTTTCCGGGAAACTAGAAGGCCGGGTTTATAGCGATGATGGCGATGTAGCCGCGACACACGTATTGAATACGACCACGCAACGGGCAACGATTACCGATGTCAGCGGATTTTTCTCCATCCCCGTAAAATTGAACGATACCCTTGTTTTTTCTGCGGTTCAGTATAAGCGAAAGGAAATCGTAATTACCTTAAATCTTCTCGAAAGTAAGTTCTTACTTATTCCTTTAGAGGAAGCCCTTAACGAACTTGACGAAGTAGTCGTTATGCCGTATAGCCTATCGGGCGACGTTTCAAGAGATTTGAACAGAATCGATAAGGGGTCTATAGTTACGGCCTCAACATTGGGTTTGCCAAACGCGCATGTTAGGCCGATTACCAAGGCTGAAAGGGAACTTTACACGGCAACTACGGGTGGCGGTATTATTCCACTTTTCCCAATTATAAACGGGATATCCGGCCGAACGAAAATGCTCAAGGATCGCATAAAGCGTAATGAAAAATATGCCCGTACAGAAAGGGTTCGTGAGTTTTATGTCGATTCGCTCTATACTACCGAATTAAAGATTCCTGAAACTAAGGTTGATGACTTTTTGTATTTCTGCGAGGTAGACGCCACTTTTCAGGCGATTGTAGATACACATGATCGCCTGCAAATTTGGGAATTTATGCGGAAGAAAAGTTTAGTGTATCGTGAGAACAATAGAGCCCCCCAAATCCCGAAGGGGGAGCGAAATTGACGCTAGAAAATTAGGGAAAGAGGGAAAGAGTAAAAAAAAGTTAAGTGTTAAAAGTGAATTGTTAATGTGTGATCGGCAAAACCAACGGTTTTGTCAGGCCGACACAGGAGGCTTGCCCTGCCGGTTCAGGCGGGCATCTTCCGAAGAGTTTATGTTATCGCGTTGCGTGATTTATGGCTAGAGGCTGCATTTAGTTGTTCGTTTGCCCATCTTGATTCATGAGGATTGCGAATAAAATTCCTCGTGTTCGGAATGACAAAAATTGGGACTCGTTTATACTGGGTTAGATATGATACGTGTTCAAAACAATGTAATATTCTTAGGATACTTTT
>ENA-ORXU01000623-ORXU01000623.1-marine-metagenome-genome-assembly--contig:-NODE-623-length-38260-cov-3.950292_pt1 | contig 38260 bp, 38 predicted proteins | sample MGYA00237869_ERZ511484 | MGnify/ENA metagenome assembly ERZ511484 | reverse complement strand
CAAATAGCCTGCTGAACCGTCAGAGCTATCCATATTCAAAAGATAAACGGGCACTTCTTCGATCAAGGTCTTGCCGATGGCCAAGGCTTCCCTATAATTTTTTTCGGTTACCGACACTTCCGCATTATTTATCAGCTGTTGTAGGGGTTTTACCAATCGCGGGGTACTCCTATAATCTATATAACCGTACCTGTCTTTGACCGATCTATAAATATTGCGTACGATGGTTCGGTATTTTGTTTCGAGATCCTCGTCTAACAAATCGGCAAAATGGGCTATAAAAGCATTTTTTAGACCTGGTTGCGCCCTAAATTGTGATAGAATAAAACCTTCGAGGTCTTTTTGACCTATCTTTTTAAAGATTTCAGCAACTTTATCCTTTCGAACCGATTTCTTTTTCGTTCCTACTTTTTTAGGGTTTGTTTTTCTAGATTCCAGTTCCTGTAAAATCGCATAAAAAACTGCTACGGCATGTTTGCAGACAGGGCCATGGTCATAGGGGCAGTTACAGTCCCAAGATTTAATCTGTGTTCTATGGGTACGTACTTCAACGGTATAGGTCTCGGAACCATAGACATGCGCCAACCACATACCCGATGCCACTTTTTCGAGATTGTCTACATTTTCTTCATGAAAATAGTCGAGGCCACGGTTTAGTATGGTCTCTTCTATGTGTTCTTCAAAATCTTTGAGTGTCATTTGAGCTGTTTTTTAATCCTATCAATGTAACTAATAAGTTCTAGAAAATAGAACGCAGATGACGCCGATTCTTATGATTTATTAAGATTTTTACCAGCGTGCTATATAATGAAACTCAAGACAGCTATCTTTCCGTTTCAAATTTATTTGGGAATGTTCTTTAACACGAGCGATTACTTATGCATCGAACTGTTCTTCGAGAAGGTTTTTTAGATTTTTCACGTACCGTTTTTCATCAAACGGCTTTTGAAACTTCATGACCTCGAACAATTCTACAGCGATACACTGACCGATCAACTGTTAGGTTTCAGAACTACTGAACCACATTTTGACCAACATGTTTTAGGTTTTTTTCGATTCGGGCGAATCATTATTGCTAATCTGATTTTTTATGATCTCGAAAATCTGGTCGGGTAATTCTTCGTTGATTTCCATGGATGTTTTATCGAGTCTTGTAAATCCCTTTACCTCGAATAAAAATAATCTTTTACGAGGGTTTAAAAAAATTGAATAGGAACTTTGGCATTTAAGAACTTTTCTTCCCAAATCCTTAATATAATGGATTTTCCACCATAAAAATATCCAATCAATAAAAACCTAAAAATATTTTTCATTTATTTGAAATTCAAAACACCACTAAGGTCGTCTCAAGGGGACAATCCTTACAAGAAAACTTTATCTTAAAACCGAACGGTTGCACCCAACAAAAAATTCGTTCCGGCCTGTGGGTAAAAACCAGCACTTCAAAAGTCCGTAAAGACCCTGAAGAATCGTGGTATTTAAAAATAATCTCTTAATCAGAATAAATTCTTTACCAATAAGGAGTCAGCATTTAGTTGTTGCTTCTCCAATCCATTTTTACTGAGCCATGTAAGATATTCTATAACTTTTGTTGATTCCATGGTACCCCAAGTTCTATCATCGCCATAATATTCCGCAGTATATTTTTGGCTTTCGAGCAAGTCAATATTCTTATCGCTTTCGGAAGTATGGGGAAGCAAATAACTTATCGCTTCCTCAGGATTCGATTTTGCAAACAAATATCCTTTTTTCGTTACTTTCAGAAAATTACGGTAGGCTATATTCCTTTGCTGTACTTTCCGCTTATCAGCAAATAGAACTGGAGAATATCCGTAGGGAATACCGTAATCTTTCATAATAAATGTGCTTAACGCTATCTTTCCATTTTTAGCTTGTAGACCTTCCCAGTTTAAAAAAATCCACGTGGCATCCGTTTTTCGGGTCAAAATAGTATTCCAAATTCCCAGTTTCTTAGGATAGACAATTTTCAAATTTCCGCTTCCCCCATCATTTTTTATCATCTGCCTAACGATTTCGTCCTCGTAGCGCGCTTGATAGGAAGCGTAGGTTGTTCCATCCAAGTCTTTAGGGGAAGTGATTCCCGAATCCCTTAAACAGGCGATTGCACTCAAATCTTCACGCAATAATGCGGCAACGGCGACTGCCGGGAAACTTTTCTTTTTAGTTCTGTAACTGATGACACTCTCAAAGGGACAAAGGGCAAAATCGACTTCGCCCAATTCAACCTTTTTTGCCGGAGTAGTCGCATAATCATCGGTATTCGGCATAACGATTTCAACTTTGAGATTCAGTTCGCTATAGAAACCTTTCTCCAAAGCGACAAAAAAGCCGGTATGGTTTGTATTCGCCGTCCAATCTAACGCAATTTTTATTTTTTCCATATTGAGTCTTTTAAATGATTTTTAGTTTGAACTTTTACTTTAAAACCGCACTGTGGCCCCTAACAAAAAATTCGTCCCCGCCTGCGGATAGTACCCCGCGCCCTCAAAGGTTTGCAAAGAACCCGAAGAATCATCATCGAACGTAAAGAAATAGCCATTGGACACGATATCTTCATTAAAAATATTATTTACGAGCCCTGAAAAGGTGATACTTTTAATAATCGAGTCAAACTCAAGGGCATATTGAATATTCAAATCTGATTGCGAATACGCTTCTAATACGGACGCTTCAGCATCGATATTGCCCATATACTGTTTGCCCACATACTTTGAAAGCACTGAAATCTGAAAATTAGCTGCGGGCTTATACGTAAACCGATTTCCAACAACGATATTGGGCGAGAAAGCGATATTGGTATTGCCCAATTCTTGTAAAACTCCATCGCGCTGAAAGACAAAATCGACGTTCTTGTTGGTGCTCAGCGTAATATTTGGGTGCAATTGAAACTTTTCGCTGAATAGGATATTGGCATCAAGTTCCAATCCCGCACGAAAACTGTCGCCCACATTCTCCCTTAAAGGTGCACCGACATCGTTTAATTCTCCCGTAAGTACCAATTGATCTTTATAGCCCATATAGTACGCATTCGTATTCAACTGAAAATCGGCGGAAACATAGCGCCACCCGAGCTCGAAATCGTTCAGTTTCTCAGGCTTGGGATTACCACTTTCATAATCGTTTCTATTAGGTTCGCGATTCGCCACAGCATAGCTGAAATAGAAATTATTGTTCGCGTTCATATCATAGACAACACCTGCTTTGGGATTAAAGAACTTAAAAGTATCATCTACCAAGCCAGTATCTTCGCCATTGGCCAAATAGCCCACTCTTCTATATTGGAGGTCTGCGAAGAGACTCCATTTGTCGTTCAGCGCGTAATTCGCTTTTGTATAGACGTTAAAGTCCGTTTTATTGGAATCGTCTTCGTAATAGCGGTCACGAATTTCGCTATTGGATGCAAAACGCGCCCAAATGACCTCGCCAAAATGGTCGCCTTGGTACGAGTTATACCCACCGCCTAAAATGACATTTAGATTATCTTTTTGGTAATTAGCGGAAAAAACGGCTCCATAAAAATCATTGTCAAGCCAACGTCGACGTATTAAATCTGTAGTATTCAGTACATCCCCATTAACTACTAATTCATCAAAACCATAATCGGCAAAATCTTCATCTTCTTTATATTGTTCAAAATAACCACGGCCCCTTGTATAGTGTAAAGCGATATTTGTGCTCCAGGTATCCGACAGCTTTTCGTTCCAAAGCAATTGGGCATGGTCTTGTTTGTAGTTGTCGACCTCGTTGTCATAGAATTGGATGTTTCCCGCTTCATCTGTATAGCTTCCTGCGGAATTGAAAGTCCGATCATTTTTCAAGGTCTTGGCGTCGATGCCATTCCATGATTGATAGGTAATCTCATGCCCGCCGAAAAGAAGGGCTTTAACCAACGTATTATCATCTTTATAAGCAGCTTGCAAGAAATAGGATTCCAGTTCTGAGGATGCCCTATCGACATAACCATCCGAAGTTATTTTTGAAAGTCTTCCTGAAATTTCAATATGATTGTTCAAAAGCCCGGTACTGAACTTGATATTGTTTCGTAGGGTGTTAAAACTTCCTATGGAAGAAGAAATTTGTCCGTATGCTTCATCTGCCACAGCATCGGTCAAAAGGTTAAGGCTCGCCCCAAAAGCACCGGCACCATTGGTTGATGTTCCGACACCTCTTTGCAACTGTAAACTTTCGGTCGACGAGGCAAAATCGGGCATATTGACCCAAAACGTACCATGCGATTCTGAATCGTTATAGGGAATACCGTTAATGGTAACGTTCACCCTCGTGGCATCGCTACCGCGCACTCGAATTCCGGTATACCCAACACCGGCACCGGCATCTGAAGTGGTCACAACGCCCGGCAAAAAATTCATAAGAATAGGAATGTCCTGACCCAGATTCCTAGGGGCGATGTCATCCTTATCAAGATTTGTAAAGGTAACTGGTGTTTGTTTGGTAACGCGAATAGCCTGTACCAAAACCTCATCTAGAATGACTTTTGTTCCTTCTAAAGAATCCGTTTGTATTTCTTGATTTTGGGCCGAGAGGCCCATGGTCAGCCCAAAAAGAGCCAATGTAGTGAATATAGTTTTCATTCGTACTAAAAATTAGTGACGAATAAAAGGGGCTATTATTCTAAGTTAGAAATAGGTTTTGTTCAATTGAGAACGTTATAAATTCCAAGCTGCACGCTTTACGCGTGCTATCCCTTGGCGGCATTACCCGCCCAGGTTCATTGGGTATAATCTCAGCTTGTCCTGGAACTCGTTTCAAGACGTGAAATCCTTAGTTTGAGCTTTATCAGGAGTTCGCACCCCTTTGAGACGGGGCAAAGATAGTTGGGTCGTTTTACATTTCATAGCGAAAACCTTTAAAAAAGCCAGGGGCCATTGAAAAAGGACAAGAGCAGGAAGGAAGAAACCCGCCTGCCGGCGGGGGACAAGTGAACTTTCCGCAACGGCCTAAAAGGCCGAATAATGTCAAAAACTCTTTTTGTATTAGCTGTAATTGCTTCCTGTCGGCCGGCGAGGCAGGTTTCGTCTTTCTATCCTTTTGTCACCTTCAATAGCATACAGTTTTTTTTGCGAAGAAGAAATAGCAAAACGTCAACAATTAACGCTTCTTTATAAACCCTATCTGCTTTATATACGTATTTTTAGAAACACTTTTTGTAAAAAGTAGCCATGGCCAGCGAATCGGATAAATCGAAGAATCAATTTACGCTAAAAATCGTAACCAGTTATCTGGTACTTGCCCTATTGACAGCGGCAGTAGGCTTCTTTGTTTATACAGAAGTAAAGTCATACGTTTCTACAGAAACGGCCGATACGAACGATGAAAAATTATTAAGAACAAGTTCTTTAATAACCAATATTTATGAAGCCGAAAGTCTTTCGAAATTGGCATTGCAAAACAATAACCAAATCAGCTTTGATGCTTATGTCTTAAAAATCGACTCGGTTCAAATCGAAATCGACACACTGAAAAAATTGATGCTAGGTAACCAACAAAAAGATCTTTTGGATAGCCTACAAACACTTTTAAAGCAAAAAGTAGCCAACAATAATGAACTAAGGGGAAAGAGAGTGAAGAATACATCGAACAATTCACTCGACAAGGCTTTAAAGGAATTTGAAAAAATCGAAGAGTCTTATGGTAAATTTTCCGCCGAAAATTTATTCCCGAATTTTAACCGGTTATCTCTGAAAGAGCAACAGTCACGTCGCCAATTAGCGGCGCTTATTAGCAAAAATGCCCCTAAGAATGGTGATGGCACGGCAAATGCCGCTTATGTCGATTCTATACTGAGTGCTTCAAAGGCAATGCTGACCAAAGCAAAATTAGCAGATTCAAGGTCGCAACGTTCTTTGGCACAGAAAGAGATCGAGATGAACCGAAACGATCTTGAACTCTCACAACAGCTTCAAAATATCATTGCGGCATTCGAGCAAGAGGTAATGACAAGTAGCTATAATAACAGCCTGGTAAAACGAGAAACACTAAGAAGAACCACTCGTATTGCCGGGCTTGCCGCTCTTCTAGGTTTTTTTATCGTAGGTGTCTTTTCATTTCTGCTCACGCGCGACTACTGGAAAGTTCAGACCTATCGAGTACGTTTAGAAAAGGAAAAGAAGTTTTCCGAGTCACTTTTGAAAAGTCGGGAACAGTTAATCTCAACCGTTAGCCATGATTTGCGTACTCCTTTGAATACCATTAGTGGCTATTCAGAGCTTTTGGAAAGTACCGAACTATCGAAGAAACAAACGGGATATATAAAAAACGTAAAATCAGCCTCTGAATATGTAGGTAATCTAGTGAACGATCTTTTAGACTTTTCAAAACTGGAAGCCGGTAAACTGAATATGGAAAAAGTACCTTTTATTCCGGCCCATCTTATTCAAGAAACCGCAGAAAATCTTCAGGCTATACATACCGACAAAAGATTAAGGCTAATTTTGGATATCGCTCCCGAACTTGAACAAACGGTTTTGGGCGACCCTTTCCGAATCAGGCAGATTCTGACCAACTTAATCGGTAATGCTTTCAAGTTTACCGAAGAAGGCCATATTAAGGTTTCGGCCAAAGCCGAAAAAGGAAAAGGCAACGGTATTCTAGCTAAAATCCAGGTTTCTGATACAGGTATAGGTATAGCCAAAGAAAAACAGTATCTAATTTTTAAAGAATTTACACAGGCGGATAGCAATACCGACAAAAAATTCGGGGGACACGGTCTTGGCCTTACCATTTCGAAAAAACTTGCTGAACTGCTAAAGGGCACCTTGACACTTGATAGTAAATTGGGCGCCGGCAGTACATTCAACCTCCAACTACCGCTTGAGATTACAAAGAAAGTGCAAACGAAGGATAAAGAAATGCCTTATATGGCACCCAAACTGCGCATGCTCATAATCGACGATGATACCGCACTTTTGCATATGCTACGAGAATTGGCCGAGAGTATGGGAATTACGGCCAATACCTTTACCAATTTTCTATCGATAGAAGAAGACTCCCATTTGGCCTACGATATCGTACTCACGGATATTCAAATGCCACAGGTGACCGGTTTCGAAGTCTTGAAAAAATTACAATCGGGCACCTACGAACACTACAAAGATCAACCGATCATTGCCATGACCGGCCGTAGAGATTTGGATCCGGAAGCTTATATTAGCGTTGGGTTTTCTCAAGTTTTACAAAAACCATTTACTAAAGGAGAACTGATCGCCACGTTGAAATTAATGGGCATCGCTACTGAAAAACCTTCGAAAAAAGAAGAAAGTAAAGTTACCGATACCAAGCCAAAATCAACACTTTACAGCCTTGATATTATCCATTCTTTTTTGGGGGAAAACGAGGATGCCATATATGAGGTACTGCAGACTTTCTTGAGAGACACCGCAACGAACATGAAACTGTTGGAAGATACAGTAGGCGCAAAAGACTATACGCAAATCAACCATGTCGCACATCGGATGCTGCCCATGTTCAGGCAATTGAAGTCGACCCCTTGTGTTTCGATTTTAGAAAAATTGGAAGTTATAACCCCTGAAACTATGGATGAAGGCACTTTGACAAATGCATTACAAGAACTAAAAACCCACGTTTGGGCACTGGTTTCAGCATTGGAAGAGCGATTGGCTACAAGTCCAAATTATAGTGGTTGATTTTGTTATAAAGGGTCTTACGGGTTACCTGAAGTAGTTTTGCCGCCTTCGATTTATTGAAATTCGTTTTCTTCAAGGCTTTTATGATACGGTCTTTTTCAAATTCCGATTTTGAAAAGCTGTCGGCTGGCGACTCTTTTTCCTGTGGTTGTAAGACTTCCTTCGGCAGAGCGGCAATCTCGACCTCATCTCCATTAGTCAATAAAACCGCACGTTTTACTACATTCTGTAATTCCCGAAGGTTACCGGGCCAATGGTATTGTTGAAAGGCTTCCCATACTTCGCTTGAAAATCCCTGTACATTTTTATTGAGGTTGGCGTTGGCTTTTCCCAAGAAATTCTCCGCAAAAAGCATCAAATCTTCAAAACGGTCTTCCAAAGAAGGAATCTCGACCGAAAACTCGTTTAGCCTGTGAAAAAGGTCTTCACGAAAAGTTCCTTTTTCGACGGCTTCGGTCAAATCTTCGTTAGTTGCGGTTATTATTCGCACATCAACTTCAATTTCTTTGGTGCTACCCACTCTTTTGATTTTTCGCTCTTGCAAGGCCCGAAGCAACTGGATTTGATTTTCATAGGTTAGATTACCGACCTCATCTAAAAACAAGGTGCCTTTGTTCGCCGCTTCAAAATTGCCCATTTTGTCTTCAACTGCGCCTGTAAAGCTACCTTTGATATGGCCAAAAAACTCGCTGGTAGCCAACTCTTTAGGTATCGCACCGCAGTCTACGGCTATAAAACTGAAACCTTTACGCTTGCTGTTATCATGTATGGCCTTGGCGGTCACTTCTTTTCCGGTGCCACTTTCACCCGTAATCAAAACCGACATATCGGTCGGGGCGACCAGTTTTATGTAATCGTCCAGTTTTCTTGATGCCTCACTTATACCTTTTACGATTTTCTGATCGTAACTTATCTCGGCCGTCTTATTTGCTTCTTCGTGACCATTACTTTCTATTGAAAGGGGCTCGGTCACACGCAAATCAGATTCCCTCGGTACCTCAACCTTTAAGGCATTATCAAGTACCATTACAATCTCATCGGGAGTAAAAGGTTTTGAAATATAGTCGAAAGCTCCTTTTTTCATGGCATTTACGGCAGAGCCTACTTCTGCATAACCAGTCATTAAAATAACTTGGGTCTTCGGGCAAACCGCCTTGATATCACTCAACAATTGTATACCGTCGTAGTCGGGCAAGCGAAGGTCGGTAAGTATAAGGTCAAAATCGGTCTTCTCGAATTTTTCTTTGGCCTCCGGCGCCGTAAAACTAGTCTCTACTTCATAGCCACGTTTAGCCAGAAATTTTTGCAACATTTGGCAAAATGCGGCATCGTCTTCGATTATCAAGAGGTTTGGCATAGAGGTTTTCATGTGTTCTGTACTTACACTGCCACTAGGTATTTGCTCTATTCCCGATGTTTCGCGAATACTTGGGAAAGCAAAAAAATTCCCAATACTAATATAGCAGGAGTATATCTACGTAAAAATAGCACAAGAAAGCTGTTTCTCTTCTAAATTTATCTTAAAAAGATTTTCTATTCAAGAGAACCTGCTATGGAGCGGGGCTTGTTCAACCATCTGTCTTGAAGCTGGCGTTGCACGCTCATTTCAAGACAGGGTTTCACAAAAAAAAGGAACCGCTCTAAAGCGATTCCTTTCTTCAAATCTTTGGGAACAATTCCCAATTGATAAGTTATTCTTACTGTTCGATAGAATTACCTTCTTCGTCAACGATAAGTGCACCAGAAGTACCATCTTCTAGAGAAACTTCCAATTTGTATTGGTTCTCTTCGTTTTTGTGCGCTTTATCGATAGTAGCACCAGGATAGTTGGTTTCAATCATTGTAGAGACTGCCTCAGGAACTTCTTCAAGAGTGATTTCAGCAAAGCTGTCTTGCTCTACAGCTTCAGTTGCTGCCTCAGCGGCTTCAGTTGCTTGCTCTTCTTGAGCAAATGCAGTTAAACTTCCTAATGCGAATACGGCTGTGATAAATAATTTTTTCATCTTGTTCTAATTTTAATGTTTGTTACTAATTAAACTTATGACATACATTGAAAATATAATACCAAGAATTGAAAAAGTCATAACTTTCTGACAATCAATTTTTTAAAAATTATAGTAATCTTTTAAACTGTGTATATGTGAGAAAAAGTTCACGAATCGGGTAATTATTTCACAGTTCTGATGCTATAGTACTTTATCTCTTTCTCAGAAATTCTTGAAATTGTTTATACTAAAAATAGGGCGAAAAATTCTGTTCTATTATTTCAATTTATTTCTGAATGAATTTGGTTTGAAAACGTTCGTGGCTATTGCAGAAGTGATGCACGAACAATAAATCGATCCGAATTGGTTTTTTTTACGGAGCCTTTTGGATTGAAAACCATCGTCCTTTCAGAAAATACTTCACCACGTTCAATATGACAAAATCAGAGTCTTCGCTAAGATTTAGCAATCATCCTCAGAAGTAAATTTTAGAATTTTTATAAACAAAGAAAGGGGCCGTGTAAACACGACCCCTTTCTGACCAAACCAACTTGATACAAAACAAATAACTCAAGTTATTTACATTTCGATCCAGTTACCGTTCTCATCGGCATATAACGTACCTGAAGTACCGTCTTCAAGAGACACTTCTAATTTGTACTGCATTGCTTCATTTACATATGCTTTGTCGATTGATGCCGTAGGGTAGTTTTTACCTACTGCAGCAGTTACTGATTCTGGTAATTGCTCAGCGGTTACTTCTGAAAAATCATCTTGTGCTGCTACTGCTTCAGTTGCTGCCTCTTCTACAGCTGTTGCTGCTTCTTCTTCCTGTGCAAAAGCGGTAAGGCTTCCTAATGCGAATACTGCGGTAATAAATAATTTTTTCATGATAGTTTACTTTTATATTTAGTTAATCTGTAAATGATATAGAAATAATGATACCAAAGTGGATTTTAAGTTTAACTACTTGATTTACAGCGATAAATTGATTCCACAAATTTGAAGACTGTGTAATTTTGGGTAGTTTATTTTAAAAATTGTGTAAAAGGTATACGTGTAGTGGGCGCTGAACGATAAATCATTTAAGAGACTGTTTTAAAATATGTCGATTATTTTCTTATAGCCTCTTTTTGCGAATAATTTCGTTAAAATTTTGAACCGTAGCGATGCTATGCTTAAAAATTTTGCCTCGTTCTGCATCCCCGCCTGCCGGCGGGCAGGAAAAATAAACAATGACAATTCTAACGACATATTTCAAAACAGTCTCTTAGATAAAAAGTCCTTCGAAAAACCATAGTACCAGCGATTGACCCGTATTCTGCAAATGGGGGGTAGAAACGATTCTAACAACTAGCCGAAACAATGTATTTATTGCTATCGAAGAATGGCTTGCCAAGTGGCTATATTATCGCGGAAAATACTTTTAAGATTCTCAAATTAAATATCAACTAGGCAAGCCATTATTGCTGCCCGTTATATGCGTATATGTTTTACAAATATTCAAGCTTTTAGAATCTTACGAAAACGTGAGCTTAGTTTCACAAACCACATACTACTTACTAGTGCAGAAGCAAACTTTGCAAGTGCACGACTTTAGTTCATTATCAATGTTGAATTTCAACCTTTAAGGATGAAAAGAGGTTCAAGCATACGCGAGGTGTCGATTACATAGCAAATAAAAAGCCCCATCAATCCTTAACGGCTGACGGGGCTTTCTGCTACCGAACTAACTCGGCAACTCATAAACGCTTAACTTACATTTCTAACCAGTTACCTTCGGCGTCAGCATACAATTCAGCTGTTTCACCATCTTCTTTGGCAACTTCTAGTTTGTATTGACCTTCTTCGTTCAAATAGGCAGTAGAAATAGATGCACCCGGGTGAGCTGCTTCTAAAGCTTCAGTGATGGCAGCAGGAACTTCTTCCAAAGCTACTTCAGCAAAACTATCTTGAGCTTCTTCAACAACCTCAGTTGCTACTTCTTCTACTTGTACTTCTTCTTCTTGAGCAAAAGCAGTCATTGTTCCTAAAGACAATACTGCTGCGAACATTAAATTTTTCATTTTGAATGTGTTTAAAATTTATACTTATTTGTTTTGATAATCGATTAGTATAAAGGGAAAACAGTGCCAAGTATAAATTACGCCGCTGTATTTATATAACTTATTGTTTTTCAGTAATTTACAATTTTAAAAATAATATTCTAAATGGGTACCAGTGTGTAAGAACCCAAAAAAGTGTGTAAGATTTACACACTTTTTTAGGTAATGTATCATTTAGGGCAATCTATTTTACCTGATGTGCAGGTCTTAGAAGATCATTTACCGTTTTTACAGGATTAAAGGTCGACGAAGGTACTTCTACGAAAATGGTATTCCAAAAGGCCATTGCTCCGTTCCATAGTCCCGGTAGTTCAAGCGCCTTTAGTTCTCTGCCCTCTTTTGTCTTTCCAGTGATAAAGCCCTGCTTGGGATCCACAAAGTTCATCAGATTATATTTCTCCCCTTTATGATCTCTGACACCACATACCAAATCTACGGGATTGAAGTGGGTCGAATTTTTAAGAATATCGGCTTGTTCGCCATTGTCCATATCTATTTGGGCCGATTCAATAATCTGCAAAGAAATATTGCCTTTGGCATCTTTTATCCAAAACGGTCCTCCACCAGGTTCGCCTTCGTTCTTAACCATACCACAGATTCGTATGGGCCTGTTGACTTTATCTTTCAAGACCTCGATTTGTTGCCCAACGCTAAAGCCCGAAAACGAATCGGCAAACCGTACGTTCAATTCACTTTCTAAGAAATTTTTAATTTCGTTTAACTGTTCGGCGTTCAAGTTATTTTCATCAATAAGCTTGGCATAGGCAAAAGCCTTTTCTTGTGCTTTTAGTAATACGCCTGCCAATACTTTTTTACTATCGGAGACTTCACCTGCGAATCTCGGTACGGTCACATTATCGATATTCTTAATAAATATGATATCGGCTTCTTGCTCATTTAGGTTCTCGATCAATGCACCATGGCCGCCGGGTCGAAACAATACCGATCCATCGCTATTGCGGAAAGGTTCGTTCTGCATGTCTACGGCAATCGTATCGGTAGATGATTTTTGATAGGAATAGCTGACCTTAAAAGAAGTCTCTGTAACGGCCGAAACCCTATCTTTGATTGCTGCGAATTCTGTATTGAACATCTCACCATGTTGCTCTGAAATGGTAAAGTGAAGGGCTGCCGTATCGCCAGACTTCGCGTATACCGCAGCTTCGTTCAAATGTTCTTCAAAAGGAGTGGCGGTCTGCTTTCCATAACTATGAAAAGGCAATAGTCCCTTCGGATAAAAACCATAGTTCAATGCATCTTCAGACATCATCTCCTTTACGAAAAGATATACCTCCTCATCTTTCGAAATGGCTTGGCCGGAAATCCGATTCTCTACGAGCTTGTAAAATGCGAAATCGGTAATACCTTGAGAAAAGGCCTTCAGGGCGACGTCATTGGTACGCTCGAAATAGCTGTCAAGACTTTCTTCGGATGGATTATAGTTATCCAGAAAATTGAACAAAGCTTTGAACATACGTGATGCCGCACCCGAGGCAGGCACGAATTTCAGCAAGGTCAACCCATTTTGGGAAGTATCGAATCTATCAATCAATTCCTTTTCTTCACCTTGTGTAAATTTTGAAAGCCCCTCACCTATCGTAACGGCCTTTTCGAGTTCCACAAAGGGAATACCCTCTTTAAAGGTTTCGATTTGGTCGTGTACTTTTTTTTCCGAGATTCCTTTATCGGAAAGTAATTTTAAATCATCTTCTGTAAATGTCATAGTTGTAAAGTTCAAATTCAAGTGTCAAGTTCAAAATTTTGGTGTTCGGCACTTCGGCTACGCTCAGTGTAAATGCTTGGCGCTCACTGAGCCTGCCGATTGGTGTTCGGTGTTCGGTGTTCGGTGTTCGTGATTAAGAAAAATGTTAATCGTTAATCGCAATTTAGAAAAGAACAAACCGTAAACCTATATTTCCATAGGCAAGGAAAAGTGACTAAAAAGTATTCAAGGTTGTTTTTTCTAAACTCATAAACTTTTTCTAAACTCCTAAAATCATTTTCCGATAAGCTTGTCAATGGCCAAAATAGTCGTTTCTAGGCGCGTTTTTTTATCTCCTTTCAAGATAATAAAATTCCGATTATTTTGTGCTAAGGTCTCTTTGAAATATGCGAACATTCTTTCTCTTTCGTTGGGCTTATCGCGAAGATCGTCGCCCACCCAAGGAATATCGATATAAGTCAAAAGATAAAGATCGTAGGAGTTCTGTAAGGCATATTTTTCTAAAAGCGGGTCGCAATGACCCACATAGTAAGCCTCCGAATATACCTTGGTTTCCAATAGATCGGTATCGCATATGAGTACTTTTGAAGCCTTTTTAGTCAGTGCGTTCTCTAACTTCATTTGACCTTTGGCAATAGGCAAAAGGTCTTCGGGCTCACAGGTTTTACGTTCGTTGTTCCATTTGTTTTGCAGATACTCCCGCGCATATTCAGGTACCCAAACGGTATTGTAATATCTGGCCAGCTGTTCCGATAACGTTGTCTTGCCCGTTGATTCGGGACCGAACAAAACTATCTTAACTATATCTGAAGGTTCTTGTCTAAGCTTTTCTTCCATGCGAAATAGGCCTGAACGGCCAAGACGGTAAATATAATATATTGTAGGGAAAGCATACCCCAACCTCGGTACGCATATAGCGGAATGGTGATAAGATTGGCAATTATCCAAAGCGTCCAATTCTCCAATTTCTTGAGTGCCATGTACCACATCGCCGTAAAAAATATTCCAGAAGTGAAAATATCGACATAGTTAGATGCTTCTATTTCGTAACCAAAAATGTTGTACACCGCATAGTTAATGCACATGGTTGCCAATAAAAGTCCAATACCGATTAACTTTTCCTTATTGGTAGTTCTTGAAATCTGCACGACTTTCTTATTGTTCTTTTTTCGAGACCAGTTCCACCAACCATATATACTCATTGCCGACCAATAAAAATTCATCATCATATCGCCAAGCAATCTATCCCTATAAAAAAGGTATACGGTAATAACCGTGGCAATCAGACCCGTGGGATAGACCAGTATATTTTCTTTTTTGGCATACCAGACGCTAAGTATTCCAGTAACGAATACAATCGCCTCTAGAACTATAATGTAAGTTTCCTTACCCTGGTAGCTATTTAAGAAAAAATCAAAAATGTGGTTCATACTCGCTGCGGTCTGATTTTACGATTTTCATGAACAATAAGCCATTATCCATTAATTCAAAGGCTTCCTTTATTTCGTTTTGAAATAGGTTCATAACAACATCGTAGTCACCGAATACCTGTGTACTTAACGGATTCTCTAAAATGGTGAGACCCGAAGCGCGAAGTTTCTTGATAAAATTGATGATATGTTGCTCGAAATCATCTTGAAGTGGTGAAAAAGTAAGTTCTACAGAGATATTCATTAACTAATTTTTTATTGTCATTCCCGCGAAGGCGGGAATCTGTATCGAGCTTCGAGCTTCGAGCTTCGTAAAAAATCTTTTCTAAACTCATAAGCTAATAAACTCATAAACTTTTTTTAACACCAAACTATAAACCTATCAACACTTCACCGCGTAAACACAGGTAAATCCCTCAAATTCTAAAAATTCGATTTCATAAAAAGACGAATCACCCTTGTATAAAATCTCAGCAGTTGTAGCCGATTCATCAAAGGCAAAATCATTAACATCGATATGATGTAAAAAACTGAGTCCGGGTTCGGCATATATCTTATAAAGCGATTCTTTGCAACCCCATACAATGGTCAATTTACGGATTAGGGCATCGGTATTGGCAATGGTACGGTATTCTTCTATCGGCGTGAATTTGTGGGCAATCCGCAGAATTTTATCGCGCTGCTTTTCAATGTCGATACCGACTTTTTTGGTTTCGCTGACAATGATTCCCGTAAAATTATTCGAATGCGTAATCGAAATCTTTCTGCCGTCTTTCAAATGCGGTTTTCCGAATTCGTCATAATAAAGGTCGGCATCTACGTAGCCAGCTTCCGCCATCAAATGCCGAATACTTAGAAATGCACGGCGGTGTAGTTCCGATTTCATGCCGTCCATACGGCTTTGGCAATGCTCGGTCAAGAAAATACCTTTTGAAAGCTCCGGCTCCGATTCGGTCACCTTCCAAATATAAACCTTGATCGAAGGCCGTATCGTTAATGTCTTGTAAAGAGGCATGGGTTATATACTGTTTTTGTAACTTTGCAATCACAAAAAATAAATTATCAGCGTTTCACGAAAATAAAAAATAAAAAGAATATGAGCACCGAAACAGTTTCTTATGTACCGTATAAAGTTAAAGATATTTCTTTGGCAGATTGGGGAAGAAAGGAAATCAATCTTGCCGAGGCCGAAATGCCCGGTTTAATGGCACTTCGAGAAGAATACGGAAAAGAACAACCCTTAAAAGGTTCAAGAATCGCGGGATGCCTGCATATGACTATACAGACTGCCGTGCTTATAGAAACATTGGTGGCCCTTGGTGCTGAAGTTACATGGAGTTCGTGCAACATTTTCTCTACCCAAGACCATGCCGCCGCCGCTATTGCCGCTGCGGGTGTTCCTGTTTATGCCTGGAAGGGTATGAACGAAGAAGAATTCAACTGGTGTATCGAACAAACTTTATTTTTCGGTGAAGACCGCCAACCATTGAATATGATTTTAGATGATGGCGGCGACTTGACGAATATGGTTTTGGATGACTATCCGGAGTTGGCCTCAGCCATCAAAGGTCTTTCGGAAGAAACCACTACAGGTGTTCATCGTTTGTACGAACGTGTCAAGAAAGGAACACTTCCCATGCCGGCTATCAACGTAAACGATTCGGTGACCAAGTCAAAGTTCGACAACAAATACGGATGCCGTGAAAGTGCCGTAGATGCCATTCGTCGCGCCACCGACACCATGCTTGCGGGAAAACGAGTCGTAGTTGCTGGATACGGAGATGTCGGTAAAGGTACAGCAGCCTCTTTCAAAGGAGCTGGTGCCATCATAACAGTTACTGAAATCGACCCAATTTGTGCCCTACAGGCCTGTATGGACGGTTTTGAGGTTAAGAAACTGGAAACGGTGGTCGGTAATGCCGATATCGTTATTACGACTACTGGTAATAAAGACATCATTCGCCCCGAACATTTTAAGGCGATGAAAGACAAGGCCATCGTTTGTAACATCGGGCATTTCGATAATGAAATCGATATGGCCTGGTTGAACGGAAACTATGGAAATACAAAAGACGAGATCAAACCACAGGTAGATAAATACACCATCGACGGTAAAGACATTATCGTTTTGGCCGAAGGCCGTTTGGTGAATCTAGGTTGTGCCACCGGTCACCCTAGTTTCGTAATGAGCAATTCGTTCACCAACCAAACACTTGCTCAAATCGAACTTTGGAAAAATAGCGATAACTACGAAAACGAGGTCTATATGCTACCGAAGCATTTAGATGAAAAAGTAGCCGCCTTACACCTATCACGTTTGGGTGCCGAACTTACCGAGCTAAAGCAAGAGCAGGCGGAATATATAGGAGTAACTGTGAAAGGGCCTTTTAAGCCGGAGTATTACAGGTACTAAATTAGACGGTATTCGGTAGAAAAAAATACAATTTTCAAAATAACCCTTGCAGCGATGTGGGGGTTATTAGTTTTAAGTTATTAACTTAAGTATTATGAAACTGAAATAAACTATGTAAAATTGGAAGGTGTGTAGCGACTCATTTCCTCCCCAATCTTCAAAAGGTCATTCACCTCTTCTTCGGTAAAATCGTAAGGAACGGGTTTTGCGATACCCAAGGTACCGAACAAAGTGTTATCAAGCAGCATCGGTACAGCTATCGAACCTTCTACTTTGGTTTCTTTGGCCGCTGGGCGGGCAACGCCCGAGCTATCCGTTTGTAGGTTACACATTTCTACTGGCTCACGTCTTTCTGCCGCAATACCTGCCATGCCTTTTCCTAAAGGAATTTCCGATAATTTGGGAATAAGAAACGGCGGTATACCTATTTGCACTTTCAATTTTAACAAAGATGTCTCTGCATCTAAAAAATGAACGGTGCCTGTTGTGCAATCAAAGGATGAAATGATTTCGGAAAGTACTTCTTCCCAATTGATTACTGGGCTTTTCAACAAATCGGAAAGCTTTTCAAATTTTGATAAATCCATTTTCAACGTATATCTTATTGGTAACAATTGTCTCAGCTACAATTTGGTTTGCCCTAATGATTGAATTTCGACATCAACTCCCGATATTTTTCTGAGTCCTCTTTAGAATGATTACCAAAATCTTCGCTGATGGTATGTGGAATGTTGTTCGCTTTCAAAAAAATCGAAACCCTTTCAAGTTTTTCAGGAGTGCCATTGATTTCAATTTTTGCCATTTCTCTCTTCGTTAAATTGAACTTTATAAACTAGTTATGAAGATATAAAATCTGTGCAAAGAAACGCGCTACGCGAAGAAATAAATTAAGAACTCGTCTTGAGTTTTTGTTTGGAACCGAGATTTTCGGCTTTTTTGAGCTAATGAAGGCTTTTTTGAGTAGCATAGCCATAGCTACGGTTCGAGGAAAAGATAAAATTAGCGCGCAAAACCCGCCTGCCGAACAGGCAGGTGCGAAAATCGTAGGTAAAAGAGAAACTCAAGACGAGTTCTAATTGTCAATCTGTTCTAAACAAGTATATAGCAAAAAACTCTCACTCCCAGAAAAGGAAGTAAGAGTTTTAATATGATAACAGAAAGTGTTCCTTAAGCCTCAAACGGCTCTATGGAAACATACGATTTTCCACCGACTTTCTTTTCGAATTTTACAAGTCCGTCTACACGGGCATGAAGTGTATGATCTTTACCAAGATATACATTCTCACCTGGGTTGTGACGCGTACCTCTTTGTCTAACGATGATATTACCGGCAATAGCTGCCTGGCCACCGAAAATCTTAACACCTAAGCGCTTCGATTCCGATTCTCTTCCGTTTTTCGAACTACCTACACCTTTTTTATGTGCCATGGCTTTGTGAAATTACTGATTATTGATTACTGATTATTAGTACAACTGCTTACTGCAACTGCCTACTTATTTTTTACCTCCGTCTAATTCGTCTTGCCACTTCTTAAGCTCGTCCCATTTACCATCGGCAGCAAGTTTTGCTTGTTCTGGCCATGTGCCGGGATCAAGATGCGCTAGATTTGAACTAGCCTCGGTAAGCATCTCCTTAATTTTATCAGGATTACTTTTGGCAAGCTTGGCAAAAGTTCCGATCCCTGCTTCAGTCAAAGCTTCTGCAGTCTTGGGACCAATTCCCTCGATTTTCTTCAAATCGTCTTTTTTAGCGGCCTTTTTCTTTGGTGCCGCCTTTTTAGCTTCCGCTTTGGGTTTTGAAGCGACAGATACTTCTACCGCTGTATCTTTACCTTTTGCTTCAGGTTTTGGTGCCTTTGCTTCCTTTTTAGGCTCGGCTTTTTTCGCTGATGGTTTGGCCTCGGCCTTTGCTTTTGGCTTTTCCGCTTTTGCAGGAGCTGCCTTTTTCGCACCTTTGGCAACAATACTTTCGATTACGATTTCGGTCAACGACTGACGATGCCCGTTTTTCACACGATACCCCTTACGTCTTTTCTTTTTAAAGACAATTACCTTGTCACCCTTTAGGTGCTTCACGACTTTGGCCTCAACGGCCGCGCCGTCTATAGCCGGGGCGCCAACAGTAATGTTCGAGCCATCTGCCAAAAGAAGTACATTGTCAAAAGTTACCTTTTTACCTTCTTCGGTCTGCAAACGGTGAACATACACTTTCTGGTCTTTTGCAACTTTGAATTGCTGCCCTGCCATCTCTACGATTGCGTACATAATGTGTATATAATTAGTTTATTGTATCGCCCATTTTTTCAATAAGCGGATGCAAATATACGTCTAAATCATTAATGCACAAGTGAATTTCAGAGTTTTTAAGCGGATTTTCGCTTAAGGTTGCGGCTCGATTTAAATAGCTGCATAAACGAGAGCGTCAGCACCAAAGTAGTGGCAAAACCCATAATAGCGACCGTGAAGAAAACTATACCTTCAAAATTGAAATTCTTGAACCAGGCTTCAGAGAGCGTGCCCAAAAAATCTGGATTGATTTCCGTTGAATATAAGGCAAAAAAGATAGTGAAAATCAAAGTTGCAACAAAGCCTGTAACGACTCCACCCGTAAACCCTTTACCATAACTAAAGGTCTCTTTATCGCTTGCTCTCAAATACTTTATCGCCTCGTATATACCAAAACCCGTAATGATACCATTAAAAAGGCTATAGAAAACATTTGTATGCAAATTAAACAGGGAGAGAATTAAAAAATAGGCGATCAGGCAACCGCTGGTCGCTATTCCGAATCTGATGGGCAGTGCGTATTGTTTCATTTTCTTGAGGTATCAAATTGATTCCTTTAAAATACATAAAATTTGTAAATTTTAGTTTAAAATTCTTGTTAAAGCAAGACTATTCAACTCTGAAATTCTATTTAAAAAATTATATTCGTGTAACAACACCGATAAATCAGCTACCTATTGCATTATAAACACTATTGATATGAAACAAAAATTATTTTTCGGGGCTAGTCTGCTCTTTTTTACCTTATCGACAAACGCACAAGAAGTTGCTTATGAAGAATATGAATTGAACAATGGTCTCCATGTTATTCTTCATCAAGACAATACGGCGCCCTTGGTGACCACCTCTGTTATGTACCACGTTGGCGGTAAAGACCGTACCGAGGGAAGAACAGGTTTTGCCCATTTTTTTGAGCATCTGTTATTCGAGGGCACGAAGAACATCGAACGTGGTAAATGGTTCGAAATTGTGGCTTCCAATGGGGGGCAGAATAACGCAAACACTACTCAAGACCGTACTTATTATTATGAGGTTTTTCCATCGAACAACCTAGAACTTGGGCTTTGGCTAGAATCAGAGCGTATGCTACACCCGGTAATCGACCAAAAGGGAATAGACACCCAACAAGAAGTGGTCAAAGAAGAAAAAAGACTCAGTTACGATAACCGACCCTACGGACAACTGATTACGAAAGTAGGCGAAGGCCTTTTTCAAAAGCACCCGTATAAAGATCCCAATATCGGTTACATGAAAGATCTTGATGCGGCCACTTTAGCCGATGTTCTGGCATACAACGAAAAATATTATACCCCCAATAATGCGGTTCTGGTCGTAGCTGGCGATATCGATATCTCGGAAACAAAAAAAATGGTAATGGACTATTTCGGACCTATTCCAAAAGGGGGCGAAGTAACTAGAAACTATCCGAAGGAAGACCCCATTACTCAAGAAGTGCGAACCAAGGCCTATGACGCGAATATTCAAATTCCCGCTTCGGTTATTTCCTATCGCACTCCCGGGTTTAGGGAAAGGGATGCCTATGTGCTCGATATGATCTCTACCTATTTAAGCGATGGAAACAGTTCTAAACTCTATAAAAAAATGGTCGATGACCAAAAACAGGCCTTGCAGGTAGGCGCTTTTAATGTCGGTCAAGAAGATTATGGTATGTATTTGGTTTTTGCCCTTCCCGTAGGGGAAACCAGTTCAGAAACATTGCTTGCTGAAATGGAGGAGGAGATTGCCAAGGTACGTGATGGACTCATCCTGGAAAAAGACCATCAAAAATTATTGAACAAGTTCGAGAACCAATTTGTCAATTCGAATTCAAGTGTTTCGGGTATTGCCAATTCATTGGCTAGAAACTATTTGCTTTACGGCGATACCGAATTGATCAATAAAGAAATCGAAATCTATCGCTCGATTACGCGTGAGGAAATTATGGAAGTTGCCACTAAATATCTTAAGCCCAATCAACGTGTGATTATCGATTACCTGCCTGAGGAAGCACAGGGGCAGTAGGTCGGTAGACGGTAGACGGTAGACGGTAGACGGTAGACGGTAGAAAATCACCTGTTTTATAAACTCATAAACCGATAAACTTATAAACCTTTTTTTGCTAAACTTATAAACTTTCTAAACTCCTAAACTTTTTTCTAAGGGAAGACAGCAGTAAATACGAAACATAATCCAATAAAATGAAAAATATCTCTCTCACATTACTCTTTGCCTTTATGGCCTTCGGCGCTCAGGCACAGATCGATCGTAGTAAAATGCCGGAGCCAGGTCCCGCACCGGAAATCAACTTAAAAGACCCACAAAGTTTTAATCTCAAGAACGGACTAAAAGTTTTGGTGGTCGAGAACCATAAATTACCTCGGGCCTCCATACAGTTACGTATCGATAACCCGCCTGTATTGGAAGGCGATAAAGCTGGTGTTTCTAGTCTAACAGCCAGTTTGTTGGGACAAGGTTCGAAGAATATTCCGAAAGATGAATTTAATGAGGAAGTCGATTTTCTTGGTGCCCGTATCAATTTTGGTTCACAAAGCGCATTCGCTTCTTCATTATCGAAATATTTTCCAAGGATATTGGAATTGATGGCCGATGCCGCTATCAATCCGAATTTCACGCAAGATGAATTCGTAAAGGAAAAACAAAAGCTCATAACAGGCCTGAAGGCCGACGAGAAAAATGTACCCGCCATTTCCCGAAGGGTCGGCAGCGCTTTGGCCTATACCACAAAACACCCATATGGCGAGTTTATTACCGAGAAATCGGTGAACAACGTGGCACTCACCGATGTTATTCAATTTTATGAAGACTATTTCGTGCCGGCAAACGCTTATTTGGTAGTCGTGGGCGATATTAAGTTCGACGAGGTCAAAGCATTGGTCGAAGAGCGTTTCACCCCATGGACAAAGGCAACACCACCCTCTTTTCAATTTTCAAAACCTTCGGACGCTCTCTACACACAAATCAATTTTGTAGATGTGCCGAATGCCGTACAATCAGAGATTACGGTCGAAAACTTGGTCGACCTTCAGAAAAAAGACCCCGATTATCTACCGGCCCTTATGGCAAACGAAATTTTAGGCGGTGGCGGGGAAGGTCGTTTATTCTTAAATCTAAGGGAAGATAAAGCGTATACTTACGGATCATACTCAAGATTGGGCAACGACAAATATGCACCTTCACGTTTTCGGGCGGTAGCCAGTGTACGAAACGCTGTTACAGATAGTTCTGTGGTTGAAATCTTAAAGGAAATCGATAAAATCAGAACCGAACCTGTCACGAAAGAAGAACTCGCAAACACCAAAGCCAAGTATACCGGCAGATTTGTGATAGCCCTTGAGGACCCAGCAACTATTGCAGAATATGCCCTTGATATCGAATCGGAAAAACTGCCAAAAGATTTCTACAAGACGTATCTTGAAAAAATCAATGCACTGACCATCGAAGATGTACAACAAGCGGCGCAGAAATATATAAAGCCCGAAAATGTGCGTATAGTAGTTACCGGAAAAGGCAGTGAAGTATTGAAAAATTTAGAGAATGTTTCTTTCAAAGGAAAAAAAGTTCCCGTTAACTATTTTGATAAATATGCCGCCAAGGTCGAAAAACCCAACTACGAAGCAGGTATTCCGACAGACATTAATACCAATGATATTTTGAACAAGTACTTGGAAGCTATCGGCGGTAAGGATAAATTAATGGGCGTAGAATCGTATTCAATGCTGGCAGAGGCCGAAATGCAGGGTATGAAATTGAACCTAGAAATAAAGAAAACGTCTAAAGACCAGTTCATGCAAGACGTTAAAGTGAGCGGTAATTCTATGAGCAAACAGGTTTTTAACGGTGATAAAGGGTATATGATGATGCAAGGCCAGCGAAAAGATATGGGCGAAGAAGAACTGGCCAAAGTCAAAGAAGAATCAGCTCCTTTTCCAGAAATGAACTATCTCGATAGGGATGTCACCCTTGAGGGCGTCGAAAACGTTGATGGCAAAAAGGCCTACAAGTTAAAAATCTCAGAAGAGAAAACCGTTTTTTATGATATGGAAACCGGCCTAAAAGTTCAAGAAGTCACTCAGGCCGAAATGGGCGGACAGCAAATCACCAGTACTACGAACTATAAGGATTACAAAGAGGTGGCAGGCATTCAATTTCCGTTTACCATAGCACAGAGCGTCGGCCCACAAAGTTTTGAGTTTATCGTCTCTGAAGTAAAAGTGAACGAGGGTGTATCGGATGCCGATTTTGAATAAGACGTCACTGCGAGTGAGCTTGCCACAGGCGAGCGGAACCCGGCAATCTGTTGAATTGGAAACGAATGACCTTCGTAGTTCCAATTCAACAGATTGCTTCGTCGCTCTCGATTTCATCGAGTACTCCTCGCAATGACTTTTATCCAATCTTGCGAACGGAAGCCTCACCAATAATGATTCCCTTGTCTACCGACGCTTCCCCCTTATAGTTGATGGATGCTTCACCATAACAAGTGACTTTTAGCTTGTCGGAAACATTGACCCTAAAATTGCTCTCGCCGTATGCAGTAATCTTTGTATTGGTATTTCCGACATCCAAAGTATTGACCTCACTTTCGCCATAGGCCCGGTAAACTTGATTATTTACGACACCGTCCTTAATTTCCAAATAGCTTGCCCCATAGATGGAAACGATAAGTTTATCCACAGAAACGGCATTCAAATATACTTTCGACTCGCCGTAAATCCGCAATTTAAAATCGTCTTGTTCAATGGCACTTTCACAATTGATTACCTCTTCGCCCCTTACCGAAAGCACGTCTAGGTTTTTATAGGTAATCGTTGCCGTTGCCATCGTTCCGTTATAGATCGATTTTGAGCCTTTCCATTGGCCATTATCATGTTTTTCTGATTTCGTGACCATTTTGGCTCCATCTAAATAAATACGTAAGGTCTTACCTTCGACCTCGACATTGATTTTATCTCCAGATAGTCTTGCATTTTCAATAAGCACCGACTCTTCGCTACCTTCTACCAGATTAACTTCGATATGCGGACTTACGATAATCTTATCAAAATGTTCCACGGAAATGGAATTTGATTGTGCCAAAACACCATTCGATGCAAAAAGGAAAGCGATGAGCAAAATGCCCTGAGAAAATAATTTTTTCATTTTTCTAGATTTTGTTTTCATTGTTGTTTTTTAAAGACGTAATGCTAATAGTTTTGTTACAGTAAAAAGCTTTCGCCATTTTTTCAAGTTGCATTGACCAAAAGACTACACTCAGGTACGCTTATATTGTGCCAATAATATAGTTATTTGAAAACCAATTATTTACGTAATAATTTAAGTGGTTCCAATTTTTGAAGTGTAAAATAAATTGACATGAAATGTATATTATTTTTACACTCCTGATTTTTACGAAGTTTAATTTGAAAGAGAAAAACTAATCAATCTTATTTCTTTCGCTTGTTCACCAACCAAACCCCGAATAGAATAATAGCTCCGCCGAGCAGTTGGTAAATATTGATAGTTTCCCCATCCCAAATTGCCCAAACGATGGCCACTAATGGAATCGTGTACGTTACAGAAGCGGTAAATACGGGACTCGATATATAAATAAGTCTGTTAAAAAAGATATTCGCTATTGAAGTACCTACAACTGCCAGGGCCAGTACGTACCAAAGTGCGGTGTTCATCTCAGAATTATTTTCGAAGTCGCTGAAAAATCCTGAAAAAAACACCAATAACAAAGCAGGTACAAAGGCCGCTGAAAAACTGGCGGTCGTTATCGCCAAAGGGCTCAAATGCGTTAAATATTTTTTGGTGATATTGATGTTAAAAGCGTAACCCAAAGCTGACAAAAAAATAAAAGTAGCATACCAATAGTTTTGATCTGGGGTCAATTCCATACCGGCCAAAATCAAGGCCGCGGTACCCAGCAAACCAATAAACACCCCTAAAATCTGTCGTTTGGTAATCAACACACCAAAAAGGGAGATACCGACTACGGTGGTCAGCAAAGGTACCACAGAATTAAAAATAGAGGTCACCCCGCTATCGATTTCAGTCTGCGCCAAAGCAAACAAAAATGGCGGGAAAAACGAACTCAACAACCCCGCGGCGATTATCCATTTCCAATCTTTGGCTTCAATAGTTTTTAGGGTTTTAAAGCCAAAAAGAAACAAAAAAAGTGAGGCGAAAACGATACGGAGTCCACCCAATTGCATGGCGGTCAAGCCCAAAAGAGCTCTTTTGATAAGTATAAATGAAGAGCCCCAGATCACCGACAGGAATATGAGGTACAGCCATTTTTTTTGGTAATCGTTCAATTGAGGCAATTTTCGACAAAAGTGGTGTTTTTTTTTAATATTCGAAGCTTCTAAAAAAATCCCTTTGTAAATTTGCCGCAAAGCAACCCGTCTTGAAATCCGTTTCGGCTATCTTCTTTGTTTTCCTCTATATATTGGCAATGGCCAGGCCAGTCATGCCCCTATTCGAATATGTTATAGACCAAGATTATATTGCCGAGTTTCTCTGTATTAACAAAGACAAGGTAGAATTGCAATGTAACGGTAAATGCTACTTGATGCAGCAACTTGATAAGCAAAATGAAGAGAAAAAAGCGAACCTACCCCGTATCGCGATGGAAGAATACCCAATTGGTTTCATAGATTTTCTTTCTGTACATCTTATCGAAAAAAAGATAATTACAAACGTAATATCAAAGCATTATACGAACCACTATAACTTCTTGTATAGTGGGCAAAGTTTCCATCCGCCTACAGTACTGATCTAGTGTTCAGTTAAGCCAAAATCGCCGCATAATCCAAAGCGTCTTTTGCTGCATCTCGTCGTTAACAAATAATTCCGTAGCTACAATGCTATGTAATGATTTTTTGCCTAAATCTGCTGCAAAATCCACGATTGCCTTATGCGCCATTTCAACTTTATCTGAACACTAATTTACATCATCATTTTGAAGTCTTTCATCAAGACTTCAAGAACACCCATCTTTCGATTTTAATTTTAAACTTATTTCAAATGACACTAAGATTAGCTGCCATAGCTATTATGGCATCTGCAGTACTATCTGCGCAAGAAACACAAAATAATACAACAGAAAAATGGTCTTCGGGAAGACCTGACGGCCACGCTCCGATTGGCGTAATGGGCGATCATATGCATAGCAAAGGCGAATGGATGTTCAGTTACCGCTACATGTTCATGAATATGGAAGACCTGAAACGGGGTAACGATGACGCTTCTTTTGACGATGCGCTGGCCGACTATATGGTTACTCCGACCAAGATGCCCATGAACATGCATATGCTCGGGGCAATGTACGCGCCTAGCGATAGAATTACGATAATGGCGATGGTCAATGTACTATCTATGGAAATGGACCACGTAACCCGAATGGGCGGTATGTTCACGACCGAAGTTTCCGGATTCGGAGATGTGAAGCTTTCGGGTATGTATAAGATTCTCGATAAAAATCGGCAAATCGTTCACGGGCGATTGGGTTTTTCCCTTCCAACGGGAAGCGTTTCAGAAAAAGATGTTATTCCTGCTTCGGCCCCCAACGCGGTCAACCTGCCCTACCCGATGCAGCTCGGTAGTGGTACGTTCGATACCAGTTTAGACCTTACCTACCTTTTTCAAGGCCCAGTATTCTCTTATGGCGGACAAGTGTCAGGTATTTTTCGCTTGGGCGAAAACGAACGGGAATTTACGTATGGCAACAAATACACCATGAACCATTGGTTCGGTTTTAAATTGAAGGATTGGTTTAGCCTTTCCGCAAGACTTGAAAGAATATGGACGAGTAAAATCAGGGGTGAAGACCCTAATCTTAACCCAGTGATGGTGATTACCGCCGACACCGATAACTCTGGTGGCAATGTTCTCAATTCTGGGTTCGGATTCAATCTGTACGCCCCAACGGGAGCATTGAAGAACCTAAGATTAGGTTTTGAGTTTAGTTTTCCATTATTTCAAGACCTTAACGGTATACAATTAAAGAACAAAGAAACCTTACAACTTGGGTTACAATATTCATTGTAAAAATACTTCTGGGCCATTTCTTAGAATGGATAATACCTTAAGGGAATGGCCTATATTTGTGAAAAAAGCACTCATGAGAAAAATTATTTTACTTGTCTTACTATGCCCTATAGTATTCTTTTCTTCTTGCAAAGAGGAAAAAAAAATCGAAAACACACAGATGAAGGAAGTAATGGCCATTCACAACGAGGTGATGCCCAAAATGAGCGAATTGGGAAGGTTGGTCGGCGAGCTGACGAGCAAAGAAAAAGATAGCACTGATTTTAGGCCGCAATACGAAAAAGGGAGAAAAGACCTCCAAGAGGCACATAAATCAATGATGGATTGGATGAAAGAGTTCGGAGACCGATTTGACCACGACGAAGTATTGAACGGAAAAGAACTCTCCGATCAAAAAATGCAATGGCTCGATGAAGAGGAAGAAAAAGTGAAGGCGTTACGCAAAGAAATCAATTCTAGCATAGAAAATGCGAAAATTCTTTTGAAAAAGAACTGACCTGCAAGGTAAGAGCGAGGCGTTGTGCTGAGCTCGGTCGAAGTGCGCGAGCGGTTCTTGTAAGTCCAAATTGCGCAAGCTGTTTCATTCCCGGTTATATTCTTGAAAACGGACCTATAAGGACATCCGCCGAAAATAGCTGACAATATCGCGCAGGCCTTACACTAAAAATAACCCTACGTCGAATAAAGGAAACAATCAAAGATATTCGAACGAAAAATCGATATGTCACCCTATTTTTACTTAAAAAATTAACGGCCTATATGAAAACGTTATTTCCTTTAATTATTGCAGTACTATTATTCAACTCCATATCGGCCACCGCGCAAGATGCAGACAAAGCGCCAACCAAGATGCAGCAAATCATGACCTCTCACGACGAGGTAATGGACGAAATGCCTAAACTTGTAAAACTCATTGGCAAATTACAGACCAAGGCCGATGCCACTTATGGGAAAACGAAATACAAAAAAGCTATCACAGACCTAAAGTCGGCCAATAAATCAATGATGACCTGGATGACCGGATTCGGCGAGCGTTTCGAAGCCGATGAAATGTTAAAAGGCAAAGCCCTTAGCGAACAAAAGCAAAAGTGGTTACTTGAAGAAGAGCAAAAAGTAGCGGCCCTTAAAAAAGAGATTCAATTGAGTATCGGACGGGCGGAAAAGCTAGTCGCAGAAGAGAAATGACCGTACATAACCGTGCAATGTGAAAGGCCAACCCAAAGATAATAGCCTAATTTTTCATGCATTTTTTAGGGCATAAAACCAATGTCAAATCAACTTCGTTCGGAACCGAATAATCTAGGGTCGAATTTAAATGGCTCAATGTCCCCCACCTTGACTTTTCGAAAATCTTTATGATTTGGGTTTATTAAAAAGTTGACCTCTCCACCAACGACAACCGACGGAACGACCAGTACTAGACTTAAATTCTCCTTTAAAAATTCATCGCCTACTAGTTGTGTTGTAGAAGAAGGGGGATGAGATTTCCAATCTGTGCCTTCTAAAAACGCTTTAGTTATAACTTTTGGCTTAACGTTCGGAATTTTAATGGAAACGATAAAATAATCGATAGGCAATATTCCGAAGGGCACATGAACCGCCACTTCGGCCATAGCTAACGATCTTGATGAGGCAGTATACAACATTTTTTTGCCCTTGTTATTCCATCGAGCCCCATTCTTCGCAGCGCCCTCCCCTGAAATATCATCATTATACTTGGCTCTTGTAATACGAAAGACTATCATGCAAAAATACCATGGTCTATTCTTCCAAGCTCATCCCGTACTATGCCTAAGCCAACGGATGTGTCGAGCAAACTCTTAGGGATAACTCCGCCAAGTGCAACATTCTCCATCATTAACCAAGTGTGGAAATTATTTACATCTCCGAAAACTTCTTCGCCTAACTGCATCAGTTGTTTTATCTCGATAATGGTCTCTGTCTGCTTTGAAGCGAATGTTTTATTGTCTTTCTTGTATCGTTCGAGTGTTCTTATGGTAGTATCGAGAACAACCGCCCAATCTTTATCGTTTAAGGGCAGGTTTTCTGTGACTGTTCTGAATAATTTATAATCGATCCCATTTCTGATAACAGAAACTAGGTCTAAACCCCTATAATCATCGTTCCAATCAAAAGATACAGTCGTTAAGGTATTGGGCGCATTCTTATAATAATGGCCCAAAGGTTCTTTAACCACTACGCCACTTTCGCGATTTTTCTTGCTAACCGAGGCGGTCGTTTCTATTGCACCCTTGACTTGACTCTTTTTCATAGCACCTGATTGGCTTGAAGAAACCGGGGCGGGTCGCTTTATTTCATCGGATTTCTTGGATTTTTGATTTTTTTGGGCGGCCATAATTTTAATTTATACCCACTAAGGTATTAAAAATAATTGGGTATTTGTCGTAATATTAACGACAATTGTCATAATATATTGTTGTTTTTCGGAGAAGGTCTAGGAAAGTAACACTCTTCTATAATTAGACTTCCAAGTAATCAGTAAAGAATTTAAACTCATAAATCTTGAGTCATTTCTACTATTACCCCCTAAACACTTTAAGATTGGAATCTTTACTCTCGACGGACAGGTTTGGTTCTTGTAATTCGAAATTTCAATCCTCAATCCTCCCACCTCAAAGTCTCCATAATACCCCGCATGTCATTTCGAAGATAAGCTGCCGCCGGATAGATGGAATCATAGTTTGGCTTCGTAAAAAAATAGAGAGAGCCGGTAACGAAGTGTTGGGTACTATCGGTCACATAAAACTGGGCCTGTGAGGCCGCATTGCCGGTCACATCATAGAACATACCGTACACATTGTTCTCCTTGTTAATAAAGGGTTGTTCTGCAATACCGTCTGCCTTTGTAGAATGCTCGTAACTGAATCGCCGTGCATCGGAGATTAATTTTTCAATATCACCTTTGACGGCCTTGTAATTAATGAAAATTTCGCCTTTCATCTCAGGATACTGCAAGGTCAACGAACCGCTATTTTTATGTTTTAAGAGTGCCCTATCATTATATTCAAAAAAGAATTTCTCGGTTCGCATCTCTCCCATCTCCGGTCTGGAATACTCCAAACGTAGCTGAGCATTGGGCTTCGGCAGCACATTTTCTTTGCAGCCAGTTAATGGTACAAATAACGTTATAATTATCACTATCGAACACATGGTAACCTTAGTCCAATTATTCAGTTTAAGGAAAATTCTAGAACCAAGAGCCAAGAACCTAGACAAGAGAAATCTGGTTTCTTGTTTCCAGTTGTGAAGCGGTCTAGTTTCTTTTGTATTGAACATCGGTAATTAACTAATTGAAAAATTTGAGTTTGAACAAGTCTTACAAAGAAAAACAAGCTATACATTGTTCGGCAGGGTAACTTTAATTTGCTTTAGCCTTTTTTTATCAAGGCTCTCGACCACAAAGCGATAGTCGTTGAAAGCGACCTTTTCTCCGCGCTTGGGAAAACTTCCCGCAATCTCTAGAACAAAGCCGGCAATGGTTTCCGATTCACCTTTTTGTAGCTCAAATTCCTCTTCGTCTTCGATTTTGACCACTCTATAAAAATCCCTCAGCGTGGTCTTTCCGTCAAAAACATAATTGAATTCATCTAACTTCGAAAATATCAGATCTTCATCATCAAATTCATCGGTGATATCGCCTACGATTTCCTCAATAATATCTTCTAAAGTAACGATACCCGATGTGCCGCCGTACTCATCGACCACAACGGCCAAATGGTTTTTCTTTTCTTGAAACTCCAAGAGCAGATCATCGAGTTTTTTGTTTTCTGGCACAAAATAAGGATCACGGATCAGGGTCATCCAATTAAAGGTTTTTCTATCGATGTAGGGCAACAGATCTTTAACGTAGAGAACGCCCAGAACATTGTCCATATTTTCCGAAAAAACCGGAATACGTGAGTAGCCGTTCTTTTTTATTTCCCCCAAAACCTCTGGAAATTTCATATCCTCGCTCAGGGCAAAAATATCGATACGCGGTCGCATCACCTGTTTGGTATCGGTATTGCCGAACGATACGATACCCTGTAAAATTTTCTGCTCCTCTTTTGTCGTATCGCCGTCGTCGGTCAATTCTAAGGCCTGCGAGAGATGGTCTACGCTCAGGTTCGATTTCTGTTTGCCCAATTTATTATATAGAAAAAGGGTACCCGAACGCATTGGCAGACTGAGCGGCGAAAAAAGAAAATCAAATACTTTTAAGGGATAGGCCATTAAATGGGCAAATGCAATTCTATTTCTGTTGGCATAAACCTTGGGAAGTATTTCACCGAACATGAGTATCAAGAAAGTGGCCACTACAACCTCTAGCACAAAACGTAGCCAATCGAGTTCTATACTCGCAAAAAGTGTGTCTCCGATAACGCTAAAAAGCAACACGACCCCGATATTAATAGCATTATTGGCAATCAGAATAGTAGCCAATAGCTTTTTAGGGCGATCCAGTAATTTTACGATAATGTTGCTCCGGGTGGTTTTCTTTTCGTCGATTTCGTTGACATCGCTAGCTGACAATCCGAAAAAGGCTACCTCGGCACCTGAGATAAGCGCGGAACAGATCAACAATACAATAAGAATTACGATTTTAAGCGCTAAAGCACCTCCTAAAGCAATAAAATTCGGAAATAAACTAAGGGGGTCAGGATCCAATAGTCAACGGTTTAGTTTTAGAAAGGCAAGTCATCTTCTTCAGATTGGCTTAAAGGAGTAGTCTCTTTAGGACGGGATCCAGAAGTTTCAACCGTTTGGCCCTGAGGTTCTTGAGAACTCGATTGCGTATTGGCCGCACTTTCTTTTTTGGGAGTAAGGAAGGTAAATTCTTGCACGTGAACTTCTGTGGAATATCTCGTGTTACCATCGTCGCCTTGCCATTGCCTGTTTTTTAACCTGCCCTCGACATATACCTTATCGCCCTTACCCAAATATTTTTCACATATTTCGGCCGCTTTATTACGCACAACGATGTTATGCCAATCTGTATTAGTAGTGCGTTCACCAGTCTGTTTACTGGTGTAAGTTTCGCTAGTAGCAATTGGAAAACGGCCTATACAGCCCCCGTCTTCGAAGTAATGCATTTTTACCTCATCGCCCAGATTACCGATCAGCATAACTTTGTTCAATGTGCCACTCATACTATTTGTCTAATTTAAGGCTCAAAAGTACGAATTTTTAACCGTTTTCAAGAACTCGGCGATCAAAACCGGAACGGGATATTTATCGAGTTCATCAAATGGAATACCTTCGTCTAGACCGGTATCGATTTTCACTATCCAAAATATAGTATAAAGATGCTGGTGCGATAGTTTATGAACGATAGACACCTCATTATGGCGTTGGATCTCAGTAACTTTATTGCCCCACGAAAATTCTCCCAAACTCCCTCTAACTTCACTTTCGTCGATTTCTTTTTTTGATTCAAGAAGCGGAAATTCCCATAGATTTTGCCAAATTCCCTTTCCTAGGCGTTGTTTTAAGATTGTTTGTCCATTTGCGGATATAGGCACTAAATAATTAAAATAGCGATTTCGAACCTTCGTCTTGTTCAGTTTAACAGGCAGATCCAGCACTCTATTCGTCTGAAGTGCAATGCAGCTGATGCTCAGGGGGCAGTGTAAACAATATGGTTTTTTGGGGGCGCATTGAATGGCACCGAATTCCATAATGCCCTGATTGTAGTCTCGTATATTCCCGACATCCATCATCTGAAGCGCGAGTTTTTTAAAGTGCTTAATGCCTTCGGTACTGTTTATCGGTTTCTCTATGCCAAAGTAGCGGGAAAGTACGCGGTAGACGTTTCCGTCGACAACGGCTTCCGGCCTATTGAAACAAATCGAGGCAATAGCACTGGCAGTATAATCGCCTACTCCCTTTAATCTCAATAGTTCATTATAGGTATTTGGGAAATTACCACCATATTCGTTAACGACCATTTGGGCAGTTGCATGCAGGTTTCTGGCGCGAGAGTAATACCCCAATCCTTGCCAAAGTTTCAAAACTTTTTCTTCTCTAGCACTAGCCAAATCAAAAATAGTAGGAAAATTCTTTATCAATTTGTTGTAGTAAGGTATGCCTTGAGCGACCCTAGTTTGTTGCAAAATAATCTCAGAAAGCCAGATTTTATAGGGGTCCCGTGTCTGTCGCCAAGGCATGTCCCTTTTATTCTGGTCATACCAGCGAAGTATTTTTTGTGCAAAGGTCATTTATAAAGTGGTGAAAAGGTGCAAAAATAGCGGTTTACTGAACAAACAATGTATTACTAACTCAATTATAATGAAATGTGGACTTGAATGACTTAAAATTAGCCCGTTAGCGGAAAAGAATGATTTTAATTTATATATTTGCGTCCCGAAAAATTATTACTGAAAATTTAACACGAAAAATGACGAAAGCAGAAATTGTATCAAAAATCTCAGACAAACTGGGAATTGAAAAAGGAGATGTTCAGGCAACCGTTGAAAGCTTTATGGAAGAGGTGAAATCTTCCCTTGAAGGCGGTGATAACGTCTATTTAAGGGGCTTTGGTAGTTTTATAATTAAAACTAGAGCCGAAAAGACCGGAAGAAACATCAGTAAGAATACCACTATCAAAATTCCGGCGCACAACATTCCGGCATTCAAACCTGCAAAGGTATTTGTAGAAGGTGTGAAGAGCAACGTACAGATTAAATAATACTAATTAAATAAAATAGGAATTTATGCCGAGTGGTAAAAAAAGAAAAAGACATAAGGTGGCTACCCACAAGCGCAAGAAGCGCAGAAGAGCTAACCGACACAAGAAGAAATAATTGTAGGGGTTGAATATTTTCAGCCCCTTTACATTTTTTTCGTCTCGTCACGTTCATTGACATAGAAATTCGGAAAGAGAATTTCGGCGGATTTTCGAAAAAATCCGTTTCAATCATTGTTTAATCAATTTATTCGCACCCGATAATATCGTGGTCGAATGAATACAAATATATTCAGGTGAATAGAGAATTAATCGTAAGATCTAGTTCCGATGCCGTTGATTTTGCCCTTCTAAAGGATGGAAAGCTCACTGAATTGCACAAAGAGGAAGACAACAACGATTTTTCCGTTGGCGATATATTTCTGGCCAAGGTACGCAAGCCCGTTACGGGTCTCAATGCCGCCTTTGTCAACGTAGGGTATGAGAAAGACGCCTTTCTTCATTACCACGACCTTGGGCCTCAATTGGCCTCGATGCTAAAATTCATAAAGCAAGTGAGTACAGGTAAGTTAAGAGATTATACACTTAACAACTTTCACACCGAAAAAGATATTGATAAGAATGGAGTCATTACTTCTGTGATCAAAGCGAATCAATCGCTTTTAGTTCAAATCGTAAAAGAACCCATTTCGACCAAAGGACCAAGAATAAGCTCCGAGCTTTCAATCGCCGGACGTTATTTGGTCATGGTACCCTTTTCAGATCGTGTTTCCGTATCACAGAAGATAGGAAGCAACGAAGAAAAAGATAGGCTAAAAAGGCTGGTAAGAAGCATAAAGCCAAAGGGGTTCGGAGTCATTATCAGAACGGTCGCAGAAGGCAAAAAAGTAGCGGAACTTGACAAAGATCTAGAAAATTTGCTGGCCAAATGGTCGGCAATGTGTAAAAAATTGTACAAAGCGCAAACCCCTTCAAAAGTATTGGTAGAACTCAACAGGGCTTCTTCGATATTAAGGGATGTTTTTAATGATTCCTTTACTGGAATTCACGTAGACGATCAAACGCTTTATGAACAAATTCAAGATTATGTGCAAGAGATTGCACCCGAAAAGTCATCGATCGTAAAACTGTATCAATCACCGGTTCCGATTTTTGAAAAGTATGGGATCGAGAGGCAGATAAAAACTTCTTTTGGCCGTACCGCCAGCATGAGCAAAGGCGCGTACCTGATAATAGAACATACCGAAGCACTACATGTTGTAGATGTGAATAGCGGTAACCGTTCGAACAAGGCCAAAAACCAAGAAGACACCGCTTTGGAGGTCAACCTTTTGGCCGCCTCGGAAATTGCAAGGCAATTGCGCCTACGCGATATGGGTGGTATTATCGTTGTCGATTTTATCGATATGGTAAAAGCACCGCACAGAAGAAAACTTTTTGATCACCTTCGTGATGAGATGAAAGATGACCGTGCAAAGCACAAAATTCTGCCGCCGAGCAAATTCGGACTTATACAGATTACGCGACAACGGGTACGGCCCGAGATGAACATCAAGACGACCGAAGTTAACCCTAACGGTAATAACGGTGCGGAGGTTGAAGCTCCGATAGTCTTGGTCGATAAGATCAACGTAGATCTTGAAAAGTTATTAAAAGGCCCAAAAAAGGATAACGGAATTACACTAAATATCCATCCGTTTATCGCGGCCTACATAACGAAAGGCTTTCCCTCCATGCGTTCTAAGTGGTTTTTAGAGCATAAAAAGTGGATCAAAATACAACCAAGAGATGCATACACGTATCTCGAATACCGTTTTAAGGATAAAGACGGTAAAACCATTTACTGAATTAATTAATAATTACTGATTATTAATTATTGAAGCGATCTTCGGCAACGGAGGTCGCTTTTTTTATTTAATGACTTTAATTGTCATTCCCGCGAAGGCGGGAATCTCCTAATTCCAGCAATATTTCATTCCTGTCGAAACGGGAATCTTTCTAATTGATATGATTACTCAAATAGCACTTGACGAAAAATGGCAAAGATAGAAATGACAGTACGTTGATTAGATAAAAACTATCTTTACGCTCAGCACAAACAGATTCCCACGCTACGCTCGGAATGACGAACCAAAAACCCCACTCCCTAAAAGAAGCCACCAAAAAACTCGAAAGCTACTGCGCATATCAAGAGCGCTGCCATAAAGAGGTTGTGAGTAAACTGCGGGAAATGAAAATGATTCCTGAAGCCATTGACCAAATCGTTGTTCACCTCATCACTGAAAACTACCTAAACGAAGAACGGTTCGCCCAAAGTTTTGCAAGAGGAAAGTTCAATATTAAAAAATGGGGCAAAAACCGGATTACCAACGAGTTGAAACAACGCCATATCTCAGCATACAACATAAAAACTGCTTTAAAAGAAATCGATGCCGAGGTTTACCTGACAGCTTTTGACGAGCTTGCCCGAAAAAGGCTCAACCAACTTACCGAAAAGAATCTTCAAAAAAGACGTAAAAAATTGGCAGATTATTTATTCTACCGCGGCTGGGAAAGTCATCTGGTCTATGCCAAAATAAAAGAGTTAATTCCATAAGCGCCAAAAAAAGGACAGACGCTACCCGGCTAAAAGATAAAAGACTTTGTGCACGATTATCATAAAAAATTGAAAGCGGCACCGATGCTTATATTGAACTGATTGTGCAGTTTTTCGGCAGGTGTCAAATCTCCTGTTTTGTACTTCGCGATAGGGAAGCCTAATTCGGTATATACGCCAAAACCATCAGAAAAGAAATACCGCGCACCGGTGTGGAAACCAAAATTTTTGAGTCCTAAATCCAATCCGGGATAGAGATCAAAACGATCACTAAATCCTATTATTGGGCCTAAATGTGCGCTAAATCTAGCTTTGGCATCAAAGCGCCCTCTAGTACCATCGTCGATACCATTGTCAACGCCTAAGAGATAGGCCGAAGTCGCACCGATAGATATGTTTTCCCCCAGGCCATAGTCAAATGAGCCAATGATACCCGTGCCGCTATTCTGCAAATTGGCACCCACTTGAAACTTTTGGTCGCCTTTTCCAGAATAGGCTTGAGCAGCTAAAAATGTAGTTCCTACGAAAAAAAATAGGATAAGGATAGTAGATTTCATGGTATGTAGTGTTTAGATTTAGATTGAAAAATACCGAGCATCTAAGACGGCAAAATATGCTTCATTCGTTGGATAGCCTTGTTGTTTTTATGCTCGATCCATTTTTGTCCTTGAATTTTACGCATCACAATATCAAAATTACGCATTATGAATACGTTATAGAGTCCTTCCGCAAAATTTACGGGATTTTTAGGCCAAGCCCTCAAACTCATCGAAAACCCAGGGGTAGCATATTTCATGTAATGCCAATACCCTTCGGGCATGTAAAGTACTTCACCATGGTTTAATTCGGTGCGATAGCCTGAAGCGGACTTCAAGGCGGGCCATTTATCAAAATCAGGATTCGAAAAATCGATGCTTTCGTGCGTAATAAGGGAGTGCGGTACTTTATACAAATGTTTCGTTTGCGATGGCGGAAACAAAATACATTCTTTTTTCCCTTCAAAATGAAAATGGAAAATATTGGCCATATCGATATCGTAATGCATGAAGGTATGCGACTCGCTTCCCCCGAAAAATAGCATGGGCAGCTTCTTCTTTAATTTGAGTCCGAAATCGGGAAAATCGTAATCTTTCTGCAACTGCGGTACTTCCTTTAAGACATTCCAAAGAAAGATGCGATATTTGGTGGGCTTTGATTTCAGCAGTTCGATATACTCGGCCATTTTCATCTCGGCGTGTGGTTCGTTAAAACCATCTTTATGGTTTACCGGGCGATCATCGTACAAAGGCACTGTCTT
>ENA-ORXU01000616-ORXU01000616.1-marine-metagenome-genome-assembly--contig:-NODE-616-length-38616-cov-3.852669_pt1 | contig 38616 bp, 30 predicted proteins | sample MGYA00237869_ERZ511484 | MGnify/ENA metagenome assembly ERZ511484 | reverse complement strand
CGGGCCGATGGGCGATGCGCTGAAAGCGCAGGCAGAGGCATCGCCTGCTGCTGATGCGATTCGTTTCACCGGCCGCGTGCCGCATTCCGAAGTGGAGCGGTATTATGCTCTCACCGATGTCATGGCCTATCCACGCAAGAAGAGCCGTCTGACGGATCTTGTGACCCCGCTGAAACCCCTTGAAGCCATGGCGCAAATGAAGCTGGTGGCTGCCAGTGATGTCGGCGGACACCGGGAGCTTATGACCCACGGCGAGACGGGCACTTTGTTCACGCCAGACGATCCTGCCGCCTGCGCCAAGGCCCTGGCAGATCTGATTGACCGGCGCAGCGAATGGGATGCGATCCGTTCGCGCGCTCGCACCCACGTCCAAACCAATCACGACTGGCACTGTAACGCACAGCGTTATCAGAGCGTTTACCAAGTGCTGCTAGGCCCTCAGGTGAATAGCCGGAATTCCGCAGCAGCCTGATCCTCAGGCCGCAAGGACAGCAGGCGCAAAACAGGACTTTATCGTGGCATCAATCCCGATAGATCAGACGGAAGACAACAGCACCGGCAGCGGGAAACCGCCTGTCAGCGCGCATCCTGCATTCCCTGCGATTGTCGCTTTGTGGTTCGCCGCATTGCTTGGCATCGGCACGCTGATTGTGCCTGTGCAATTGATTGAACAGCTGGTCACTATGACTGGCATATCCAGCCTGATCTCTTCAGCTGCGCCGCCGCTGGGCTTCACCGCGCGTGCCGCCATTGCTTTGGCTGCAACCATTCTTGGCGCTGGTCTCGGGCTGGTCGCGGCGCGCCGTTTGGTCGCACGCGGCACGTCAAGCTTTGCAAGCGGCCGCAAAGACAAAGGCATGCGTGCGCTCAATCCGGCCGATGATCTGGACGATGACTTTCTTAGCGATGATTTGCCGCCTCTGCGCGAAACATCAGCACCGCTTGGCCGCCGCCGCCCCTTGGCCATTGCCGAAGATGAAGCTCGCAGTGATTTCCTCGACATTGCGCCCTTGCCCGGCGAAAGCGATGGATATGAGACTGACGAAGATGCGCTGGAACTGAGCGACCAATATCACTCGGCAGACGATCACTCCGATGCCGCCGAAGAGTATCAGGACGAATCGCAGGTACAGGATTTTGCCAGCGACAGTCCGGCTAGCCAGGAAATAATGCCTGCCGGCACCATACCGCAGAGCATTGACGAACTGATTGCAGAAGAAGCGGATGAGGCAGAAGCTGAAGCGCCGCTTGAAATCGGAAGTCTTGCTTCTGCGCCGTTCGCGCAAGGCAGTGTCAGCGGACAGCCGCTGCCGTTCTCGCCACCTTCGCTGGCGCGTCAGGCCGAAACTGCGCCCACGCCAGCTGCACTCGAAGACGACTCCATGGAACAGGCTGAACTGCCTGAGCCGGATGAAGAAACAACAGATGAGGTAAGCGTGCCTGATACATCCAATTTTGAAGACGGCAATTTCCAAGACGGCGATTTCAGCCACGGCGATTCCGTGAACGATGAGACGCCAGCTGCATTCGCTGATTCTTCTGCTGTCAGTGAGGACCAAGAAGGCTCTGCCAATGAAGACAGTGTTGGCCTTGTCCAACTGGTCCAGAAATTGGGCAGCACTTTGGAAAAGCACCGCGAATGGAGCGCTCAGCGCGCTGTTGAAGCGGAATTGGAAGCGCAAGCTACTGCAGAAGCAGATGCCAAGGCGGCCGAAGCTGCGGCACACGCCGAAGACCTGTCGGCGGAAGAGACTGCTGCTGAAGAGCCCGCAGCTGGCGACATCGCTCCAGAATTCGATCCCGCCGCACCCGATGATGCCGCAGAAGCGATGGCCGCCTATTTCGGCAAGCCAGCAGGCGCTGCGCAGTCCGATGTTGCAGTTGAAGATGAAACAGAAGTCGCAGCGGATGACGCTGAGCTGGAAGAAGATCTTCCTGCACCGGCTCCTCCTGCAGGCTCGAATTACCAGCCATTTGCCGGAATGGGCCGTTTGGCCGCCGTCGAAGACGACGAGCAAGATTCCGAAGACGAAATCCACGATATCGCAGCGTCTTTCAGCCTGCCCAGATTGAATACGGCAGAAGTCGATGCCGCCGAGGAAACACCTTTGCCGCGCCCGTCCTTTGATATTCCGCCAGCAAATGCTCCGGTGCGTGCGCCTGAAGCGGCAGTTGAGGACGCAGATGCAATTGCCGAAAGCGACGATCAAGCAGTAGATGCCGATCTAGAACCGGCAGGCGACGCCAGCTATCGCTCGCTTGCGCAGATAGACAATCCGTTCAAACGGTCGTCCGAAGAATTCGTGCGTGTTGAAGAGCCAGAACATGAAGCTGGTTCGGACGAGCCTGCCGTGCTCTTCCCCAATCAACAGGCGCACAAGCCTGCCGGTGATTCCGCAGAAATGCCCGCCGCATCTGGTCCGCGCGCTTTTGACCGGCCAAATGGTCAGCCTGCGCCTGCACCTGAAGCTGCACCTTCCGCCGCTCCGGCAGCGGCAGAGCCACGCAATCCCGCTGCGCATGAAGATAATGAGCAGGCCCTTCGCGCCGCGCTGATGAACCTTCAACGCATGGCCAAATAAGCAAGTCGCCCAAACCGGCTGCCCAATCGGTCGGGCCAACCGGATTCTACCGCAAATGTGCCGCACTCTTGTGCGGCGCAACAAAACTTGCAAATTTCACTTCCTGTCGCCATTAGCATCTCTCGCGACATTTTCGTGCAGCCGCAGGCTGTTGATTCGCGTTTCGTTACCGATGAAACCGGTTTCGAAGCGCGGTTAGCATCCGGCCCGAGGTCTGCCGAGCAACAGGAAGAATTGAAGATTGACCGAGTATCCTGCGCCGCAAGGCTTGTACAATTCCGTAAACGAACACGATAATTGCGGCATGGGCTTTGTGGCCCACGTCAAAGGCGTCAAATCACACGGAATTATTACGCAGGCGCTGGAAATTCTCGCCAATCTCGATCACCGCGGCGCCGTGGGCGCAGACCCTTTGCTGGGTGACGGTGCGGGCATTTTGATCCAGATTCCGGACAAACTCTATCGCAAATGGGCCGATAGCGAAGGTCTCACTCTGCCGCCGCCGGGCGATTATGCCGTGGCAATGTGCTTCATGCCGCAGGACGATACAGCGCGCGATTTCATCACCAGCCAGTTTGAAAAATTCGTCATCAAAGAAGGTCAGAAGCTGATTGGCTGGCGCGATGTGCCGGGCACGGTTAATGGACTGGGCAAGGCCGTGCTCGATAGCATGCCTGTGATCCGCCAGTGCTTTATCGCGCGCGGAGACAATTGCGCCGATCAAGACGCGTTTGAGCGCAAGCTGATCGTGATCCGCAAACAGACGCAAAACCCGCTGGCAGAACTGGCGGAAAAGCATGAAATGCCAGAGCTCAAGAAGCTCTACATGCCCAGCTTTTCCAGCCGTACGGTGGTCTATAAAGGTCTGCTTCTGGCAACACAGGTCGGCAGTTTCTACGATGATCTGCGCGATCCTGACTGCGCAAGTGCGCTTGGCCTTGTCCACCAGCGTTTCAGCACCAACACCTTCCCCAGTTGGCGTCTGGCCCAGCCGTTCCGCATGATTGCGCATAATGGCGAAATCAACACGGTGCGCGGCAATGTGAACTGGATGAACGCGCGCCGCCGCACCATGGAAAGCGAGCTGCTTGGCGCTGACCTTGATAAATTGTGGCCCATCGTGCCGCATGGCCAGAGCGACACGGCCTGTCTCGATAATGCGCTCGAACTGCTGCTGCTCGGGGGATACAGCCTCGCCCATGCGATGATGATGCTGATCCCGGAAGCGTGGGCACGCAATCCGCTGATGGATGCCAAGCGCCGCGCTTTTTATGAATATCACGCCGCCTTGATGGAACCGTGGGACGGCCCTGCAGCAGTAGCTTTCACCGACGGCCGCCAGATCGCCGCCACGCTGGACCGCAACGGCCTGCGTCCTGCGCGCTACTGCGTGACCAAAGACGATCTGTGCATTCTGGCATCCGAAAGCGGTGTACTGCCTGTTCCCGAAGACGATATCGTGCGCAAATGGCGGCTGCAGCCAGGCCGGATGCTGGTGATCGATCTGGAAGAAGGCCGCATCATTGAGGATGAAGAGCTGAAAGCCCAGCTGGCCGAAGCAGAGCCTTACGAAGAATGGCTGGACGCTGCACAGTACAAGCTGCGCGATCTGGAAGCGATCGAAACCGATGAAGAGGCGGTGCAGGAGAACGAAGTCAGCCTGCTCGATCGCCAGCAAGCCTTTGGCTATACGCAGGAAGACATCTCTCGCTTCTTGGAACCGATGGCCGTTAACGGAGACGATCCCATCGGCTCCATGGGCACCGATACGCCGATTGCAGTGCTGTCAAAGCGGCCGCGCCTGATTTACGACTATTTTAAACAGAACTTCGCGCAAGTTACCAATCCGCCGATTGATCCCATCCGCGAAGAACTTGTGATGAGCCTGCTGACCATGGTTGGCCCGCGCCCCAATTTGTTGGGCCGCGATGCGGGTACGCACAAGCGGCTCGAAATCAGTCAGCCCATCCTGACCAATAGCGGGATGGAGAAAATCCGCTCTGTCGAGACCAGCCTTGATGGTGCATTCCGCACCGAAACCATCGACATCACCTGGGACGCGGCAAGCGGGGCCGATGGCCTCGAAATGGCGATCAAGGAAATGTGCTGGGCCGCGACAGAGGCTGTGCTGCAAGACAAGAATATCCTGATCCTGTCTGACCGCAAACAAGGGCCAGACCGCGTTCCGATGCCCGCCCTGCTCGCCACCGCAGCCGTACATCACCAACTGACCCGGCAGGGCCTGCGGATGCAGACCGGCATCGTCGTGGAAACCGGCGAAGCGCGCGAAGTGCATCATTTCTGCGTGCTGGCGGGATACGGCGCAGAAGCGATCAATCCCTATCTCGCGTTCGAGACATTGGAAGATATTCGCGCCAAAAAGGCGCCGGAACTTTCCACCAAGGATGTCGAACAGAACTACATCAAGGCCGTCGGCAAGGGCATCCAGAAGGTCATGTCCAAAATGGGCATTTCGACTTACCAGTCCTATTGCGGAGCGCAGATTTTTGACGCGGTTGGCCTGTCATCTGAATTTATCGAGCAGTATTTCACGCGCACTGCCACCACTATCGAAGGCATCGGCCTTGCCGAAGTTGCGCAGGAAACCGTGCGCCGTCACGCCTCTGCTTACGGTGACAATCCGATCTACCGCAACATGCTGGATGTGGGCGGCATCTACCAATATCGCCTGCGCGGTGAGGAACACGCATGGACGCCTGCCAATATCGCCCAACTGCAACATGCAGTGCGCGGCGACAAATGGGACCAGTACGAAGAATTTGCAGCGTCCATCAATGAACAGTCAGAACGCCTGCTGACCATTCGCGGACTGATGCAGCTGAAGAAGGCTGACGAGCCAATCCCGCTGGACGAAGTCGAGCCTGCCGCTGAAATCGTCAAACGCTTTAGCACGGGCGCGATGAGCTTTGGCTCCATCAGCCACGAAGCGCATTCAACCATGGCAATCGCGATGAACCGCATTGGCGGACGTTCCAACACCGGTGAAGGCGGGGAAGAGCCGGAGCGGTTTCTGCCGATGGACAATGGCGATTCCATGCGCAGCCGGATCAAGCAGGTTGCTTCCGGCCGGTTCGGCGTCACCACGGAATATCTCGCCAATTCGGACGATATCCAGATCAAGATGGCGCAGGGTGCAAAGCCCGGCGAAGGCGGTCAGCTGCCCGGACACAAAGTTGATAAGCGCATCGGCAAGGTGCGCCATTCGACGCCGGGCGTGGGCCTGATTTCGCCCCCGCCGCATCACGATATCTACTCCATCGAAGACCTTGCGCAGCTCATTCACGATCTTAAGAATGTGAATCCCGAGGCACGCATTTCGGTGAAGCTGGTGTCCGAAGTGGGTGTGGGCACGGTGGCTGCTGGCGTTTCCAAGGCACGCGCCGATCATGTCACGATTTCGGGGTATGAAGGCGGCACGGGTGCCTCCCCGCTCACCAGCCTGACGCACGCCGGTTCTCCTTGGGAAATCGGTCTGGCGGAAACGCAGCAAACGCTGCTGCTGAACGATCTGCGCAGCCGCATTGCGGTGCAGGTTGATGGCGGCCTGCGGACCGGACGCGACGTGGCGATTGGCGCATTGCTGGGCGCGGATGAGTTTGGCTTTGCCACGGCTCCGCTGATTGCGGCGGGCTGCATCATGATGCGCAAATGTCACCTCAACACCTGTCCGGTCGGCGTTGCCACGCAGAACCCGGAATTGCGCAAGCTGTTTGTCGGCACGCCGGAACATGTGATCAATTATTTCTTCTTCGTGGCCGAGGAACTGCGCGCGCTGATGGCCGAAATGGGCTTCCGCACGATGGACGAAATGATTGGCCGGGTGGACCGGATCGATATGAACCGCGCCATCCAGCACTGGAAGGCAGACGGGGTCGATCTTACGCGCCTGCTGCATGCCGTCGATGCGCCTGCAGGCAAGAAGCTGTACCACACAGAGATACAGGATCACGGCCTTCACGCTGCATTGGACAATGAACTGATCAAGGCGTGCCAGCCCGCCATTCAAAAGGGCGAAACGGTCCAGCTCGATCTGCCGATCAAGAACCTCAACCGCACCACCGGCGCGATGCTTTCTGGTGTTATCGCCAAGGCGCACGGCCATGCCGGCCTGCCTTCCGATACGATCCGCGTGAACTTCACCGGCACGGCGGGACAAAGCTTTGCCGCATGGCTGGCGCATGGTGTGACGCTGGATCTGGTCGGCGATGGCAATGATTATGTCGGCAAGGGCCTGTCAGGTGGCCGCGTGATCGTGCGGGCACCGGAAAGCGCGGGCCGCGATCCGCTCGACAATATCATTGTTGGCAACACCGTCCTTTACGGCGCGATTTCGGGCGAAGCCTATTTCTGCGGCGTGGCAGGCGAGCGGTTTGCCGTTCGCAATTCGGGCGCGATTGCGGTTGTCGAAGGCAATGGCGATCATGGCTGCGAATATATGACGGGCGGCGTTGTCTGTGTGCTGGGCAAGACGGGCCGCAACTTCGCTGCCGGGATGAGCGGCGGCATTGCCTATATTTACGATCCCGATGGCGCTTTTGCAGACCGCTGCAACATGGCGCAGGTCGATCTTGAGAAGATCGATGCCAATGCAGATGATCCGGAAGGAATGGGCATACCGCAGCAGCGCCCCGCCACCGTGGATGATCTTGGCATGGGCGATCCGCTGTATCATGATGCAGCGCGTCTCAAGATATTGCTTGAGCGCCACAAGTTGCACACCGGATCTACGCGCGCCGCCGCGCTGCTGGATGATTTTGAAAACACGCTGGGCCACTTTGTCAAAGTGATGCCCAAGGATTACCGCCGCGCACTGAAGCAGCTCGAAGCAGAGCGCGAAGCTGCTGCCTCGGTCGCAGCGGAATAAGGGTCAGAGACGATGGGTAAAGAGACGGGTTTCCTGGAAATCGACCGCAAAGAGCTTGAGTATGATGATCCCAAGGAACGGGTGAAGCATTACAAGGAGTTCGCCATTGCGCCGAGTGAGGAGCGACTGAAAAAGCAGGCTTCGCGCTGTATGAATTGCGGTATTCCGTATTGTCACAACGGCTGTCCGGTGAACAACATCATTCCGGACTGGAATCACCTTGTTTACGAAGGCGACTGGCGCAACGCGCTGGAAGTGCTGCATTCAACCAACAATTTCCCGGAATTCACCGGCCGCATTTGCCCCGCCCCGTGTGAGGCCAGCTGCACGCTGAACATCACGGACCAGCCGGTCACCATCAAGAACATTGAATGCGCGATTGTTGATCGCGGGTGGCAAGAAGGCTGGATCAAGCCGCAAGTGCCTGCAACGCAGACGGGCAAGAGCGTGGCCGTGGTCGGCTCCGGCCCTGCTGGCCTCGCCTGCGCACAGCAGCTCGCCCGCGCCGGACATTCGGTAACGGTGTTTGAGAAGAACGACCGTGTCGGCGGCTTGATGCGGTACGGCATCCCGGACTTCAAAATGGAGAAAAACCAGATCAACCGCCGCGCGGTGCAGATGGAAGCAGAAGGCGTGACCTTCCGCACCAGCACGGAAGTCGGCGTTGATATCTCCATGAAATCGCTGAAAGAAAACTTTGACGCCGTCGTGCTTTCAGGCGGCGCGGAACATCCGCGTGTGCTGGAAATTCCGGGTGCAGAGCTTCCCGGCGTGCGCCTCGCGATGGAATTTCTCACCCAGCAGAACAAGCGCAATGCGGGCGATGATGAAAACCGCGCCGCGCCGCGGGGAACGCTGACTGCGACCGGCAAGCATGTGATAGTGATCGGCGGCGGTGATACGGGCAGCGACTGCGTTGGCACGTCCAACAGGCAGGGCGCGGCAAGTGTGACCCAGATCGAAATCATGCCGCAGCCGCCTGCGCATGAAAACAAGCTGATGACTTGGCCCGATTGGCCGATGAAGCTGCGCACCTCCTCCAGCCATGAAGAAGGTGTGGAGCGCGATTGGGCCGTGCTGACCAAGGAAGTGGTGAGCACAGATGGCGAGGTGACCGGCCTCAAATGCGTTCGCGCCGATTGGTCCGAAGGTAAATTGCAGGAAGTCCCCGGCAGCGAATTTACGCTGAAGGCGGACCTTATTCTGCTGGCCATGGGCTTCCTTGGCCCGCGCAAACAGGGCATGATCGAACAGGCAGGAATAGGTCTGACCGCGCGCGGCAATATCGATGCCAATACGCAGGATTATCGCACCAGCGACGAAGATGTTTACGCTTGCGGAGACATGCGGCGCGGGCAGAGCCTTGTTGTATGGGCCATTCGCGAAGGCCGCCAATGCGCCGCCAGCGTGGATGAAGCCTTGATGGGCGCGACCCAGCTACCGCGATAATCGCAGCGGCTCAGGCGCGGCAGAGTCACGCTCTCTAGCTCACCAGCGGAGATGCCGAGCTAATTATGCGTGTTGGACAGGCGGTAGAACGTCGCCTGATCAAAATCGGTAGGGGTGCCGGTGTTGTTCTGCGTGTAGACTCCGGCTTTGAAATAGTTCCATTCGTCCACCGTGTCATAGCCGCTGTTCTCTGCCGCCATATCGACGAAAGTGTGTCCGATGATCTCGCCATCAGCATCACCGCGCCGCAGGATCACGTCAATCCGCGCGCCGGCATTGGTGATTTCATAAGAGAACACCTCGTCCAGCGCGATGCCATTGGCGGGGTTGGTCCGGTTTTCCGGCTGGCTATCTCGGTCTGTGATTTGCGGGCCGAGAACCATGAAATAGATATCGTCACCGCCGCGAATTTCATGCGCGAAATAGACATAGCCGCGATCATTCTCTGGATATTTGCGGTAGTAGAGCCGGATAGGTTCATCGCTGGAGGCATGGATCTGCCCGAAGACCATGCGGCCAATGTGAAAATCGGTGCCTGTGGTGGAAACATTGTTGATCGCCAGCGTGCCGCGCAGCACGCCGCCGCGCCCGCCAACCGGCACGCCAGGATCAGGCTGGTAGCCAAGCACCCAATTGTTGCGATTGACCCCCTGCGTGCTGATGCTGGTGTTGCCGCGCCGGAGCATTTCGCGCAGCTCTGACCGGGTGAATCTGGAATTTGCCGATGTGGTCGCGCCTTCGATTGTGGAACGGAACACCATCCCGCCATCTGCGGCGGTAAAGAAGTACTGATCGGAGAAATTCGCCAGCGCGCCTTCCTGCGTTCGCTGTGCAAAACCGTCTCCCGGGTCGGTTTCCGGCGTGTCCAGAGCCCAGCCGAGCAGGTCGAAATTCTGTCCCGGCGTAACAGCCGGGTTGAGGCCAAAAACACTGGTGTCAAACGGTGTCGTCGAAACAGCCGCCGTACCCGTGGTAGAACAGCCAAACACCGCCGCCTCGACAATTCCGAAATCATTCGCATCGGATACGCCTGTGCCGGTTATGCGGACATAGCGCGCCGATGTATCGGTGACATCATACCGTTCAAAGCTTTGCGTATTGCCTGCAGAGGTGGTGCTGCCCTGCAGGTTTGTGAAATTCGTGCCGTCACTGGATGTTTGCAGCGTGAAGGTCGATGTTCGCTGATCGCCAAGATGCCAGGCAATCCCGATATCCTTGACCAGAAATTCTGCACCCAGATCCAGCGTCAGCGCTGCTGGTAGGACAGAACTGCCCCAGCGCGCACCGGCAGATAGATCATCATCAATGGCATTGGATGCGCTCAGCCCGGCAGCGGTTTGATTGGCACTTGCCGAAGCGATGTCGAGCAAGTCCAGCCCGCTACAGCTTGCCTGCGGTGTGGGCGTCGGGGTTGGTGTAGGCGTGGGCGTGGGTGTCGGTGTCGCGGTGGCAACCGGCGATGGCGTGGGGCTGGCACCGCCCCCGCCACATGCCACGAGAGGTATAGCAAGACATGATATGGCGGCTCGCAATGCGGCCTTGCGCTGCAGATTGAAAATAGTTTTCATCCTTTTGACATGTCCTGATCCCGAAACGCGCTGTGCCGATGCTCGGCAGCACGCCCACAATTGGTCCGCATTTCTACGATGCGTGACGAAATTGGTAGTACAGTTATTCTCAGCCGGTTTACGGCCTTGGCCTACAGACTGGCTTGCTATTTGGTTTCATATTTATACAGTGCAAATCAAGCAGATTCGTCGAAGAGCGAACACTTTCCTGGGAGAATACCAACAATGCCATCCGATATTTCCGCGTCTGCGGCTGATGTAACTTCAGCTGCCGCGACACGCCGCACAACTTTGTCACGCCTGTATATGGGCGTTTCCGCAACCACCGTTGCGATTGCGGCATTTGCTGCGACACCTGCCTATGCGCAGGTCAACACGACGATCACCGATGACACTCCAGTGTCGAACCCTTCGGGCGGTACGGTGACGCTGCCTGCTGGCACTACGCAAACCGTGAATGACGGCGACAATATCGAGCTTGAAGACAATACGAATGATGACTCGATTATCATCATCGATGGCACAGCGATCAACAACGACTCCTCCGATGAAGATGTCGTCATCTTCGTCGATAATTCCGAAGACGATATTGTCATCAATATAGGAGCCACCGGCATCCTTCGCGGTGTCAATGGCGTGATCTTTTACGAAGGTGATGGCGCGATCATCACCAACAACGGCCTCATCGAAGGCACCGGTAATGCCGATGAAGGCGTGGTCTATTTTGACCGCGATGCAGATGGCGCGGTCAATTCCCTGGTCAACAATGGCGACATCATCAGCGTCGGCGGCCCGACGATTGGTATTGATACGCTGCTGGGCACGGACCCGTCTTCCAGCACAACAGGTGACGAAGAGGGCATCGCTCGCTTTACGCTGGTCAACACCGGCACCATCGCCAACAATGATACAGGCGATAGCGACAGCGACGCGATTAATCTGAACGGCGATCCCGGCACAACGAACAGCGTGGACCGCGGCTGTCTGGAAGGCGCTCTGGTGCTGTGTCAGGTCGAACTCGACATCACCAACAGCGGCACCATTTCCGCCGCGCGCGACAGCAGCTCCAATGCGGCAATTCGCGGCGAAGAAGATGCCGTGCTGAGCGGCACAATCGCAAACTTGGTAACCGGCCAAATCACCGGCGCCAGCAATGCGATCACGATCAATGGAGCGCATGCCGACCATGATCTGACAATCACCAATGCTGGCACCATCACCGGCACCGCCAGCAGCGGCATCTGGATTACCGGCGCAGGCGTAACGGTCGAAAACGAAGCTGGCGGCGTGATCACCGGCGGAGATGAAGGCATCCGCATAGAAGGCTCGGTGATCGATATCGACACCGGGGAAAGCGGTGCTGATCTTTCCGACGTGGCCGTTGCCGCCAGCAACATTTCTGTCACCAATGCAGGCACGATCAGCGGCGCTGACACCGGCCTTTTCATCGGTGAAAATGCAACCGGTGCCACAGTGACCAACACAGGAACCATCACCGGCGGAGATGGCATTACATCTGCATCCGGCGGCACATTCACGAACGATGGCGACATCGCGGCCACCGATGGCGTTGGCCTTCTGTTTGCCGGTTCCGAAGACGTAACTGTAACATTGGGTGCAGACAGCTCCGTTACGGCAACAGGCAATCTGGTTGAATTCAACGGAGACGGTACGAACACGCTCAATGTTGATGGCAGTGCGAGTGTCTCTGGATTGCTGGTCGGTAGCACCGCTGGCGCTGCAGAAAACATCCTGAACCTGAGCGGCGACACGATGGGCGCCAAGTTCATCCAGGCCAACAATTTCGGCACAATCAATGTGTCCGATGGCCAGTTTAACCTGTCATCGGCGGCGTCGGGTATCGGTGATCTGAATATCAACAGCGGCACATTGTTCTACAACGCCTCTTCAAATTCAGGTGATACACAGGTCCTTTCTGGCGGTACACTTGGCGGGAATGGCTCTCTTGGCGGCACCATAACCGTTGCCGATGGCGGAACCATCAACCCCGGCAATCTTGGCGATGCCGATACGCTCAGCGTGAACAATCTTGTTTTGTCCTCGGGCTCTATCCTCGCATTTGAGCTTGGTGATCCCAATGATCCCTCAACCAGCGATGCCCTGATTGTTGCCGGTGACCTTACTCTGGACGGAACGCTGAACGCGTCAGACGCTGGCGAATTCGGTCTCGGGGTGTACAGTCTGATCAATTATGGCGGCGCATTGACCGACAATGGGCTGGACATCGGCGCTTTGCCATTCGGCTTCACGGCCGATCAGGCAGAAGTGCAGACGTCGGTTGCCAATCAGGTCAATCTCGTCATTTCAGCCGCAGTCGGTCCGCAGACTGTGCTGTTCTTTGACGGCGCGAATGTCATGGCAAACGATGCGGTCGATGGCGGCACCGGATCATGGAACCTTACCACGACCAATTGGACCAATTCCGCTGGCGACATCAACTTTGCTTGGAATGACACTTTCGCGATTTTCTCCGGCACAGCTGGAACGGTCACTGTCGATGACACGATCGAGACGATCGGCATGCAGTTCCTGACGGATGGCTACACAATCGTCGATGGGCTGGGTTCACTCGCGATTACTGATACGAACAGCGTATTCCGCGTGGGTGACGGCATCACCGCGACAATCGCTGCATCAATCGGTGGTGCGGGCGGTCTGAACAAGGTGGAAGACGGCACGCTCGTGCTTTCAGGTGCCAACACATACATGGGTGACACCACCGTGGCTGGCGGGACATTACAGGTAGACGGTTCTGTCGAGGGCAATGTGTTCCTGCAAGACGGCGCGACGCTCTCAGGCATCGGAACGATAGGCCAGAACATCCAGTCCGAAGGCGCATCGACAATCTCGCCGGGCGGCGACGGTGTGGCCGGCACACTGACATCGGACGGACTGTTCCTGAATGCCGATTCTATTCTGGCGATGGACTTCGGCGATCCTGCCATCATGGGGGCCAGCGACCGTTTTCAGGTCAATGGCAGCGTAGTGCTGGACGGGACGCTGGCGATCAATGCGCTTCCGGGCTTCGGCATCGGGGTTTACCGCTTGATCGACCTCAACGGCGGCGTGACTGACAACGGGTTGGATATCACCGGCTTGCCGATGGAGTTCGACCCTGCGCAAGCCGAAGTGCAGACTTCAATGCCCAATCAGGTCAACCTCATCATTTCCAACCTTGTGCTGGAAGTGCCGGAAATCCTGTTCTGGGATGGCGCGGAAACAACGGGCAATGGCGCAATTGATGGCGGCTCTGGCAGCTGGAATCTTACCGATACCAATTGGACCGGCGCGGATGGCGCAGACAACTTCGCCTGGAACAGCCTGTTCGCCGTGTTCGGCGGATCAGCTGGCACAGTCACGGTGGATGATGAAATCACTTTCACCGGCCTGCAGTTCACGACTGATGGCTACACGCTGGCTGATGGTTCCGGCACTCTGGTAGTAACCGATCCATTGACGGCAGTGCGCGTCGATGAAGGTGTTACGGCAATCATCGCTGAAGGCATCACTGGCACAGGCGGCATTGAGAAGCTTGATGTCGGCACGCTCGTGCTTGATGGCGACCACAGCTACACCGGCGACACTGCCGTGTCGTTCGGCACGCTGGTGGTAAACGGTTCCATCGTTTCGGCTGTCACTGTGGCAGACGGTGCGACGCTGGAAGGTACAGGCACGGTCGGCGGCTTTATCGCCAACGGCGTGGTTGCACCGGGCAACAGCATCGGCACTATCAATGTTGCAGGTGATGTGACCTTCGCGGCCACTTCAACTTACGAAGTCGAAGTCCTGCCTGATGGCTCCTCCGATCTGGTGCTCGCCACCGGCACGGCGACAATCGACGGTGGCACGGTCAGCGTGCTGGCGGACGGCACGGATTACAACATCTCCACCGACTACACGATTGTGACAGCAGGTGGCGGTGTTACCGGCACATTCGATGATGTCAGCAGCAACTTTGCTTTCCTGACGCCTTCGCTCAGCTACGATGCCAACAACGTCTTCCTGACGCTGGACCGCAATGATGTGGCCTTCGCGGCGGCTGGACGGACTGACAATCAGGTGGCTGTTGGCGGCGCACTGGACAGTCAGGGCAACAGCGTGCTGGCCAATGCCATCGTCAATCTTGACGCGGCAACGGCCCGCGATGCCTTCGACCAGCTTTCGGGTGAAGTGCATTCATCGGTTCTGACAGTGCTGGCCGAAGACAATCGCTTCACGCGCAACGCCGTACTTGATCACTTGGCTGAAACCGATGGCGGCACCGTGTGGGGCCAGCTGTGGGTTGTGGACGGAGAGAACGAAGCGGATGGCAATGCCAGCGCCCTCTCGCGTGACAGCTATGGCGGCCTGATCGGCGGCGATATTGCTTTGGGCAGTGCCACATTGGGTGCAGCGGTCAGCTATTCCGATACGGATGTTGATGTTGACCCAGCCAGCCTTGGTGTTGGCAGCGTGCAGACACTCAACGTGCTGGCCTATGCCGACATCGACCTTGGCGGCCCGGTTATCCGTGCTGGCGGTGGTTACGGTTGGAGCACAGTGGAAACCAACCGTTCGGTATCCTTCGGCACTTTTTCAGATAATCTGAGCGCCGATTATGATGGTACGACGCTGTATGGTTTTGCAGAGCTGGGGTACAATTTCGATCTGGGTGGCGGTTATCTTGAACCGTTCCTCGGACTGACCCTGATCGAAGCGGACACCGATGCCTTTGCGGAAAGCGGCAGTTCGGCTGCTCTGACTGTCGATGGGGTGAGTGATAATTCGACCATTGCGACTGCCGGCGCGCGCTTCGGCTGGTCACTGTCCGATACGGTCTCGCTGGGTGGCCGCGCAGGCTGGCAGCATGGCTTCGGCGACCTAACGCCGCGCTCGATTGCCAGCTTCGATACTGGCTCGGCCTTCACGACACGGGGAACGTCGCAGTCTGCGGATGCCGGCTTTATCCAGTTGGGCGCAATGTTCGGTCTGTCCGAGAATACCTCGATCAGCCTGTCCTACGATGGCTTCATCCGTGAAGACGCCGATGATCACGCAGCTGTTCTGCGCCTCTCCTTCGGCTTTTAATGGCTGAACCGGTGCCATGCGCAAGGGTGGCACTGACAAGCTAAGACACATTTTGGGCCCCGGCACCGGACTTTGGTCCGGTTCCGGGGCCCGAAACATTTTCAGACGGGTGCGCAAAGCGGATTGGACGCCCGACAGCCCCCGCAGTAGAGTGCGCCTGTGATCACTTTCATTCTCTCGCCCGCCTTTGCGGCCCTCGCCCTTTCTGCCACGCAAGTCACCGCTACGGGCCAAGCGGAAAGTGCATCTGAGCCCACCGAACAGGCGGTTCTAAACCAAGCGGATATTGCCGGAGAGTACCGCGACCGCAGTAGTTTCGAGATGTTTCACGGGCTGCTGCTGCGCGAAGACGGCACGTTTGAATGGGCGATTTCTGTTGGCGCGATGGATCGCCGCTCGTCCGGCACATGGGCGATAAACGGCGCAGAAATCACCCTCACCACCACTCCTACGCCAGTCGCGCCCGAATTCGCGCAAGCCGAATCCAGCGATGCGGCAGACGCGCCGTTCCTTCAGGTCAGCTGGCCCAATGGCAATGGCATCGCGGGTATCAATTTCACGCTGCTTTGCGCCGATGGCAAACAAATCTCGCATTACACGCAAGAGAATGGCTGGGATCTGGTGCCGGGCGAATGTGACGAACCGCTATCCATCAGCCTGACGGAAAGCATCCACGAGGTCGGCCCGGCCTATTTCGATCTCGAAGGCCAGACGGGCGGATTGCGCTTTACGCTGGTGCCGGGCGATTTCGGCGTTGAGGATATGACCGGCAGCATCATCCTGCAAACCGAGGATGGCATTCTGCTGGGCCTGCGCGGCGATTTCGTGGAAATGGTCCGGGTGGACAGCGATCAACCCGTCAGTGTCACTCCGGCAGCGCATCTGACAGTATTCGCCGCGCCCGCCGCTCATAAAAACGCAGGAGCGAAAAAATCTCCGGCATCAATTTCTTTGACAAGGATGGAGGTGATCAGAAATCCGGAAATGACAAAGAAAACGTCCACCCCGGCAAAACCGCCTGAAAATCCAGCCACACCCGCATGGCTGAACAGGACCGCAAGCACGGCGAGCGCACGCAGCCCGTCGATGTCCCGGCGATAGTTCAACGCGTTCATTCCAAAAGCCCTGTCAAACATCGCAGGCGATTAGCCCGCGCACCCCACGCAGGTGGCCAGACTGGGATCGCCTTGTAGCCGTCCGGCGGCGATTTCCTCTCCGCAAGTGACGCACCAGCCCCATTCGTCTTCGTCCAGCCGCACGAGGGCGGCGCGGATACGGCTACGTTCTGCCTGGCGGCGGCGGTTTTCCGCCTGTGCCATTTCCTGCTGCTGCATCGCATCCATCCGGCTGAGACGACCGACGCTGTCTTGTTGCAGGGTAACGGGCGCGCGGCTTTTTTCGCCCAACGCTTCGAGCTGGTCTAGCTCATCAAGGCGGGCGGCAAGCGCAGTGCGGGCTTCGTCAGCGGTCATCAGCCAAGCAGCTTTCCTACATTTGGCAGCAATGTCAAAGCGCGGTCATGCCTGCCTTACCCCCTCCGATGAAAATCGCGCTGCAAAGTGTCACCCAGCAGATTTTCGCACCTTGGTGTTATATTTCAAAGGGTTCACGCGAATTCTGTTGGGTTACACAGTGTAACCTTTGTCACCCTCGCAGGCTTCAAAAACGCACCTTACAAACGCCAATCAATAGCGCCGCGGCCATGCTCTTCCAAAAAGGCATTGGCGCGGCTGAACGGGGCCGAACCGAAGAAGCCGCGATAGGCGGACAGCGGGCTGGGGTGCGGGCCTTTCAGCAGCAGATGATGCTGGCTGCCGGACAGAATGGGAATCCGCCCGGCCTTGGCCTGCGCATGGCTGCCCCACAGGATGAAAACCGCTGGCTCTGCACGCTCAGCCACAGCCGCCACGCAGGCATCGGTTATTGCATCCCAGCCCCGCCCGGCATGGCTGCCAGCCTGTGCCTGCTCCACGGTCAGCGTATTGTTGAGCAGCAGAACGCCTTGCCGCGCCCAGCTTTCCAAATTGCCGTGATCCGGGCGCAGCAGCCCCAGATCGCTTTCCATTTCCTTGAAGATATTGGCGAGCGAAGGCGGCGGCTTCACGCCTTCCGGAACGGAAAAGCACAGCCCATGCGCCTGCCCCGGTCCGTGATACGGATCCTGTCCCAGAATCACCACTTTGACGCTGTCCAGCGGAGTAAGCTCCAATGCCCGCAGCCGCGTTCCGCGCGGCGGATAAATCTGCTTGCCCGCCTCCTCTTCCGCTCTCAACCAGCCGCCCAGTGCGCGCGCCTCTGGCGTGGCAAGCGCGGGTTCAAGCACGGCGGCCCAGCTGCTGGGAAGGTTCTGATCCATGGACAAGGATGTAGGCCCCGCCGGGGCGCGCGCAAAGCCGCCCTTCCCTCCAATCCCCAATCCGCCTAAAGGCTGTTGCACAATGACTGTACATTATCACGAAGAAGACCTGCCCGCAGGCGTGCTCGCCGATGGCCCCGTTGCTGTCGATACCGAAACCATGGGCCTTGTTACCACGCGTGACAGGCTGTGCGTTGTCCAGATCAGTGATGGCAGTGGCGATGAGCATTTGGTGCGCTTTGCCAATGGCAGCGCCTATGATGCGCCCAATCTGAAAGCTGTTCTGGCCGATCCGGCGCGGGTGAAAATTTATCACTTCGCGCGTTTCGATCTGGCCGCGATTGAACATTACCTTGGCGTCGAAGCCAGTCCGGTGTTCTGCACCAAAATCGCCAGCAAGATGACCCGCACCTATACCGACCGGCATGGCCTGAAAATGATCGTATCCGAATTGCTGGGCGAGGATATTTCCAAGCAGCAGCAATCCTCTGATTGGGGCGGGCCTGTGCTGAATGATGCACAGCGCGAATATGCCGCGTCTGACGTGCGCTATCTTCACCGCCTGCGCGATGTTCTGACCGAGCGGTTGGAGCGTGAAGGACGGCTGGACATGGCGCAGGCGTGCTATGATTTCCTGCCGACACGCGCGCGGCTGGATATCGCCGGGTGGGCTGACAGCGACATCTTCAGCCACATGTAAGACTGCCCTTTTTAGGAGTGATCTGGGTTACGCTAAATGACACTTGCTGCCGATCAGATGCGCACCAGGCGCCAGGCTTTTGCCGCACCGGGCAGCGCGCTCGACCGGATCGTGCGGATACTTGCGGTCGGCTTGCCGGCATTGGTGGGCGTTGTTGCAGCGCTGATGATCATCACGCCGCTTTCGCCGCGCGGCGAAATCAGCTTTCTGCTTGATCGCAACAAGGTGGCCATGGCTGAAGACCGGATGCGCGTGGATGATGCCATGTACCGCGGGCAAGACCAGCGAGGCCGCCCCTTTTCTCTTAACGCAGGCGAAGCCGTGCAGCGCAGCAACTCTGTCCCGCAGGTTGAGATGAAGGAGCTGATCGCGCGAATTGTGCTGCCCGAAGGCCCAGCCATTCTGTCCGCCGCTGCAGGCACTTACGCCATTGATGACGATCAGGTCCGCGTGCCGGGCATCGTGCAGTTCAGCGCTTCGGACGGGTATGAAATGTCGGCTCGCAATGTGACGATAGATCTCAACAATCGCAGCCTGTTTGGCGAAGGGCGCGTCAGCGGAGTGATCCCGGCAGGGCAGTTCACTGCCGATTCAATGCAGGCTGACCTCAACGCACGAACGATAACTCTTGATGGCAATGCCCGCATGACCATGGTTCCCGGTCAATTGCGACTGCCAAGCGGGATGGAATGAAGGTGACTGGAATGACTGATGACATGATGACCCGCCCGGCCACGCCGCGCTCAGGTCTGCGCACGCTGGCCCTTCGCGGGCTGGCAATTGGTCTTCTGGCTGGCACCGCTGGCGCGTTTGCGTTCGGTGCTCCGGCAGAGGCACAGGTTGCCGGGCTCAGTGCCAACACGCCGGTCACATGGTCTGCTGACTTCGGGCAATTGCAGGACCGGCAGAACCGCGTTGTCCTGTCAGGCAATGTCATCATAGAGCAAGGCGATTTGCGGCTGACGGCGGACAGAACCACGATCGCTTACTCCGATGCTGGCACATTGCGCATCCAACGGATTGACGCGACGGGCGGGGTCGTGGTGACGCGCGGAACGGAACGTGGGCGCGGTGATGCGGCGGTGTATGATTTCAACCGGCGGGTGATTGTCCTGTCTGGCGGCGTTGCCCTCAATCGCGGTGCAGACCGGCTTGATGGCGGACGCCTGACGATTGATCTCAATTCTGGCGTGTCGAGCGTTGATGGTGCCGGATCGCGGCCCGCCAATGGACAGGCCGCGGGACGCGTTTCGGGAACTTTCGCGGTTCCTGAAAGCAATTAATTCGGGCAGATTGCCTTCAGCTGCGCGCTAGGACCGGCTGCGCCCTCTCTTTCGAAGCGCGAGATTGTGTTGCGCAAACGGCTGCAATTCACGCTGCCGCCTTGCTCTGCGGTCAGTATCAGCATGGCCGCGAAATCTGCTGCGGGAATACTGCCGCCCAGCTTCTGCATGGCATTGTCCTGCCAATGGCCGGGCGCGGCAAACCGCCGAGCCATTGCCGCCTGTCCTTCTGGTGTCGCCAACAGACGGCCCGCAAGAACAAGCGCGGCCTCAGGTGCAGAATCGGTGGCAAACAGCGCAGTTATCCGCTGCGCAGCACTGTCATACGCGCCTTGCTCAAGCGCCGCCTGCGCCAAGGCTTGCTGGACAATCGGCGCACGCCAACCGCGTGTGCTGGCCGCCTCGATCGCGGCGATGGACTGCTCGGTCTGATCATTCAACGCAGCAGCAATGGCCAGATATTGAAGGTTCTCGGCGGGCAGTGGGCGCGCCGCCACCAAGGCCTTTGCCTCTGCAAGGGCGCGCTCTGGCTGCTGCGCTGCGACAGCCTGGCGAGTGCGCTGCGCAGCCGCGAAGCCGGAGAATGCAGCGGGGACATACGGCGCAAGCTGCGGATTAAAGCGCGAAGATCGATCAATCTGCGCAAAGCCTGCGACTATCGCAATCGCCGCCAGCACAGCCCTCCAGGCCAGACGCATGATCATTTGGCGATGCTCCGGTCACGCACCAGCATCACGATAAGCAGCGCGGCAAAACACAGCAGCGCCTGATTGCGCAATGGGTAATCCAGCAGCGATTGCAGGGCGATGCACGCGACCCCAGCCCCTGCCGCCAGCGGCATCCAAACGTTCGGGGAGATACGTCGAGGTATCGCAGTAAACATACACCAAGCGAGCCACCCCGCTGCCAGAACAAGTGCGGCCAAACCTCCCTCAATGGCGATTTCCAGCCAATCACTATGCGCCCGCCCAGCCTTACGCTGCGAGACGTATTCGAGCGATTCGTGCAGTTGAAACACTTCATCAAAAGTGCCCATCCCGCTGCCGACGGGCCAGTATTGGCCAGCTGCAAAAGCGCTGTCCTCCCACATTTCGGGCCGGTCTGCTGCTCCGGAGGAGAAGCGCTCGATACTGTCGGCAACGCGGCCACCTGACAGGAAAGATGCGCCCAGCACGCTGCCCATAAGTGCCATTCCCACCAAAGCGATGATCACCGTTCTGCCTTGCGGAGCGCCTGTACCATCATGTCTGCGGAACAGGGCAAATCCCCACCGCGCAAGCCAAATCGCGGTAACAACAACCAACAGCGCCATGCCAGAGCGTGACTGCGTCAGAACGACCGCAACCGTGAACAGTGTCGCGGCCGCTCCGCCGACACACAGCCAAACCGGCGACTTGGGCTGCGGCAGTGCGGCCAGCATGGCCAATGCCAGGACGAACAGCAGCGCGGTCGAATTGCGGTTGGTGAATGTCGTGTAGAATGCATCGGCCGTTGTGCGTTCCGAATACAGCAGGCCGACGGTGTTTGCTGAGGTGAACTGAACGACCCCCAGCGCGAATGCCGCAAGGCAGGCCCACAGCGCCGCGCGCAGGAGTGCGATCTTTTGCTCCTGCGGAAGTAAGCTTCCGGTCACGATGATTGTTGCAGGGGCCAACGTGCCGCAAAACGCAACCAGCGTGCGCGCTTTGTCGACGCTGACGGGGAACCAATTGCGCGCATCGGCACCGGCCAATTCAAGACTGACCGCAACCAGATCGCGGCCAGGCAGAGATTGCCAAATGGCAGGCGGAAGCGGGATAAGCTGCACCAGCGGGAAAGCAAGGCTGGCCCCGAGCAGAATGCGCAGCGCCAGCGGAGCCTCTCGAACAAACCGCAACACCAATCTGCGGTGAAATGCCAAAATTGCCAAAGCACAAAGCTGTATTGCCAAATTGCGCAAGCCGTAGGCAAGTCCGCCACCGCCCAAAATCAGCGCGAGAACGATTAGAATTTGGAGGTGCAGTAGCGGCGAAGCCAATCGCCCCGCCATGGTTTCAGCTATGTGAGAAGAGGCGACTGACGCCCCCGCTTGATCAGCCACCCGTGCCCGGGGAGGCATTGTTGCCTACGAACTTGTCATCGCCTTCGGATGTGTCACCAGCGATTGCGAAAACAACGCCTGCGCCGATCAGAAGAAGGCCGAGCCACAAATAGATACCGCCGATCTCATCATCATCGTCGTCATCGTCATTGGCGAGCGTTTGAGTGCCCGACATCGCCGCAGGTGCCCGGTCAATCAATACGCCAGCATCCATGGCGCGCGTATTGGCTTGCGCCGCAATCGGCGAAAATACGAGTCCAGCAGCGGCAATTGAAGCAAGAACGTTCTTGAACATGGCAGACCTCAAATGACGGGGCACAAAAGCCCAACAACTCATACACTCCATACCAATTTATCGCAGCGCAGCATAAATGGCAACGTAAATTGGGGTAAAATCCCTAATGCGCGTTCATAATTGCGCGCGTCTATTCCTGAATTTCGGCATCGGTGTCGTCATACAGAGACATATAGAGCGACGGATCCCCGCCGGTTACGGCAACCTCACCGACCAGCAGCAGCGCATGCGGTTGGAACCTTTCCAGCGGGCCGTCCTGCGCCGCCAGAATGATCTTGCTGGCGATTGTTCGGCGCCCAAGCAAATCCTGCCCTGCCAAGGCCTGCACCAGACAGTCGGAACGGAATGGGCACATCCGCGCGGCGCGGGGAATTATCCGGGTCAGGCGATCCATCACGATGCGGTCATCATCCGAAAGGGCGTTGGCCAATCTGCCATTAGTTGCCGACGCCCGGTTGGCCCGTGAAATATCGCGCGGCAGGATCGTTCGAAGCTGCCATCGCCCGGCCGCAAGCGCCGCAAAAGCAGATAGCAAGGCCGCACCATGCCACCACAGATTCCGGCCATACCAGATCGGCCGATCAAGGTTTGGCGTTGATGAAATCCAGCTTGGCATCGCGACGAAATGGCATGTCCGGCGCTTCTCGCCAAGCGGTGATGACACGCTCGGCTTTGCTCTCTTGCGCAGAGCATGTGGCTCGTACAGAGTTGCAGAACCGCCCCAAGGAACCATAGCCCGAAAAGCGAATGGATTGAAACATGAGCGCTCTTGCAGCGGTTTTTCATAGCGACGACCGGCAAGCGGATGCGGCATCAGCGCAGGCAATGACCTCAGCTATGGCGTATCGCGGCGCCGATGGCATCCGGCATTGGCATGGCGGACCGGCAGCCCTTGGGCATTGCGCCTTTCATACCACTGCCGAAGACGGGGATGCACAGCAGCCGTTGACGAACGCTCGCGGCAATCTTGTGGTTTGTCTGGATGGCTATTTAACCAATTATGATGATCTGCGCCGTGACCTGACGCAGCGCGGCGCAAGGCTCCGCAACACCTCCGATGCAGAGCTGGTGCTCCATGCTTACGAGGCATGGGGCGATGATTGTGTGCTGCATCTTGATGGCGAGTTTGCAATTGTTGTGCACGATGCCGCTGCACGCAGCATCTTTTGTGCGTGCGATCATCTTGGCTTGCGGCAATTGTACTATCACTGGGACGGAGCGACACTTCTGGCCGCCACTGACATTGCTGGCATCTTGGCAGCCTTGCCCGATAGGCCCTCGCCCAACTTGCCCTACATGGCGGAGCATACCGCCGATTGCTGGTACACAGATAGCGAGACGCCGTGGCAAGGCATCATGCGCTTGCCCAAGGCGCACGCGCTACATCTGTCCGCAGGAGAGCCACGGCTACGCGAATACTGGCAGCTGCCTGCAGGCGTAACGATTCATCACAAAAGCGATGCTGACTATATTGAGCATTACCGCGCGGTCTTGACCCAGTGCGTTACCGACAGCGCGCGCACGCATGTACCACTGGCCTGCGATGTGAGTGGCGGGCTCGATTCCTCGGCCATATTTTGCCTTGCGGATAAGCTTTACAAGGAAGGCACCTTGCCAGCTCCGGACCTTCTCGGGTTTACGCTGTCTGCGCCGGAAGGTTCTTGGGCCGATGAGCGCGAATATGTGAAAGCGGTCGAGCAGAAGACCGGGCGTCAGATTGCAGCAGTCGACCTGTTCTGCCCCGATCTTGATTGGTTTACGCAGCAAGGACGGCAAGACCACCGGCTGCCGTTCCTGCCGAATACTGTCATGTTGAGAGGCGTGGCGAGCGTCGCGGCCGAGGCTGGGTGCCGCGTCAACCTTGTCGGGCAAGGCGGTGACCAGTGGCTGGACGGCCAGCCCCACCATATCCGTCAGGCCATTCGGATGGGCGACTGGAATGCGCTTGGCCGGAACTTGCGTGCCGATTTACGCGGAATGGGGCCTGCGTGGACGATACGGCAAATCCTGCGGCAAAGCGTAACGGCAGCTATACCGGACCGCGTGCGCGCAGCGATCCTGCGATTCAGTTCAAGAACCACCAGCGGGACTGAGGAGCATATCGGCTTGCTCACCCCGCCCATGCGCAAAGCCCTTGCTGAACGAAAGCGCGGTTTCGCTCGAAGGCTGGCGGATTATGCGCCTGACGATCAGCTTAAGCAGATCAAGCTGACATCCCCTTTCGCATCGCTGGTTTATGACATGATGAATTTGCAAACAGCGCAGGTCGGCATCGAGTATCGTCACCCCATGCTCTCGCGCAAATTTATCGAGTTTAGCGCTGCAACGCCGGAACATATACGATGGCGCGGCGGGACGACGAAATATGTTCATCGGCAGGCGATGAAGGGGATTTTGCCGGACTCCATAGTGGAAAGGCAGGACAAAGCGCATTTTAGCCAGACATTTGTTCCGCACCTGTCCGATATGCAGCAATTTTGCCTAATGCCTTCGGAAAACAACTCTCTAACGAAGGTCGTTGTTACTGAAGCTATGGCGCAAGAATTTACAATATCTCAAAGCCTTCCGATTGACGAATTGCCCATTTGGACGTTATGGGGTTGTTACGCAGTTGCAGCATTTCTTGCCGATCTAGGCAGCGAAAACCAAAAGGATTGCACATGAAAACGATCAAAAAGGCTAACAAGGCGACCTACGCCAAGCCTGAACTTAAAGTTTTCGGTTCAGTCCGCAATCTTACCGGCGGTAGCGGGGGCAATGGTTCCGACGGCGGCAATATGAACATGATGTCGGACCCGCGCGCAAAGGAAAATGTGCGCCGCGTTGGCACCCATCCTGCTGGTTTTGGTCTGTACCTCTTCGATTACAAAGCGGAATACCGCGACACCCACGGTGCGAGCCGCCAATTCGGCGTTATGGCCGATGAGGTCGAGGCCATCGTGCCCGCTGCGGTTGCGCGCGATGCTTCCGGCTATGCCCGGGTTGATTATGCCCAGCTGGGAATCGTGCAGGCCTGATGTGCTGATGGCGGGCGTCTCGCGCGCCTGCTAAGGACTGCCTCGCCATGCCAAGGGTCCTCGAAGAACATTACGAATATCTCACTCTCAAAGGCCGTCATGAGCTTTTCGCTCAGGCAATTGCGAAGACCGTGCAAGCCGGCGACAGCGTAGCTGATCTGGGCTGCGGCTTCGGCGTGCTGGGCATTCAGGCGCTGCAAGCGGGCGCGGGCCATGTCCACGGTATCGATCAGTCCGACGCGATTGAAATTGCGCGAGAGGCCGTGCGGCGATTGGGGCTTTCTGATCGCTATAGCTGCATAAGGGCGATGACCTTTCGGGCAGAGCTGCCAGAACCGGTTGACCTGTTGATCTGTGATCATGTCGGCCTTTTCGGGATCGATTACGGCATCATCGGCATGCTGGAAGATGCGCGCCGACGGATGCTCAAACCCGGCGGACAAATCATCCCGCGCCAAATCGCTTTGAATATCGCTGGCGTATCGTCCGAGAAATACGGCGCGCTTGCGGATGCTTGGTCGCAGCCTCCCGTCCCGCCCGAATTCGCTTGGCTTGATGATTATGCCGCCAACACCAAATACTCGGTTGACCTAACTCCGCCCGATCTGTGCAGCGAAGGCGCATCGCTGGGGACAGTCCGGCTGGATGAGGACAATCCAGATACACTTGCATTTTCCGCGCAGATCGCCGTGACCCGCGATTGTGAATTGCACGGATTTGCTGGCTGGTTCGATTGCGAACTGGCGGACGATGTCTGGATGAACAATTCACCTGTGGCCGAAAGCTCCATCGGCCGGTCCCAAGCCTTCTTCCCGTTGGCCAAACCTGTTGCGGTTGCCGCTGGTGATATTGTCGATATCGCGTTCCAGATTCGTCACGACCACCCGTTTGTCGCTTGGACTGTCGATCTTCCCGGAGATCACCCGCGCCAATCCATGACAACTTGGAAAAGCACAATCCTGACGCAGGCCGATCTGGCGGTGCAAACAGGCGCGCCGCTTGCGCCAAATGCCTTGGGGCGTGCACGTGCAGCGTTACATCCCCTGCTGGATGGCACACGCAGCGCGCAGCAAATCGAGGAGCAATTGCTTGGCGTTACCCCGCCGCTGTTCCCCACGGACACAGAATTGCGCCGTTTCGTGAAAGCGGAACTTAGCGTGACCAGCACGTGAGCAAACCGGCTGGCCTCGTCATTCATGAAGAGCAGGAACAGAGCGCGATGCCCTGTGCGCCCTATGATCGTTGGGTTTCGGATGACGGCGATGCCAACGCTGAATTTTACCGGACCGATAGCGGTTATTTGATGCGCTTCCCCGATCAGGCTGATTTCGCAATTCCAACTGGCTTGCAAGGCGCGGACTGCTTCCCGGTTTCCGGCATGACAGCGGATGCCTTGCGAACGCTTTTTACCAATTCCGTTCGCCCAGCGGTCGGCAACCATATCGGCGAGTTGAATCTGCACGGCAGCGGTGTTGTCATAGGCGACAAGGCCGTCGCCATCATGGGACAATCGCGCAGGGGAAAGACCACGCTGGCGGGCGCTTTTGCGAAAGCGGGACACCCGTTTTTGACCGAGGACGTACTTGCGCTGGACCAGCAGAACGGCGCCTATACCGTTGATCCCCAGCTTCCGGTGCTGCGCGTATTTGGTGATAGCGCGGCTTATCTGCTGGACGCGGCCCCGGAAGAACACTGTGCCGATACAAAGTCCGCTTTGGCGGCAAATGCTACACTGCCAGCGGCAGAAGAAGCCGCGCCTCTGGCCGCCATCTGCGTTCTTGGCCCCGGTGAAGCCAGCGAAGTGACACTTTCTACGCTTGGCAGAGCTGCCGCGCTTTCTGAAATTATGCGACATGGCTTTTTGCTTGATGTGGAGGACAAGGCCCGGCTGCATGCCCATTTCGCACGCGTAGCGCAGCTGGCTGCGGCAGTGCCCTGCTTGTCGCTTGACTACCCGCGCGAATTTTCCAAGCTGCCGGATGTGATCCGCGCAGTGCAACGCCATTTGGAACAGATCTGATGCAACCCCACGACTTGATCGCCGCTTCTCCCAACGCTGTCGCCCGGAATATTGGCGGGGAAACGGTGCTGCTCCACTTGGATAGCGGGACCTATTTCGGCCTGAACGGCGTTGGCAGCTTCATCTGGTCGCGCATCGAGAAAGAACCGCACAGCCTTGCAGCGCTTGCCGATGCTGTCGAAGCGGAATTCGATGTTACGCGCGATGAAGCACTGAAAGACATAACGGCGCTGGCGCAAAACCTGGACGAACAAGGTCTGCTTAAAGACAATTGATAGCGCCGCCCCGCCCTAACGATCTGCCTTGGCCCGCACCCAACCAAAAGGGCCGCTGACCAGCCGGTACAGGCTCAGCGCCCAGACCGGCCAGCCTGCCTTATCGGGAAAACGGTTCCGCAACCTCTCAGCCGGCGGCAAGGCATGCCAGCGAACAAAGGCGAATTTGCGTGCAAGTCCTTTTGCGGCCCGAACATCGCGCAACACGCGGGAGCCGAAACCGGGATTCTCGATATAGTGCGTAAGCCAATTCTTGCGCGGCGCAGTGCTTAGCGCGTCCATCGTCTCGGGCGGAATGCGCGTAGCAAATTGCAGTCGCGATTCTTCCAGCGCACGCAGGATTAGCGGAGCGGCGCCAGAGCGATTGGCCATCGTTCCCAACTCATCCCATTCATCATTGTTGAGCGCCTTGGCAAGCAGATGAGTATCGTAAGTCCACCCCAGCCGCCGCGCGCCCTTCACCATCACTCCTTCAGCCATAAAGCCGTTCACTTCATGCGATGACTGGTTGAGCGCGCAATGCGTCATCAAGCACACGGCATCCATACCGGCAGCGCCGTTTCCAAGCTTTGGCAAGGGGATGGCACGGGCAAACAGACCTTCCGGAAAAAGGCTCTCCAAAGCTGGCGAGTTGGACATACGCCAATGCAGATCAATATCGTGCCGCATACCGAAATCCGGTGCGCTCGTCCAAGTCTGCTGGGAAAGGCCATCCATGTGGCTCGGCGTATGGCTAAACCCAAGATCGCGCAGGACGCCCACCGCAGCAGCGCGCTGGCTTTCGCGCACCAGCAGATCGGTATCACCGCGCGCTCTGTCTGCAGGATCATCATACAGGGAATAGGCGAGGCGTGCGCCCTTCATCAGCATGTGGTCCAGCCCATTCGCAGATAGGCTATTCACCACACGCTCAAGCATGGGGCGGCGGGATGCCTCCATGATGGCCTGTCGCTGCGCTTCTGAGCGCACCGCATCTTGTGCATCGCCGGGCAAAGCATCAAACGCTCCGCCGGATTTGATAAGCAAACCGGCAACCGAGTGGAAACGCACCCGGTTCATAAACTGCGCGCAGCTTTGTTCGCCTTCAGCCAGCGGCCGATCAAATGCGCCGCCAGCCAGCGCCGCCGCCATCCAGCCGTCAATGTGCGCAGCATTTATGTCAGAAGCCAAAGCCATCTATCCAGTGTCGCATTTGCCGCATTGAGCGCAAGCAGTCTCTTCGAAGCGCGTGCCCGGACGGGCTTGGGAACTTACTTGCTTGACCTGACTCCGCCCTGCGGCAATGCAGCATAGGCAGGCCGCAAGCGAATGAGACAGATCAATGGCAGCACGAAAAGGTATCATTCTCGCAGGTGGGTCAGGCACGCGGCTGTACCCTTTGACACGCGGCGTATCGAAGCAGCTGATGCCGGTGTTCGACAAGCCGATGATCTACTTCCCGCTGTCCACCCTGATGCTGGCAGGTATCCGCGATATTCTGATTATCACCACGCCTGAAGATCAAGCGCAATTCCAGCGACTGCTGGGTGATGGTTCGCAATTCGGCATCGCAATCAGCTGCGCGGTGCAGCCCAGGCCCGAGGGGCTTGCGCAGGCCTTTCATATCGGAGCGGATTTTATTGCTGGCGACCCCAGCGCGCTCGTTCTGGGCGACAATCTGTTTTACGGACACGGACTTCCGGAGCTGCTGTCGAACGCTGCTGGCCAAGACAGCGGCGCGAGCATTTTTGCTTACCGGGTCAAAAATCCCGAAGACTACGGCGTTGTCGCTTTTGATAAAGCGGGCCGTGTTTCGTCGATTGAGGAAAAGCCTGTCGCACCCAAATCCCATTATGCGGTCACTGGCTTGTACTTTTACGATGGCACAGTTGTGGACCGCGCGCGTGACTTGAAACCCTCGGCACGCGGCGAGCTGGAGATTACCGATCTGAACCGCCTCTACATGCAAGATGGGCAATTGTCGGTTGAGGTTATGGGGCGCGGTTTTGCCTGGCTGGATACAGGCACCCACGCCTCTTTGCTCGATGCCGCCACCTATGTTCGCATTACCGAGGAACGTCAGGGCCTGAAAATATGCTGCCCCGAAGAAATCGCTTGGCGGCAAGGTTTCATCGATGATGCCGCGCTGGAAGCGATTGCCGCTCCGCTGCGCAAGTCGGGTTACGGCGAATATCTGATGACACTGCTTGCAGAAGGCAAAGGCTGATGCGGGTGCTGCCCTGCGACATTGAAGGTCCGCTGATATTGGAGCCGGAAGTCTTCGGCGATGATCGCGGGTTTTTCATGGAAAGCTGGAATGCGGAGAAATTCGCTGCTGCAGGGTTGGATATGCAATTTGTGCAAGACAATCACTCGCATTCGCAAAAGGGAGTTCTGCGCGGGATTCATTTCCAAAATCCGGGACCACAGGGGAAACTGGTGCGGGTCGTGGCGGGCGCAGTATTCGATGTCGTCGTCGATCTGCGCAGCGCCTCACCCACATTTGGCAAATGGATCGGTGTAGAGCTTTCCGCACAAAACAAGCGGATGTTTTGGGTGCCGCGGGGCTTCGGTCATGGATACCTGACGCTGGAGGATGACACCGATTTTCTGTACAAATGCGACGCGGCCTACGTGCCAGCGCAAGAACATTCTTTGGCGTGGGATGATCGCGATGTTGGCATCGCATGGCCCGCAGAGGGCCTTGATATCCAGCTGTCCGCCAAGGACCGCGAAGGGCTGGCGTTGAGCGCCGTGCGGGCCTTCCTGTGAAAATCCTGATCACCGGGGCTGCGGGACAGTTGGGCCGCGCGCTGATTCAAACCGCGCCAGCCGGAATGGCAATTCACGCAGTCGATATCGGCGATTGTGATCTGACCGATGGCGAGGAGATTGCGGCACTGGTGCGCAGCGCCGACCCTGATCTGATTATCAATGCGGCCGCATATACAGCCGTCGATCAGGCGGAAAGCGATGAGAATGCAGCGCGCGCGATCAACGCCGAAGCCGTGTCAGCTTTGGTGGCGGCGCATGACGGCAGGCTTGTGCACCTCTCCACCGACTTTGTGTTCGATGGCAGTGCCAGCCGCCCATACTGTCCGGACGATCGGCGAGCTCCCCTTTCCGCCTATGGCCGCACCAAGGCTGAGGGCGAGGATCGCCTGCGCGAAACCGATCTGCTGGTTCGCACGTCATGGGTCTATACCGCCGGAGCTGCGAACTTCGTGACGACTATGCTGCGGCTCATGGCAGAACAGGAAGAGGTGCGCGTAGTCGCCGATCAAATTGGCGCGCCGACTTGGGCTCCCGGTCTTGCAAAGGTGATCTGGGGGCTGATCGCCAATGATGCGCAAGGCACTTTTCATCACAGCGATGCAGGCGTTGCCAGCTGGTATGATTTCGCCGTCGCCATTCAGGAAGAGGCCCGCGCAATGGGCCTGCTGGATCGCAGCATTCCCATCATTCCGATAGGAACGTCTGATTATCCTAAGCCCGCCAGGCGCCCGCCATTCTCGCTGCTCGATTGCCGCGCGACACGGCAGATGTTGGGGGATGAACACACCCATTGGCGCACCAATCTGTGGCACATGCTGCGCGCGGAGAAGTACCTTGGCTAATCTGCTCATAACAGGCGGCGTCGGTTTTATCGGAGGCAATTTCGTTCATCACTGGGCGAAGCAGCATCCCGGTGACGCAATGATCGTTCTGGATCGCCTGACTTACGCTGGCAACGCCTCGACCATTTCCGGCGTTGAACAGGCAGAACTGGTGCAAGGCGACATTCGCGACACCGCTCTGGCTGAAACACTGCTGCGCGACCGCAATATCGGCACGATCATCCACTTTGCCGCAGAAAGCCATGTGGATCGCTCCATCAGCGGACCCGATGCGTTCATCGACACGAATATTCTTGGCACGAACAGCTTGCTGAAGGCGGCGCGGACCGTGTGGCTGGATGACGGCTCTGGACGCGATCACCGGTTCCATCACATCTCTACAGACGAAGTCTATGGCTCTCTAGGGCCAAGCGAACCAGCCTTCAGCGAAGCTCACCCCTATCAGCCAAACTCACCCTATTCGGCATCGAAAGCGTCTTCCGACCATCTGGTGCGCGCCTACCACCACACTTTTGGCCTGAACGTTACAACCAGCAATTGCTCGAACAATTACGGCCCCTACCAATATCCTGAAAAGCTGATCCCGCTGTTCCTGCTGAATGCGCTGCATGGCCGCGCCCTGCCTATTTACGGAGACGGCATGAATGTGCGCGATTGGCTGCACGTAGCAGACCATTGCCGCGGTATTGAGGCCTGCCTTGATCGCGGCGAGCCCGGCGAGGTGTATAATATCGGCGGCGGCGCGGAATTGCCGAACATGGAGGTGATTGATAGCATTTGCGCCGAAGTCGATCACGCTTTCGAGAACATTGACGGGCTCGCTGAACGCTATCCCGATGCACCCGCAGCGCAGGGCAGACCGACCGAAACGCTCAAAACCAATGTCACCGACCGCCAGGGCCATGACAGGCGCTATGCAATAGATGCAACCAAAGCGCAGACAGAGCTGGGCTATGCGCCGGAAGCTGACTTCCGCGATGGCCTGCGCCAGACAATACGCTGGTACATAGACAACGAGGCGTGGTGGCAGCCGTTGGTCACAGCAGAATGACGGTGGAAGCCATATTCTCTGTTCTGGTGGTCCTCTCGGAGACAATTGATGAATGACGGCCCGCGCAATGAAGTTCACGTCGGGTTGATCTTCCATTCATTCCAATCCGAAAATCTGGGTGTCGGTGCATTTACGGTCTGCAACGCGAATATGATCGGCCAAATGATAGAGGATAACGGCGGAGCGCCGGTTTTCCATGTCATAGGGGCCAGAGGCAGTCTTGATTACAGCGCAACTTGCAAGTGGCCGAGTGACTTCACCAATGTCGGTCACAAAGCCATGCTTTTGCCAACATCGGATCTGCACCGGGTCATCGGCAAATGTGACATCTTTTTCGACATCGGCGCAGGCGATGGATTTTCCGACCTGTTCAAAACCAGCCGGTTGGTGCGCAGCGTGCTGTGCAAATTGCTCGCGGCCAAGACCCGGAAGCCGCTTATACTAAGTCCGCAAACCATCGGGCCATTCGTCACGAAATTCGGCACTGGCCTTGCCAAAACAGGACTGCGCGTTTCCCAAAAAATATTCGCCAGAGATGCGCAGTCTTTTGATGCGCTGCAAAAGCTGGGAATGCAGGACAAATCGGCGCTGACCACAGACCTTGCTTTTGCCCTGCCCTATAATCCGCCAGCGGCGAAAAAATCGGGTGACTTGCTGGCCGGGGGCCAGCTTAACGTCGGTCTGAACGTCTCTGGATTTCTTTTCAAACTTGCCGGTAGAGATACCGGGCGGGTCAAGCTCTCGCTCGACTATGCGGATTTTACGCGCCGACTGATTGAGCGCCTTTTCGCCGTTAACCGCGTCGCCTCCATCCATATTGTGCCGCATGTCCGTGCACCGCATTACCCTGCGGATGACGATGGGGCAGCCGCGTCGCAGCTGGCCGAGGAATATCCGGATTTGATCATCGCGCCGGACTTTGAATCTCCGTCAGCTGCAAAAACCTATATCGCCAATATGGACCTGTTTTTGGGCGCGCGCATGCATTCAACAATCGCCGCGCTTTCGTCCAACACCGCAGTTCTGCCGCTGGCATACAGTCGCAAGTTCAACGGTTTATACGAATCACTCGATTACCCATTTATGGTCGATATGGTGAACAACGGGGAAGCGGCGGCGATGGCAGAGCTGGACCGTGTGCTGGATGATCTTCCCGCTGCCGCCGCCGCGGCTTCGGCATCGAACGCATTGGCGCAGGAAAAGCTGCGGGTCTATTCAGCCTACCTTGAAGGCATGCTTCGCGAATTGATGAGCGCATGACGCGGTCTGTTGAGCAGATACGCAAATCAGGACTGTGTGCCGGCTGCGGCATGTGCGCGGGCTTGGCGACAGGCGCGTTGTGGTCTATCGACTCTCCTATGACACGTTTATTTGCTCTCGTTCTCGCCCTTTTCATATTGGCTGCGTCCCGCGCTTTTGCTGCGGACCCCTTCACCGTAGGTGGTGTCAAAGTTGATGCGACGGCTGCGTCCGCGATTGAGGCGTCAACGAAAGCCATTCAAGCCGGGCAATTGCGCGCAGCGACCGCGTTGATCAACCGCATGACGTTAGAGAGCGAACGCGCCGCGAACCCTATCCCTGAACTGACCCCGGATGTGGTCGGGCGTATGATCCGTGCGTTGGAAGTCGGGCAAGAGCAGCGCTCCGCCAATCGCTATCTCGGAGAAATCACCGTGGCCTTCAATCCGTCTCAGGTGCAGCAGTTTCTGCGCAACTATAATCTGACGATGGTGAGTTCTCAGGCACGCGAGCGGTTAGTTGTGGTGCGCGAGTCGGGCCTTCGCGGCGGCAGTAGTTTGCAAAGCGTTTTTTCGAGCCCGCGTCTGTCATACGCGCTAACGCCTCTACAGGCGGCTTCTGCTGAAGATGCAGCCTTTCTCTCCGCGTCCCCGTCAGATGATGAGTTGAAAGCGCTCGCCGCGAAATATGGCCTGAATCAGATATTGATTGTGGAGAGTAGTGGGAATGTGACCGACATTTCCCTCGACACAGGTAACCGTCAGAACTTTTATATCTCTCCCGGTTCAGGCGACGCGGCCTTTGCAGACGCCGTAGTCTCGCGTTTGGAATCAGATTGGAAGCAGGCCTCTGCCGTTGTCGCAGGCGAGGTTGTCACAACGGCTGTATCCGTTCTTTACACGTCTCATAGAGATTGGATTGCTTTGCAAGACGCCATAAACACCGCTGCCCAAATAAAAGGAGCGCGTTTAGACGCGCTATCAAAAGACGGCGCGCTAATGACGATTTCCTATGGCGGAGATATTGACCGCTTGGCGAATGAGCTTCGGTTCAAGGGCGTGCGCGTGGAGCAGGACCCTAACATCGGGCTTGTTTTCAAACGCTCCTAAGCGCGTCGCCGATGTCTCAAATCCCGCTCAATCTGCGGCCAACTGCGCGGCAGAGCTTTTCCAATTTCCACGTCACGCCGGGTAATCAAGCGGCGGTGAGCCTTTTGCAGGCGCGTGACCGCTGGCCCAGCGCGGTTGTTTTAATCCTGGGTCCGACAGGGTCGGGTAAGACGCATTTGGGCCGCGCTTGGCTCTCCAAGAGCGAAGGTGAATTCATTGATAATGCGGAAACTGTGGATGAGACAGCTCTTTTCGATGCAATCAACCGCGCACTGGCTGGACAAATTCCCGGTTTGGTTTTAGCGAGTTCACTGCCGCCGACAGAGTGGGGCGTCTCTATGCCGGATCTCAATTCACGTCTAAATGCCATGCCGACGTTGACGCTGGACGAGCATGACGAAGCGTCGCTGGAGCCTATCCTGCGCGAGCTGTTTGAGCAGGCGGGCCGGGTCGTTGGGCAAGACGTGGTGACATTCGTGTTGCGGCAATGCGAACGCTCCGTAGACGCGCTGCGAGACCTCGTCTTGGAGCTGGACGTCGCTGCCGGGTCTAAAAAAGCGGACCTCACAAAAGCCTTCGTCGCGAAATATCTGAAAGAGCGGTCAGAAAGGGACCTGTTCGCCGGCCCAATCGAATAGATTGCCACTATCCTCAAAGGATAATCCGTCGACGACGCCGAGTAATTTTTCAGCCGAATAGTCCGACGTGAAGAGTTTGCCTTCCGGAACATTGCTCTGAAACGGTTTGGACAAATCCGTGTCGACGGTCCCGGGATGAAGCGCGACAATCACTTGATTTTTGAACCGACGCCCAATTTCAATCGCCAATGTCTTGAGCACCATATTCAAGGCCGCTTTCGACGCCCGGTAAGCATACCAGCCGCCCAATCGATTATCCGAGATACTGCCAACCCGCGCGGACAGCGCGGCGAAGACGGCCTTCTCATCGCGGCGCAAAAGCGGGGCGAAATGTTTTGCGGTCATGGCGGGACCGATGGTGTTGATCTCAAAACTTTTAGCGAGGCCATCATGGGAAAGGGCCCGCAAATTTTTCTCCGGCGAAATGCCTTCGCCTTGCAGGAGACCCGTTGCGACAATGATAAGATCGAATGGCCCAACCTCTTGGAGCGCTTGCGCCGCCGCGATCAGGCTGTCTTCATCCGTGAAATCAAACGTTAGATTGGCGACTTTGGGAGAGGGATGGCTGCGGCCTGAGCGGGAGAGGGCGTGGATGCGGGCAACTTGGTCAGATGCGACGAGACGGTCAATCAACGCCGCGCCAATGCCGCCCGAACTGCCCACTACAACGGATTTCAAATCTGTCCCGAAACTCTCAAATTTCATTTGGCTTGTCCTTTAGACAGTCTGCGGCAACGTTCGCTACAATATTTGACCTCGTCCCAGACCCGTTCCCATTTCTTGCGCCATGCAAAAGGCTTTTCGCAGGTGACGCATATTTTGCTCGGCAAGTTTGGTTTCTTATGGGCCATGAGGTCAATACGCATGGGGCAGGCATAAGGTGACAAATTTTGAACAGATGCGGCGCTGGGCCGTATGAAAGATATGTCCCAAACGCTAATTCCAATTTTCGCAGACCAACTCAGCCACGGCCTCTCCAGCCTCGCGGCGTCCGATCCTGAGGACGCCGTGATCCTCATGATGGAAGTCGCGCATGAGGCGGAGCATGTCCCGCATCACCGCACGAAACTGATCTTCCTCTTTTCCGCCATGCGGCACTTCGCGAAAGAACTGCGCGAAACGGGATGGACTGTCGATTATGTCGAGATGACGGACTCGGACAATTCCGGCGATTTCACGGGGGAGGTCAAGCGGGCTCTGACGCGCCACGACATCTCTCAAATTCGGGTCTGTGAACCGTCTGTCTACCGCGTGCTGGAATTGGTGAAGGGGTGGGAAGCGGAATTGAACGTGCCTGTCTCTATTACCTTCGACGATCGCTTCATCGCGACCAAGGACGAGTTTGCGGATTGGGCGGAGGGGCGAAAGCAATTCCGTATGGAATATTTCTATCGCGAGATGAGGCGCAAAACAGACCTATTGATGGACGGGGATAAACCCGAAGGCGGACAATGGAATTTCGACAAGGAGAACCGCAAACCCGCCAAGTCAGATATGGAATTTCCCGAACCGCTACGCTTTCAACCCGACAGCATAACTCAAGACGTGATTGAGATGGTCAAGACGCGGTTCAAAACGCGTCTTGGCAATGCGGACGGGTTTTTCTGGGCTGTTACCCGAGACGGTGCGCTGGAGGCGCTGGAGTATTTCCTCGACCACGGCCTGCCAAGTTTCGGTGATTATCAAGACGCGATGATTGGCGGGGAGAGTTTCCTGTTCCACTCGCTCCTGTCGCCTTATTTAAATGCGGGTCTGCTCGGGCCAATTGAAATCTGCAAAGCGGTCGAGACCCGTTATCTGGCGGGGGATGCGCCGATCAATGCAGCGGAAGGCTATATTCGCCAGATCATCGGTTGGCGGGAATATGTGAGCGGCATTTATTGGCTGGAGATGCCGGAGTATATTTCGCGCAATCACCTCAACGCAAAACGCCCGCTTCCGGATTTTTACTGGACAGGCGACACGGATATGGAGTGCCTGAAACAGAGCATCGGCCAAACGCTGGAACATGCCTACGCCCATCACATTCAACGCTTGATGATTACGGGTAACTTCGCCTTGCTCATCGGCGTGGACCCGCATGCTGTGCACGAGTGGTATCTCTCCGTCTATATCGACGCCTTCGAATGGGTGGAGTTGCCGAACACTTTGGGCATGAGTCAGTTTGGCGATGGCGGGCTGCTGGGATCAAAACCCTATGCCTCCTCAGGTAGTTACATCAACCGTATGAGCGACCATTGCGGGTCTTGCCGATATAAGGTGAAGGAACGTGTCGGCGAAGACGCCTGTCCGTTTAACTCGCTCTACTGGCATTTCATGGCGCGGAATGAAGATGTGCTGCGAGGGAATAATCGCCTCGCCATGCCTTATCGCAATTTAGAGAAGATGGACGTAGAGGTTCGGCAGGGTTTAATGGACCAGGCAGACGTCTTCTTGGACGGTTTAAGCACAAGTAAAGCGAAGTCATATCTTTGAAATGAAAGCGGGCTTTACCAAGTCGACAGACTTTAAGTCGCTGAGCTAAATCAGATAAGCCACATATTAAAGTTAGCAAAAAAGGTATTTCCCATCGAAGACGCTATATCTCAATGGTTACGCGAGCATCAGCAATACGCATTGCTGGCCGTACCCATAATTGCCTTTCTTGAGGCTTTTATCGGGATAGGCTTGTTTGTATCAGGCGCAATATTGTTGTCAGTTTGTACAATTCTGTATGTAGAGCAAATCGCCACGCTGCCGCAGATGTTACCCTTGGCATTTTTTGGGGCACTACTCAGTGACCATAGCGGGTATTATATCGGGCGCTCTATGGGGCCCCGGTTTCATCAAACTTCATTCGCGATCAAGCGGGCTGAAAAACTGCAGAAAGCTGAGAAAACCATCGCTAAATATGGTGTATTCGCGATATTCATTGGCCGATTTTTGACGCCAATAAGAAGTATTGTGCCGTTAGTGACGGGCGTAAGCGGTATGGCACGCGCCAGATACATAGTCTTCGATTTTATGGCCTGCGCTTTATGGTCAGTCTGCTTAGGTATCTTAGTCGTTGGCATCGATAAGCTTTGGAATTTATAGAGTTTCTTATCTTTCAAGGCAGGCATCAGGCTAAGGGTTTAGTGCGCGGGGACACCCGCACACTCCAGAACGGACCCTAAAACGGACAATGGCTTTCAAACTCTATTGGCTTTCCGCCAGTCGGATGGCGCAGCCCGAGTTTCCAAGCATGAAGCATGAGCCGTGGTGCCGCCTCAAAAACATCATCCTGCGCGTAAATCCTATCCCCTAAAATCGGATGTCCGATAGCCCAACAATGGACGCGGAGTTGATGGCTTCGCCCTGTGATGGGGTGTAGGGCCAAATGGGTTTCCCGTTCGTTGCGGTCAAT
>ENA-ORXU01000612-ORXU01000612.1-marine-metagenome-genome-assembly--contig:-NODE-612-length-38693-cov-4.058706_pt1 | contig 38693 bp, 31 predicted proteins | sample MGYA00237869_ERZ511484 | MGnify/ENA metagenome assembly ERZ511484 | reverse complement strand
ATCCCACGGGCCATCTGACCACCGGTACTTGAGATATCCGATGAAATATTATATGTGTTTGTAAGGTCTTCCCAATCACCATTTGTTTTTACTGTGCGTGTTGCAAAGTGTGCATTCATTTGGCGACCTCCTGAGAATGGATCATTATCGGTATCGGCATATAGCTGAGCGAAGTATTCTTCAACGCTACAGAGGCCTAACGCCATCATGAATGTTTGGTCGCGATAGTAACCCGCTCTCCAATCACCCTTCTTAAACGCTCGCGCCATTGCCACTTGAGGTACTTCTTTTCCGTCACCGAGTATGCCAAATTTCGCCTTTCCTGTCAACACCTCCTTTCGCCCAAGGAGACTCACTTCTCGGCTGAGACAACATATCCAGAAATCGGTTAAGACTTCGTTGATGAAGCGTTCATTTTGTCCTTTTTCCTGTACCAGATATCCTTCGAGTATGTCAACTTCCATGGGCAAAAAAACAGATTTGATTGATTTTAAAAGGGCAACGAAGATAGTCATTTTTACCCTTAAATTTAACTCTCTTCTAAAGGAGCAAATGCTCGTTATCCGAATGAGTATGATCTCATATGATTCTGAGCGGATATAATTGGGAAAACTGATGTTTAACGAAATTTCATACTAGATTAATCGTCTCAACTAGTAGATAGCTAAATTAACACGGATTATGGCTAGAAATTTGAATTCGCAGTCACTTCTAATATCGATGAAATAGCCTGTTAACAGCAACTTAACAGATTATTGGAATTTTATTACCACCACATTGGGTTTACATTGAGTACATTTGCTATCAATAAATAATTAAAAAAACATCAATCATGAAACATGTATTTGGATTAATAGCTTTGATTTGCTTGACAGTGGGAGTAGCCTTCGGTCAGGACGAGAAAGCAAGCGAGTCGATGATCAAAGAAGTAACTATGGCTGAAAAGTCAGGTGATTTACCAGTTATGACGTTGGAGTCAACGGATGTAGATTATGGTGAAATTGAAAAAGGTTCTGATCCACTTCGATCTGTTTCTTTTACAAATACGGGAAATGCGCCGCTCATCATCAAGCACGCTAAAGGCAGCTGTGGTTGTACTGTTCCTGATTGGCCAAAAGAACCAATTCTACCAGGTGAGACTTCAGAAATTCAGATACGCTATGACACGAAGCGTGTAGGACCGATCAGAAAGACAGTTCGCATCACGACTAATGAAGGTGAGCAACCTCACATTCTCCAAATTAAAGGATTGATCAGAGCGCAAGCTCCTGCTGAAAATCTTCCAGTTAAGGAAGGTGGATTGACAGAGTAATCGCACTTATATAAAGCTTACAAGAGCCCCGTTTCATCATGAGACGGGGCTTTTTTTATGTTAGTGAGTTCAAATCGTTCTTCAGTTCAAAGCGAAATAATCGATCTGTATGTGCAGTCGACCACAGTTCATTCTCTATCTTTATACTTAATCAAAAATCCATAAATGGTTATCGTTTTAAGCCCGGCTAAGAAGATGCGTTCGGATGTCAAATCCGCAAATTTAAAGCCGTCTCAACCCATGTTTCAGGAAAAGGCCTTGCCACTCGTCAATAAACTATCCAGGTTTTCTAAACCTAAATTGATGAAATTGATGTCCATCAGTGAAAATTTGGCCAAATTGAATCTCGATCGATACGATACGTTCAGCGAAACGGGCAAGAACGAGGCATCAGAAATAGCCATTCACGCATTTAATGGAGACGTATTTTTAGGGTTGGAGAGCGATACATTGACAGCCCCACAACTGGCATATGCGAATAAACATCTCCGTATTTTATCAGGACTATATGGCTACTTGAGACCATCGGATGAAATACAGCCATATAGACTCGAAATGGGTTCCAGTTTGAAAATTGGTCGTAAGAAAAATTTATACGAATACTGGCAGACAGATATTGCCTCTGCTATTCAAGAGGATTTGAACCAAACGAAATCAGATGTAATAATCAACCTTGCTTCTAAAGAATATTTTAAAGCAGTTGATACAGATGCATTAAATGCCCAAGTGATAACCATACATTTTAGAGAATATCGCGATGGCAAATTAAAAGCGATTCAATTCAATTTAAAACGAGCTCGTGGTTTATTGGCTCGCTTTATCATTGTCAATAAAATAAAGGAAATCGAACACATAAAAGGATTTGACACAGACAACTACGTTTTCGAAGCAGAGATGTCCTCAGATCATGACTGGTACTTTGTACGCTAAATATGAAATTAATTAGGTTCTTACTTCTAACGACTTTGCTATTATTTCTCATCTACTTGGGAAATAATCCATTACACATTGATGCCTCCACTACTCTACCTCCACTTGGAAAGTTCTTCGCCCCGCAATCTGGTTTTTGGCAAAACTGCAAAGATCAAGACCAGCATCAAATTAAAATTAATAATTTAAATAAATCGACCGAAGTATTTTTAGATGATCGAGGAGTACCGCATGTATTTTCTGACTCCTACATTGATGCAGTCAGAATTCAAGGATATCTGCATGCTAAAGACCGTCTATTTCAGATGGATGTTTCAAGCCGATATACGGCCGGACGACTTTCAGAAATTTTTGGTGAACGTATGATGGAAATTGATCGATTGATGCGTCGAAGAGGACTTCCGTATGCTGCCGAAAATGCCTTGGCAGGTTGGCAAAAACATCCCGAATCGATAAAGTTAATCAAAGCATATACAGCAGGTATCAATGAATACATCGACGGACTTTCTCCGGCTGATTATCCAGTCGAATATAAATTAATGAATACTTCACCAGAAAGATGGTCCCAACTCAAATCAGCGTTGATAAACAAGAGCATGACGTACGATTTATGTTTTCGAAACCAAGATGACTTAGCAACCAAAACGCAAGAAGTTTTGGGACAAGAATTCTATCGAAGTTTATTTCCGCTACGAAACAAATTAAATGATCCAATTATCCCTTCAGGTACAAAATGGAAAATAGACTCACTGATTGAAACTGGACAAATTTTAGATTTTATATATCCGAATAAACCTATAAACAATCAGCAAGTAAATATGCCGCCGGAAGCGATCGGAAGCAATAATTGGGCCGTCCACGGATCTAAAACAAAAAACGGAAAGCCTATTTTATGTAATGACCCACATTTGCGATTGAGGTTACCGTCTATTTGGTATGAACTACAAATTCATACACCTGAAACAAATGTATATGGAGTATCGCTTCCTGGTGCTCCGGGAATTATCATTGGATTTAATGAGGCCATTGCTTGGGGTGTAACCAATGTCGGCATGGACGTACTTGATTGGTATAAGATAAATTGGATTGATAAATCAAAAGGAACTTATGAATTGGATGGCGAAACTGTTCAAGCTAAATTCCGTATCGAGAAAATTAAAACTAAAGATGGCGAAGTCATTTTAGACAGCGTACCATATACACACTGGGGGCCAGTAACCTACGGAAATGATTACGACCATTATCTTACTGATTATGCCCTTCGATGGATAGGTCACGACGAACAAGCCATTGATGAACTTGGAACCTTTGTCGGATTAAATAACGCCAAGAATATAGATGGATACATCAAGGCGTCATCCAAGTTTCGGAGTCCGGCGCAGAATATGGTGTACGCTGATGTAGAAGGAAATGTTGCATTGCGCATCAGTGGGGCTATACCCATCCGAGCGAAAGGAAACGGCGAATTTTTAATTGATGGCTCACAAACAAAAAATGGTTGGCTCGGCTACGTCCCGTCAAATGAAAACCCGGCTTCTATAAATCCTCGCAGGGGTTTTGTTTCTTCAGCCAATCAAGTTACGACTGATTCGACATACCCATATCCATACTACGGATATTTCGCGGACTACCGCGGTCGGATATTAAATGAAAAATTAGCTTCCATGTCAAATATTACAGTGGATGACATGAAACAGCTGCAAAATGACGATGAAAGTATCTTTGCACGAGACGGATTAAATATGCTTGTAAATTTGGTCTCAGATTTAAACAACTTAGACAGTGAGCATCAAGAGTTAATTAATTCCATGAAAAATTGGGATCAAAAATTTAATGCCTCGACGATAGAGCCAATCATTTTTTATAGGTGGTTTATAAATTTTTATAATTTAGCTTGGGACGAATTCACAACTGATAAAACGGAAATGCGGACACCAGAATATTGGCGAACTATTGACCTCGCCACCGCTCAAAAAACGCATCAAATGTTCGACCTTCGATCCACCGAAAAAGTAGAGACATCATCCGATATTGCGCTACTTGCACTAAAAGAAACTTTAGAAGAAATTAAACTGTGGAAAGAAAAAGATTCAAATTTCAATTGGGGTAAATATAATGGAAATCAAATTTCACACTTGCTAGGACTTCCAGCATTCTCCTCTGACACCAATCAGGTAAGCGGATTCAAATATGCGCTAAATGCAGTGAGCTCAACACACGGCCCATCATGGCGAATGGTTGTAGAAATGACTTCCCCACCACGAGCATGGGGCGTATACCCTGGTGGTCAATCAGGTCACCCCGGCCATAGAAATTATGCTGACATGGTCCCGGCTTGGGTTTCTGGAGATTACTATGCATTAGATTTTTTCCAGTCCCTAGAAGATACCGATAACAATACGGGACAACTTATTAAATTCACAGCGGAATGAAAAAAATTGCTGTATTGCTCATCACCATGCTGGCTATTTATATACTTGGCATTTTTATGCCTTGGTGGTCTATTGTCGTTCCACCGACGGTGGCCGGCATATTTTATCGTACCGCCTGGGGATGGCACGCTTTGCTAGGATTTTTAGGCGGATGTTTGACGTGGTTAACCTTGTGCCTCTTTATATCGACCAATACTGACTCTGACTTGGTCGGTATGATTGGAGAAATATTTCAAGGTGCTTCCTCAATCGTCTTGATTTTAATCACTGGCTTATTAGGTGGACTTTATAGTCTGGTTGCTCAATTGACAGGAAACTCTCTATATAAATTATTTAAATCATGAAATATTTAATTACGTTTTGTTGTTGTGTAATGACATTTTTTGGCTCGTTCAAGGTTGAATGCCAAACTTTAATCCTTGCGGATAAAGAAAATGGTGCGACTTATTTAAGTATGGATCAATTTGATGGCTTTTATGACAAGGTCAATCCACTAGAAATTGCCATTCAATTAAAAGACACGGCGCTTCATGAAGCCAATGTGGAAGATGCACGAGCTATTTACAAGGCTTCTTACGAAAGCGAGGTATTAGATATTCCGGCTGTGATAAAAGAGCAACTGACGACCATGTTCGAAGAAATGTTTCAAAAATGTAATGCACTAAATGACGAATTACTTCCCGACACCATTCAGCTAATCATGGTGGCAGGAAATCATTATGGAGCATCGACATTCTTTACACGTGGCAATGCCATCGCATTCACCGAACAATCGATAAAGATGATGCCCGAAAAGTCATTTAAGCACGTGATGTATCATGAGCTTTTCCATATCATATCTAGGTATAGACATGACTTGCGAGACCAGTTATATCAGCTTGTAGGGTTCGAACATTTAGACGGACCAATTTGGATCGACAAATCGCTTTATTCAAGGCTTCTCTACAACCCGGATGGCGTTTCTATGGAACATGGCATACCACTCATGATGCCGGATTCTACAACATCATATTTCATACCGGTGATAGCTGCAAACGACAATCAGTACAGACCCAATAAAAAAGAATTCTTTAGTTACCTAGACTTTAAATTATATCCTGTAAGAGAAACAGAATCAGGTTATTTTATGTCAACATTTGAGGAGGCGAATAAAATGCCTGTAGCGCATATTATGAAAAAGTTTTTCGAACGCATTACGATGAATACACAGTATATTATTCATCCTGATGAAATATTGGCTGATAACTTTATGTACCTGTTCCGAACTGAAGAAGAAAATGCTGAATTAGATCAAGCATTATTAAAAAACATCAAGACAACCATTGAAACATATAATAATTGAGGCGTAATGAAACAAAGTGAAATCGATAAAAACAAGAACGAAGATGCCATGCGACTTTTATTGTCTAAATACCGACAGCTGCAAGACGTTGTGCATTTAGGTGGTGGAAAAAAGAAAATTTCACGCCAACATGATAAAGGCAAATTGACCGCGCGAGAACGTGTAAGCATGTTGCTTGACGATGATATGCCACAGCAAGAGATTGGTGAGTTCGTCGGACACGATATGTACAAAGAGCACGGTGGTTGTCCAAGCGGAGGCGTAATAGTGAAAATCGGATATGTCAAAAAAAGACAGGTTATCGTTGTCGCTAACGACGCGACTGTAAAAGCAGGTGCCTGGTTTCCGATTACTGGAAAGAAGAATCTACGCGCACAGGAAATCGCGATGGAAAACCGGCTGCCTATTATTTATTTAGTAGATAGTGCCGGCGTCTATTTACCAATGCAAGATGAAATATTTGCGGATAAAGAACACTTTGGACGCATATTCCGTAATAATGCGCGTATGTCTTCCATGGGCATTATTCAGATTGCTGCCATTATGGGTAGTTGCGTTGCTGGTGGTGCCTATTTACCAATCATGTCGGACGAGGCACTTATTGTAGATAAGACTGGATCAATATTTTTAGCAGGACCTTATTTAGTAAAGGCTGCGATAGGCGAAGAAGTGGATAAAGAAACTCTGGGAGGCGCAAAAACACAATCTGAAATATCGGGTGTGACGGACTATCGTATGCCTGATGATCAAACATGTTTAAGCACCATAGCAGATCTCGTCGATAAAATCGGAGAATTCGAAAAGAGTGGCTTTGATCGAAGTACACCGAAAGCTCCGGCTTACGATCCAAAAGATGCCTATAAAATCTTTCCTGAATTAGCAACCAAACCATATAAGACCTCAGAACTATTAAAGTGTATTGTTGATGAAGGCAGTATCACCGAATATAAAAAAGGCTTTGGAAAAACAATTATTTGTGCATATGCGCGCATTGATGGCTGGTCTGTTGGCATTGTCGTAAATAATCGAGAAGTCGTTAAAACGGCCAAAGGAGAAATGCAATTTGGCGGCGTTATTTATTCTGATTCAGCGGATAAAGCTGCGCGATTTATTATGGTGTGTAACCAAAAGAAAATTCCATTAGTTTTCCTACACGATGTTACAGGATTTATGGTTGGTACGCGAAGTGAGCACGGAGGCATAATAAAAGATGGTGCTAAATTGGTTAATGTCATGGCAAATTCGACGGTACCGAAATTTACAGTCGTCATGGGAAATTCATATGGTGCCGGAAATTATGCGATGTGTGGCAAGGCCTATGACCCGCGTTTGATTGTCGCATGGCCGACGGCTAAAATCGCAGTTATGGGAGGAAGTCAGGCAGCACAAGTACTGTTACAAATTCAAGTCGCATCGATGAAGCGTGACGGAACAGAAATTACACCTGAAGAGGAAAAAGCAATGCTTGAAAAAATAAAAAATCGATATGACGCCCAAACCTCGCCTTTGTATGCGGCAGCGCGATTGTGGGTGGATGCCATTATCGATCCGGCCGATACACGAAAAGTCATTAGTATGGGTATCGATATGGCCAATTCCGCGCCAGTAGAACGATTTAATGTAGGGGCTTTACAGACTTAATTAAAATCAATCTGAATGGCCCAAATAGGCTCAAAAAATAATATTCATTTTATCGGCATCGGTGCTCAAAAAGCGGGCACCACATGGTTGCATGACAGGTTGAGTGAATTAAGTGAATTTACTTTACCATACATTAAAGAGTTACACTATTTCGATCGTGATCAAAAATATAAAGCTCCTTCTCTTTTAAAGCATGATCTGATTGTAGATCGTATTCAAGACAAAAGCTGGTTAAAAGGAGCTGAAGAAAATCTACGTCGCTGTATTACAGAAAATGATCTCCATAAATACAATTGGCTTTCAAATTTTTATTTCTCTAATTATTCAGACAGCTGGTATCCGTCATTATTTAAAGATTTTAAAGGTTTACGAGGAGAAATAACACCTTCCTACTCTATGCTGGACGAAGAAGATGTACAACGCATGCATTCAGTAGCCCCCGATGCTAAAATCATATTCATGATTAGAAATCCAATCGATCGCGCCTGGTCTCATTTTAGATATTTTCATAAAAACAAAAAAAATCTAGATAGCATCGATCAAATTCCTGACAGAAAGATTATTCGATTCTTTGAACGCAATTCCCAAGACAAACGATCAGACTATATCAGAACAATTGACCTTGACAAGAAGTATTATGACAAAAATTTCATCGTTGGTTTTTACGATGCTATCATTGAACAACCTAGTATTTTAATGAAACATGTTGTCGACTTCATTGGCGGTAACTCAACTCGCATCGACGAAGAATGCCAATTATCATCCAAAAGCAACACCACACCAGCCGTCGAAATACCGGCAGCCGCTCAAAATTTTCTGTTAGAAAAATACAAGCCGCTTGTTCAAGAACTCTCAGATCGCATGGACGGATATCCCTCCAAGTGGTTACATGAGATGCTAAATGAAAGTACCGATTTTAAATCTAAAACAAATCTTGACCCGGTATTTATCGGATAAGCACTCAGCCCATGACACAAACAACAAACCAAAAAATAACAGTTACCTGCCTACCAGGTCTCGAAACACTTTTGGCCGAAGAAATTGAAGTGATCGGCGCCAAGGAAATTGAAGTAGGTCGACGTGCCGTTATGTGCACAGGTGATCTTAACTTGATTTATAATTTAAATATAAAATGTCGTTTTGCTTTGCGCGTACTCTTGCATATGGAAAAACATGACGTGCGGCATGAAGAAGATATGTATCGAGCAGTCAGAGGCATCAAATGGAGTTCACATTTTGATGTTAAAAAAACGTTTGCAGTTCGAGCAGCATTTGGTCGGCATAAATTTAAAAACACGCATTATTTTGCCCTGAAAGCTAAAGACGGTATTGTTGATCAGTTTATGGAAAGTGTTGAGTCACGTCCATCCATTGACACAAAAACTCCTGACGTTGGAATATATTTATTTTATGATTCTGGTGAGCTCGATATATATTTGGATAGCAGCGGATATTCACTACATAAGCGTGGATATAAGCAACATCTAGGTCAAGCCTCGATCAACGAAACATTGGCCGCAGCTGTATTCAAATGGTCGGGCTGGACCCCTGGTAAAACAGTGATTAATCCAATGTGTGGTGTCGGAACTTTGGGAATTGAAGCAGCCTTCGCCATGAATAATTTATCTCCACAAATCCAGCGTCTATCTTTTGGTTTTCAACATTGGTTTAATTATGATAGCGCTGCATTTGATTCTATAAAAAAAGAAGCTCAACTCACATCGAGTGAAGAAGACGTATTATGCTCCGATATAGATCGACGTGCTGTTGACGATTGTCGATCAAATGTCGATCATGCTGAGTTATCAAACTTCATTCACTGTGATGTGGAAGATTTTTTTGAAATGGAATGCATTGAAGATTCCATTATTTTATTAAATCCTCCTTATGATAAACGCATTAAAGAGCTTGATGTAGTCGGATTTTACCGACAAATTGGTGATACCTTAAAATTCAAATGGAAGAATTGTACTTGCGTTATAATTAGTGGAAATCTGGATGCATTCAAGTTTGTTGGCTTGCGGCCAAATAAAAAATATAAGGTTTTTAATGGACCGATACCTGCAGAAGTGCGCTTATTTGATATTTATTAAAAAATATTACAATTATGCAAGCAGCAATCCGGGCCTTACTTGACGAATACAAACGTGCTTTAGATGACTTAGTTTTGGCTATTGAGTCTTTGTCAAGTGAACAACTAACATTAGTGCGGGATGAATTAACGAAGGATGCAGATTGCAAGTCTATCCAAAGTATTCTCGCTCATGTGGTCGCATCAGGAAAGACATACGGTGTGATGATCAATAATCACCTTGGTGGTTCAGCTGTGCGGTCAGAAAAATTATTTCATGAAACGAGCGAGCAATATGTGAAAGATCTGCTAGCAATGTTTGACGAGCAAGAAGCATTATTTGATCAATATCCAAATGCTCAAATCGAAGAAAACGACCCATCTAAAAAAATAAAAGCGCGCTGGGGAAACCGCTACGATATTGAACAGCTTTTAGAGCATGCCATTGTTCACATTCTTAGACATCGAAGGCAGATTGAGAAATTTTCAAATAAATAATGTTGATCAAATCAATTAACGCATCCACTCGGCGTGGCATTAAATACAGCTCCGAGTTTCACATCAAATCCCGGTTCTAAATTAATTCCGTTTGGCGCATGAAAATTCACGTTTCGATTTACGTTGATGACTCCTTCAGCATCGATTCTCGATCCAGCTGTATAAGCCCCTGTAGGAATTACCCCATCCAACGTAATTATATTAGGACAATCGTCCACCTCTAATAAAATAGTCGTCGTTTCTGACCCACACCCTGTCGTAGATGTGAATGAAACGGTGTACGTATTGTTCGGTGCATATGTATGTGTTGGATTACAATTACCTGTCGAACTTCCATCACCAAATATCCAATTACAAGCACCACCTGTGCCTCCTCGAATAAAATTCACATTATTATTATCCCGCAAAAAAGTAAAACTAGCATCGGGCGCCTCATCAACTGAAATAAATTCGTTTGCGAATTCAGTGTCCGTTCCGCCACCATTGGTCACCACCAAAGTCACATCGTGATTGCCCACAGTATTAAATGTAACGGTAGGATTTTGCTGAGTGGAAGTGGCCGGTGTCCCATTTTGAAATGTCCATGACCAAGCGGTTGGATTGTTCGTGGAGTTGTCGGTAAAGGTTACTGTTCCGCCAAGGCATAGCGAATTTGTACTAGCCGAAAATGAAGCTACTGGTGGAAATACTGTCGTGCACGTTGTCAAACAATTATTTCCGCCGGTTACGATTGCATCAATAAAACTTGATACTTCGTTCTTCGACTGTGCTGACCAGGAGCTCGTAACCTGAACGAAAGGTGCCATGATATGTGGTGACGAAGATCCGTCATGATCGGCACTAAAATTATGTCCGATCTCATGAGCTGTCAATACGCGTAATCTGTCTGCATCCGCAGTGTAATCTTGTAATACATGATAACGTGCATTTCCACAGACAGCATTAAGATACGCAAGTCCCACAGTCATTCCATCAAAATCTCTGTTGGACCACAACGTGGCTAAGTCAAATGTCACTGAAAACCCATTGTTTTGGCCCCAACTCCGAAAGCTCGGCAACACCATATAAATATTAGTAGAACTTGTCCATGGATCACAGGATGAGCAGTCTGAAATAAATTGTTCTACAATCTCGTATTGAATATCATCATCAAATTCTCCCACATAATTTGCCGCCACATTATTCATCACTCCAATGTTATGCATCTCAACTTCTGAAATACTATTGTTATATTTCGTATACATCGAATAATCGGATGCAATCGCTAGTTCAATGGTGTAGCAGTTTCCAACTTGCCGACTTCTGCTTTCGTTACTTGGAATTAATTTTTCAGATTTTTCTTGCAATTCATTCGTCCCGCAAACGTGCCCATCATTATCCGGCAATACGTCACGCGCTCGATAAACAATCATTTCATCGGAAATCACTCTGGTTTCAGAAAAATATCGCGCAGGTTCTACCCAATACGTTTCGTTATTAAATTCAATAAACCCATATATAAAATGATCTCCAACTGTCAATCGTACTGCCCCACCGTCGGCTGAGAACCCTTGATAAACCCCAATTGGACGGGCATTAGAATTTTTAGCGTTCGGTGATATGTAGTTAGCCGAAAGAATATCACTCGGATACAATTCAAGCGGTATACTCCCATATTTGCCCAAATTAATATCTACTTTATGATTAGCAGATAATCGTTCTTGAGAAAACATTTGTGGGTTCATTTCTAGAACTTCGTATTGCAATATATCAGTTACGTTGATAGACGTAAGGTTCTCGTTCTGAGCGAATGAGGAAAACGAAGAAAAGAGAAAAATAAAAAAGTAAGTAATCGACTTTTGCATAGATGATATTTCTAATATTTATCATTGGACATGACGTGTATTGAAAAAGTCATTTTCCTTAAGTCCATTAATAGAAATATCTCTCTCGTCAATGAAGACGAAAGCAATCAATTGAATTTAATAAATGGGCTATCAGAAAAACAACATGTATCAAATTAAAAACGACATGTCAGGTTTTCTAAATTCAGGATTACAACGTAAATATAGTTCTGGTGTTGAAGCCGATTGAATAAAGTGATAGGTTTTTATAGCAACGATGATCGTACGTGGACAAATGGCTCAAATTTAATTGCAACCGTTGTTGTCAACATACAATTCGCCACCTAAATCAACTTGAAATTCATTTTCGAGTGATATGAGCTCATTCGCGTGCATCTCTACCGCAGTACCCGCTTGGATTGTACCATTGGACGAAATACCTATGCTGGCAAACTCTGCTTTTGTTGGCAAGATCCCGTTGAGGACTTTGACAGTTGGACAAGGCCCTGTATAGTTACCAAGAAAAACAGTCAAATTGACCGTCTCGCCGGTGGCAAGATTGACATTTACGGTTTTACTTGGATATGAGGGATGACTAAATATGACGTCATAATTACCGGCTGTGACAATACCCGTAGCAAATTCACCAAAATTATCGGTGGTCGCTTCATTGAGATCGGTCGATACAATTTCCACGTCTACACCAGTAATAGTGGCGTTTGTATTTATATCGCGCACCATGCCACGGAGATAGCAGGCGCGGACATAAGTTGGATCGAGCACGTATAATCCTGAATTTATATCGCTTGCGAGCAATAAGCCTGATGGAAGAAAAGGATAAGCTCCCCAGCATCCCCTAAATCCGGTTTGACTACCTGTGTATGTATCGTATTGCCCTACTCTAATTAAGTTATCCGGCTGTGCGGCATCTACGACCACGACTCCTTCCGTATAGTGCGAGATAACCAAATAATCGTCAAGCACATGAACATTGTGCGGAATAACGCCGGTTCCTTGGGTCGCCAATGGCCTATAACGATCGAGTCGTTTTATGTCATTGACATCTGAAATATCGTACGATTCCGTGTAAGCATTAGATCTTTCATCAGTAGTGAATACCGTGTTCCCATCATCCGAAAGCCAAGCATTGTGTGTGAATGCCCTACCCGTCTCTTGATTGGCGACAAATGTCGGAGCAGTCGGATCGCTTATATCGTATATCGCAACATCGCCGGCATATATTTCAGAAGTGTACATGAAATCGCCTCTCGCGTATACATCATGAGCGTATCTTGGATCGGATTCGCCAATATGAATAGGGGTGCCAGGAGTCGTAAAGAGATCGAGAATTATCACGCCCCCAGAGGCAATATTAGTACCCACCAGCAAACCGTATCCATCATCCGTAATGTACAGATTATGACATTGTTCGAGATCGGCAGTCACCCCATCAACTGTTAGCGTCGGCGACCAAAATGTATGCGTAATATTCGTTGGAGCACCTGACATGTCGATAATCGCTAGGCCATCGTTTCCACTCACATCCTGCACGCCGTATATGTAGTTTCCATAACTTTTCATATCCCGCCAATCAGTGGCATCACCAGGTATAAAAGCCCGAAGCATAGGATCTGTCGGATCTTCCAAACTATAGATTCTGAATCCATTATTTACACCGATCACCGCATATTCGAGACCGCTTGTGTCCACATAACCCCAAATATCGGCAGAACGAGCATTGCCCGGCATTGTCGTGTTCGACTCCAGCGTCACATTTAATTGTGCAACGCCTACTTGTAAAGTTGAAATGTATAGTAATGCGAGAATAAAGTATCGTAAGATCATCTGAATGAATTTAATTCAATGAACGAATATGTCACGAAAATCAGTAAAATTGACTGGACCCCCCAAACTAGCTTTCAAAAAATATAGATTATTGATTTTTCAACATGCTTGCGTCTATAAAACTACTTGAGTGACAAAATGTTGTCAACTCCAATAGGCCTTGCGGAGGTGAAACCTTCTGCGTAATCAACGTTAATCAACCGCCCAAACTGGCTCGCACGCGCAATGATCCCGTCCAAGAATGCTTTCGATGAAATAGGTGTTTCCGCATCATTAGATTTTGGATTATAAAACTGTGAAGCATACGCTTGAATTGTTTCAAGTTTTTTTTCCATCATCGATGAAATGTCAACGATAAATGACGGTTCAATGTAATAGTCTTGAATATAGTGATATACTGAACGTGGACGCCAGTGCTGCTGTGGCTGACCGTTCATAGAAGTTTGAATTTTAATCAGTCCGGATAAAAAACAAGCTTCATGAATAAAATCCGCGGCCTTACCATGATCTGGATGACGATCACGAATCGCATTCGCCAAAACGACTGTGGGTTGAAAGCGACGAATCACTTCTATCAATTTGATCAGACTAGGTTTGTCTTTTTGAATAAAACCATCTGCCAGTCCTAGATTGACACGATGGTCAATACCGAATATTTGTCGCGCCCGCTCAGCCTCTTCCAACCGTGTAGACGCACTTCCTCTTGATCCTAACTCTCCCTGAGTCAAATCACAAATCGCTATACTATGGCCCTGATCGATATGTGTCAATATCGTGCCTGCGCAACTCAATTCAACATCATCTGGATGAACGCCAATGGCCAGTATGTCAGTCTTTTGGATCATAAAACAGGAGATTTTTCTAGAATAACAAATGTAGACAATTGACCGTTATGTCGTTTTTGGCACGATCATTGTACCACCAGAGGTATCAAGAGTGTTTCTTAAATGTCGGCAAACTATCGCGAGGGTCCCATCCCATTGATAGTTTGCCTTTTTTGTTACAGTTCAAGGTGTTCAAGGTTCAAGTCTAAGGTCTAAAGTCGCTGGTTTCCGGTTCAATGTTCTCAGTTCAAAGTTGCTCGTTCAAGGGGTTTTTTAGCTGTGTGATGGGTTTTAATCAGCGGTTCTTTATTTTTTGTAATCGAAGTCAGAGTTCTGTAGGAACGACATGGTACAGCAAGGACAATGACTCCCTCGTGCACGCTAGCAACTTTTTACACCGAACATTGAACTTTGAACGCTGAACTCAGAACTTTGAACCCTGAACCCTGAACTCTGAACTCTGAACTTTGAACTAGAAACTACTTAGCAACTCGCACCTTTGTATTTTCTTGAATCCAACAAGGCACTTTGAAAGTCGATCCTTCTTCAATTTGTCTTAGGAAAATATCTTCACGTGTAGGCATGTACTGCCGATACCGCACAATTAATTTATTGGCTTCGGCAGCTACAGATGGATCGATCGATTTGGCGTAATTCCATTTGTCAATTGCTGGCCAAGTAACGACTTGACTATCAAATCCGCGACCAGGGCCACATAACGGTCCACTTGACGCATATAATTTTCCGATTAAAATATACGGATCACCCCAATCGGGTCTGAACTTAGAAGCTTCTCTTGCATATTGTCGCGATTTAGAATAACTCTTTAAATGCGCATAATAAATTTTCGAGATTAATAAATTATACGTGCCTTTGTTCTTTTCACTGCTCGAACACTCGATAGATTCTTCAAAAAGTGTTACGGCTTCTTGATATTGACCATTTCTCAGCGCATCATATGCCCGGGAGACGACTCCACTACAAGGATCACTAGCAGCCGGAGCAGCAATGCAATCATTATTATTTAACCAATTAAATATTTCTACTAATTCGGCATCTGTTTTTGCGCATCCACCAAATCTTAACTTTGAGTAATATTCTGTGACAGACTCACAAGTCTTGTCTTCTGTATTAAATGCCGCATAATATTTATCCTTGTAATATGTGCAATCGAAAAATCCTTTGATCGCTTCTAATCGCTCAATGTAGGGCACGGAATAGTCCCGCACTGTTGCCCACGATTTTAAATCTTTTCCTTTTTGAATACCGTTGTCAACTATTTCAGGAATTAATTTTGCATATTTTTGAGCCTCAACTGTGTCTATCTTTCCTTCTAGAAATCGATCGGCCATCAATTTTGTAAATGGATTAAGGACGAACACATAGCTATCCATTCCTCTTTCATCGATGACTTCTTTAAATAGTTCATATTTACGGTCGTCTGTTTCTTTGTCAGGATATTTATAATATAGGTCAAATGCCAAAAGTGCATTCGCATATCCTTTTTGCTTAGGATAGCACTCACCCATTTCTTCATAAAGTCGCAGAATATTGTCTATATATTCAGACCGCTTGGCTTCGTTTGTTTCTTTTGTTAAAAAATAATCATAGTATGCGATCCCGTCTGTAAATACGGTCCAACGTTGACCATCGGCAGCAGGTGCATTCATGTAAACATCTTTCCACATCTCGAACGACTCGTCATATTGATTGACTTTTAAAAAATCTCTATATATCACATATTTATCCTCGAGGTCGCTTGAATTATTATTGTCTTGAAATTTCCGACATGTGCTTAAATCCGCTGCAGGCTTTGTAACTGCCGGTTTCTCCGTTGTGGTATTCGTTTCTTCAGTGACCTTTGGAGTACAATGTGCGATGAAAAGAATAGCGATGAAAAATAGGAAATGACGTAGGTGTAAGGACATGATGTTGATTTTATTAAACTATACATACAATAGACAAGACGGCTCCATGTGAGGTTCAGACATAAAAAAAGGCCTCGTCTAATTAAAACGAAGCCTCAATTTAATTCTTTTACTCGATTTATCTAAAGCTCAAAGAGACTGTCTCACCTATTCCACACCCAACAGATACTGATTGACCTGCTTTCTTCCCTTGCATAAAGGCTTGTTCACCATCTGGTTTCGACGCTTGATATTTTGCTATACGCGAGCTAGCTTCTGCAGATACCGATGGATCAACAGATTTTGCACGAGAATACTGTTGGATGGCAGCTAGCACACCTAAACCGCTATCCCATGCATCACCACAGTTTCGACTTTGAATTGCATATAGATCACCCAATAACATATACGGTCTTCCCCAATCTGGTCGAAGCGATGCGGCTTCTTTCAAACTTCCGCGAGCAGAGCTTAATGATTTCAATTTACGTCCTTCTATTGAAGCTTTACTGAATAGATACTTCGCTTTTTTCTGAGGGTCTGCTTCTCCAGCGATAGCCTCGTCATATTTTGCAACGGCTGCTTTGTAGTCACCACTATCATATAATTTCTTAGCCATGACATGCGGATTATTACGCTCATACTCAGCCCGAATTTCTGCATTGTAATTAGCAGCTAGCACCTCATATTCTTTTTCTATTTTGGCTAAGTCTGGATCTGAAGAATCGCATCCACGTCGCTTCAGCGTGACTACTACTTGCTTCATGACTTCAAAATTTGTTGGATCGGCTTCATACACAGGAATCCATTTTTCTTTGAAATATTCACAATCAAAAATGTCATCTTCAACAGCTTTAAAAACATTAAGAGCACGCTTTTTAGACGTGTCATAATATTCGCCATAATCAGGATCATTTTCAATGTTGTAGTCCCCGATTCGCTCAATATCGCTGTATAATTTTAATAAATTTTCTTTCGTCTCTTTATCTTTTTGGAATTGGTACACGGCTATATTGGCTATAGGCTCCAAGACGATATATTCCGATCCCACATCGTTTGTTTCTAACGCACCTTTGAGAATTTCATAATTCTTTTCATAAGGTGAATTTAATGTGTAGAACATGTCGTAACCCATACGTCCTTTGATGTATCCGACTTTTTGCGCGTAACAGGCATCATCACAATCATTTAATTCTATGACGCGTTGTTCGTAACAAGCGATACACTCTTCGTACAATCTAATAATGGCATCTTTATACTCTGCTTTTTTCGCATCGTCTGTCTCATTTTTCAATTTATGTTTGTAAATATCAATTCCATCAGTTAGATGAAAATCTCGTTTACCGTCTGCTGCGGGAGCAATTTTATAGGCCGTCTGCCAATGCTCAAATGCCATATCGTATTCACCAGAATTCACCATCGGTCTATAAATACTGTGTGCGTCTTCCCCTTCACTTTTTCTGGGACTATCGTTCCACGTAGTACAAACAAACTGTGCAGACAATACTGTTGTCATGCATGTAAATAAAAATGCGAGTTTAAATGCGTGTAGCTTCATAATTTTTAATCGTATTTTCTTTTAATAAACCATTGGTTGTCGGTCAACGAATAACCTAATCCAAATGTCAAATAATTTTCTGTATACCCACCGGACACTCCAAGTCGTCCATATCCGATGTTCAAATTTAAATAAGATACTTGTCTCTGACCAACGAAGGGTAACATAAACCCAACGCGGGCGCCATAATTTGTCAATTGATTTCCATTTAATACACGTGGATCCTTTTCATAAAATCCACTCACGGAATATGTCACTCGATCGAAATAACTCGTGATACTGCTTGCATTAGGGGTGAAAGCAAATCCGCCTGATAACCTAAACGCATTTTTGGTGTCCTGAGTTTGCGATTGTTCGCCATTTCTGAAATTTGACCATGCGCTTCGTTCATAATTGACCCCAGCACGCCATAATTTTTTGTAAACATACGAAGCCCCAAAATTAATGGTTGAAGGGAGTGTCCCCTCCCCTTCTACGTCATTGGTGACGGACAGTGTATCGATTCCGATCACCGAACGAATACGTTGATTTTGACGAATAATTGAACGGTCTGTTTCCGTTTTTAGAGGCCGCTCAGATTGAAATGTTAGCCCTAGCGTTAAATATTTGTTAGGAGCGCCAAGCGTACCATCGGCGCGTTCCGTTCTACCAAAAACGACATCATACATGAAGCCTAAATTCCACACAAATGCGCGGTAGTTTATTTTTGAAGACTCAACTGTCGTGAAGCTGTAGCCTGATCCAGCATGATCCAACGGAAAGGCAGCTGCCTGCTCGAACATCGTGGCGCCAAATAGGTGTCCCAACGTGAGACCAACCGATGCATTTTTATACTTCCACCCATTACTAATAGACACGATATAGGTTGATCCGTCTCCCTCGTATGAGCGATTTATAGTATCTCCATTGGTTAGGCCTTGTGAGCTTTGGAAGTCATAACCTGTAATGTTATAGGGTTGAAGACTAATGTTTAGTCCCCATTTCACCTTACGCTCCTGTCTATCAAATAGCGCGTTAATTTCATTCTGTAGTGGCATTCCCAGTGAGAAGTAGCCAACATTTCCGGTCCAGACCTTAGAATCATTACCCCGATCCGAAATATTCGTTCTTTCTGCGAAAATTCCACCCGAAAAAACAGTCGTCCGAAGATGTGCAAGAGAAGCTGGATTTCCCAAGTTTAACTGGTCGGGCGAGTGAAAGCTCGCGCGTGTTCCGCCAACCGCTTGGACAAACGCGAAGTCCCTGTCGGCCAGTTTACCGAAGCCCAAAGTCGACACGGGGGATGACAATTGCACTTGGCTGAATGCCGTTAAGTAACTCAGCGACAGTAAGATGAATAAAAAACTATGTTTTATTGGCATTAAATTGAAGTATTTCGTTTAGACCCCTAAGGATCAAATCAGGGCGCACAAATATCTCGTTTTTGATGGAAGTAGCAAAGGCTTCAGCGTCGCCTCCGCTTAATACAACGATTAGGTCTTCAAATTGCTCCCTCGCCAGCGCAATCCAGCCGATAATTTCTGCTATGCATCCGCCATATCCACCGGATTGTAAAGCCGTCTCGGTGGACGTACCGATTAGATGAAATGTGTTCGGTGCTTCCACCAACGGCAATGCCGATGTGCCATGATGCATTCCTTCGTAGCGAAGTCTCGGACCGGGACTAATATTTCCTCCGAGGTATTCAGTTTGAGCATTCACAAAGTCAATCGTCAAACACGTTCCCGTATCAATGACGAGTAAATTTCGATTTGGAAACTCCGTGATGGCGGCCGTCACCGCAGCTATTCTATCGCGACCCAATGTCTCGGGTGTCGCATACAAATTCTTGAAAGGAATCTGTGTTACATGTGACATTTTAATAAAATCTGAGTGATCCGCTAACCACTCTTCAGAAAAAGACACTTCAGCCACCGAAGATAATATGGATTTGTCAATAGTAAAAACATTAAATAAATTCTGAATAGTCTCATCATTAACCTTTGGCGCACGATATACAAAGATCAATTCGTGACCTTCATATACAGCCACTTTTACAAGTGTATTCCCACGATCAATAATTAAATTCAAATTGTCTTATTTAGTTTGCAAACTATTTTAATCCTATTATTCAAATTAGATTTAGTTTAATGCTTAAAATGCCGCATGCCGGTCGTCATCATCGCCATATTATGCGAGTCGCAAAAATCAATACTGTCCTGATCTTTAATTGAACCACCAGGTTGAATTACGGCTGAAATACCAACATTGTGAGCGATCTCAACGCAATCCGGAAATGGAAAAAAGGCGTCGGATGCCATAACGGATTCAGATAAATCAAAACCAAATTGTCGAGCTTTTAATATCGCTTGTTTTAATGCATCTATCCGACTCGTTTGACCGCAGCCCATGCCAATCAATTGTTTGTTTTTCACAATTGAAATACCATTTGATTTCAAATGTTTTACAGATTTATATGCAAATTTCAAATCATCCATTTCACGGTCTGTAATTACTTTTTTTGAAACCGTCTTTAATTGATCGGCCAAGTACATCGGATCGTCATAATCTTGTTTTATTGTGCCATTTAAACAGGTCTTAACAGCATTTTTTTGATTCGGATAAATATTCAATTGAATGATTACTCGCTTTTTCTTAGAGGCAAAAATCTCAAGTGCTTCCACGCTAAAATCAGGGGCGATTAAAACTTCAAAAAATAATTTATTGATTTCTTCAGCAGTCGCTTTATCGATCGTTTGGTTGCAAATTAAAATGCCGCCAAAAGCCGAAATCGGATCGCCGGCAAGCGCGGAATGCCAAGCTTCTAAAACAGTTGATCGCGTAGCGAGTCCACAAGCATTTGTGTGCTTAATGACAGCAAATGTCGGTTCATCATCCTTGAACTCCGCCATCAGATTGATTGCGCTGTCGACGTCTACCAGATTGTTATAGGACAGTTCCTTCCCTTGAATTTTATCAAATATCTCTGACAAATCACCTGAAAAAGTGGCGGATTGATGCGGGTTTTCGCCATAACGCAAGCTCGTTTCATGATCTGACAGCCAGCCTCCAATCGCAGTATCGTAAGCCGAACTCCGCTGAAAAGCCTTTCCTGCAAATCGCTTGCGTGTCACATCGTCAATACCGTTAGGATTTTTCAAGAGCTGCGCCACCTCCGCATATTGCTCACGAGATGACACGACCAACACGTCTTTATAGTTTTTTGCTGCGGCTCTCAATAGTGCTATCCCGCCGATATCTATTTTTTCGATCAATACATTTTCATCATCGGTATCGGCGAGTGTTTGCTCAAAAGGATACAAGTCGACAACAACCAGGTCAATTTCAGGTATATCGTATTCAGCTAATTGCTTCTGGTGATCATCTTGGCGTCGCGCCAAAATTCCTCCAAAGACCTTGGGGTGTAATGTCTTGACACGTCCGTCGAGAATAGAAGGATACCCCGTAAGCGATTCCACTGGCTCCACCGTAATACCGAGTTTATTTATATAAGACATGGTGCCACCTGTTGAATATATTGTGGCTTGATTCGATTGGAGCGCCGATGCAATGGCATCAAGACCATCTTTGTGATAGACAGATATAAGAGCGGAATTGATTCGTTTGTGCATGAGATGATTTTTATAGGAGCGGCAAAGATAAGTTTTGAGTTCGGAGTTCTGAGTTCAATGTTCGACCGTTCAATTTTCCACGGATCAATGTTGGAATGATTGGTTGGTTTAGTTGAGGAAAAAGTAGACAGCTGTCAGTATTCAGTAGGCAGTCTGTTGATTGTTGATCCTTGGAGACTGGTAACTGAAAACTGTAGATCGCGGCATGGTCGAAATCTCGGAATTCGCTTCATGCCGTAGATACTCGACATTGATACAAAATTGTAAATTTTGGTCATTGTCGGCACTGAAAACTGTAGATCCCTTAAAACTAGAAAGAACGGATTTTGTCGATTCCCAGCACTACTCAACCTACAAATTTGATTGTAAATTTCGACATCTCTGCGCTAAGAAATAATGACTGAGAACTGAGTACTGCTTACTTCTTTTGTATCATTGCAGCGATGTCCGACTACGATTTAAATATCAGACTTGTTTTTATTCTTGGGATATTTTTAACCTCGGCTTTATTTTTCATATTATTATATTTTAGTTTTCAGCGAAGAAGTTCTCTTTTGTGGCTAGCGCTCTATTGTATTTCTCATCCGATAAAAAGCTTATTTAAGCCTTGGCAAAGTTTTATTTCAACAGACTTTCTTGTTCAATTTCAAACGCATGCCGTATCACAATTTATTGTACTTTTCGGAGGATTCTGTTTGGTTGGGTTTATCCTTTGGGAACTTGATATTTTTAGAAAAAAGAGGCTAATCATCGGCTATGGAATTTTTTGTTTACTGTCATTTTTTATACTCTCGGATCGTCAATACAGTGACTCCCTTAGCCTTGTCACGATCGGATTAGCCGTTTATGGATTGTATATGAAAAAAGCCGGATCTTGGATATTGCTAAGTGGCATGATCGGGTATACCGCCATACTATATCTTGGTCACGCGGAGATTTTAGGACTTGGATACTTTACCGCCATTGTATTTTTTATCGGTTGTATGTTAGTACTTATTCAACAGAAAGTATCTCAAGAAATCAGGCTTCGACAAGCATCTAGCTTACGCGCAGCGAGTTTGGAAAACAAGCTTTTAAAACGAGCTATTCAACCTCATTTTATTTTCAATTCCTTGGCGGCACTACAGGAATTAATAGAACAAAACCCCGCAAAAGCTTCAGATTTCGTTGAAAAATTGTCGGGAGAATTTCGATTAATTAACCAACTTTCACCTCAGAAACTAATTCCTATTACAGATGAAATAAATTTATGTAAGATGCATTTAGGCATCATGGAGTATCGGCGTGATGCTAAATTTTCATTTAAAGTAATAGGCATATCTGGCAATGAGTTAGTACCTCCTGGAATATTCCATACGCTTATCGAAAATGGACTTACACACGGCTATGCAAACAAGAAAAACGGACATTTTGAACTTCATAAAGCATCTACAAAAAATTATATTGAGTATGTGCTCTTTAATGATAGCGACGTTAATACTACTTTAAAGCCTAGCGTTGGAACCGGACTCCGCTATGTTAAAGCTCAACTCGAAACCCAATATCAAAATCGCTGGTCACTAGAGTCAAAATCGGTTGAACAAGGATGGAAAGTCACTATTCGGATAAGAAATTAGTTATATGAAAACCGATATACTCATAGTTGAAGATGAACCTTTGCTAGCAAATCGCATCACGCGATTGATCGACCGATCTACGCATATAGAAACGGGTCGAGTCACGCTACGAACTACTTTAGACGCGGCTCAAGATTACCTTTCAAAGCACACAATTGATCTATTATTTTTGGATTTAAACTTACACGGTAAAGATGGATTTACTTTACTAAAATCATCGATTGTCGGTGAATCTTTTCATATCATCGTTGTGTCAGCTTATACCGAAAAAGCTATAGAAGCATTCGATTTGGGGGTCCTCGATTTCATTTCCAAGCCATTCAATCAAGAGCGCGTGGACAAAGCGCTAAAAAGATTTTCTGATCAAAAGTCACGGGCGGAAAACCCGGTCAAATTTTTGGCCATTAAAAAGAATAAACGTATTGAACTTATCGCAGTAGATAAAATTATTTATTTACGCGGAGCCGGAAATTACACCGAATTACATCTAGCGGACGGCGGGACAAAATTGCATAATAAGTCCTTACAACGCATACTCCACCTGCTCCCGTCGACATATGCGCGTATACATAAATCTTATATTGTCAATCTCAATTTTATTGACAACATACAATCTAATTATCAGGTAATTTTAAAAAATGGAGAACAAATTCCAATAAGCCGCTCTAAATATGCAGAGATAAAAGAGACAATTAGTTAAAGTAAATTGAACCGTTTCAAATAACTTCCAAAAGCTAGTTTAATGTTGTCCTATACTCCGTTTTCAAATATTGGAACTGGTATTATTACCATTCATCCGTCTATATGACCGTACGTCAACTATTTCTTTCATACGGACAAATGCCATCATACTTTTGACGCAAAGATGAAAACGGTTATATGAAACAAGGAATATCACGAAGAAATTGGATGCGCACAACCTCCATGGCCGTGCTTGCATCGCCATTCACAACAGTTTGGTCGAAAGATTCGGAGTTATGCAACCCGCGCATTCAGTCACCTAATTCTCAAATAAAATTGAGTAGCAATGAAAACCCATATGGCCCTTCATCAAACGCAAAACAAGCAATTATTGATTCGTTAGCCGTGGGCAATCGATACCCCGGAAATATAAAAAATGAGCTAGCCAACGCAATTGCTAAAAATGAAGCGTTGAGTTCAGATCAAGTATTGCTGAGTGCAGGATCCACAGAAATACTCCATATACTGGGAAGTTGGCTTGCAAGCAAGCCCGGTCGTTTCATATCCACTGAAAAAACTTTTCCTGTTTTGATGATGTGTGGTGAAGCACTCGGCTCTACCTGGGAGAGACTTCCTCTCGATAAAAATTTGAGAGTGGACTTAAATCGATTAACAGATTCGATAAAGGACGATACAAAGGCTATCTACTTATGCAATCCTAACAATCCAACTGGCACAGCATTGCCATCAAACGATTTAGTAAATTTTTGCAAACAATTAAATGATGATCAGCTTTTATTAATAGATGAAGCCTATATCGAGTATACCTCAGGTGGACTCAAAAATTCAATGGCGAGTTTAATTCACAATCATCCTAATATTTTAGTCATTCGAACATTTTCAAAAATTTATGGTCTGGCAGGAATTCGGATAGGGTATGCGCTTGGAAATGGAGATTTACTCACTAAAATCAAAAACCATCGCGTCACAGCGCAATCCTGCTGTAGTACAACTGGGCTTGCTGCGGGGTTGGCAAGTTTAGCCGATCAATCATTTGTACAATCGAGTTATCAGAAGAATGCCACGACTAGAAAGTTCTTTACTGATCATCTAGACAACTGGGGCGTCACATATGCCGACTCTGAGACCAACTTCGTTTATTACCCAATCGATGTTTTCGAACTTCGCGGCAAATCATTTCGCGATGAAATGCGAAAAAACCAAATTCTATGCCCACCCTTCGACCATGAAAAAATCAGTTATTCCAGAACAACGATTGGAACTCACGAAGAAATGACACAGCTTGTTTCAATATTATCAAACATGATTTAAATAAAAAAAAAACGATTATGAAATTTTTATGCTTAATTACTTTTTCACTTGTCAGCTTAGCCTCATTCGCGCAAATTGAAGATTATAAATCAGTGGCCCAAACGCTAAATTATTATTTAGACGGCGGCACAAACAATGATTTACCCACTCTTCAAAAAGCGTTTCATAAGGACGCTATGGTTAAGTGGGTCAACGATGAAAAACAATATCAAGAGAAAAGTGCATCAGAATTTTTCGGAGGCATGAAGCCAGGACCAAAATCAAATAGAAAAACACGTATCGAAAACATCAATATCTCTGGACTTGCTGCAAATGCACATGTAGTAATCGAATTTCCAGATTTTGAATTCAATGATTACATGACTTTACTAAAAATTGAAGGCGAATGGAAAATTGTCACAAAGATATTTTATGGCGAAAAGAAAATCTTTGACGAAGTTCAAGAGTAAAGTTCGGAGTTCGGTGTTTCTATGTTGACGGTTCAATGTTCGACCGGTTCAATGTTGGAATGATTGGGTGGTTGAGTTGCGGAAAAAGTAGACAGTTGTCAGTAGGCAGTCTGGAGACTGAAAACTGAAAACTGTAGATCCCGACACGGTCAAAATCTCAGATTTCGCTTCATGCCGTGGATGCTCGACATTGATACAAAATTGTAAATTTTAGTCATTGTCGGCACTGTAGACTGTAGACTGAAAACTATAGATCCCAGGCTTCAAAACAACTCCGGCATCTCTGGCGGTGGAGTTGACCTTTTGATCTGTTTGAAATCCAAAATATTTCCCATTTCGAAGCACTTGCGACAACGAGGTTCATACATGTCACCCGAACCAAGTAATACCTGAGCACTATCTCCGTGTTTGCGATACGAGTGATTAGCCAGGTTGCCACAATGGACACAAATCGCATGTACTTTCGTAATGTATTCCGCAACGGCCATCAGACTTGGCATAGGACCAAAGGGTTTTCCAGCAAAATCCATGTCGAGACCAGCTACGATCACACGTATTCCTTTTAATGCTAGCTGCTGGCATACCTGAGTCAACTTTTCATCGAAAAACTGAGCCTCATCGATCGCGATCACATCCACATCTGACGCCACATTCAATATATGTTTACTGTCACGGACCGGATTCGATTTGATCGATCGATCATCATGAGATACAACATCTGTTTTATGATATCGATCATCAGTCATGGGTTTAAAGACTTCAATCTTCAATCCTGCATAACTGGCTCTTTTGATGCGTCGCAACAACTCTTCTGTCTTGCCTGAAAACATAGAGCCACAGACGATTTCGATCCATCCACTCCGTTGTGCCTTAAAGGCGGGTTCTAAAAACATGGATTAACAAGTGATTAACGATGTAAAAATATGTATATCAACATATAATAAAATACATTTGAGAAACCTTTTATATACTTCATCATCTGAACTACATATATGCAAGTCAATCAAAGCCTCAAGTTGCTAAAAAAAATTAACTCCGTCTTTCACACCATCATGGAAGATGGCAATGCTGTATCTGCTTTGGAAAAACAGTTACTTCGGAGTTATGTCATTCAATTTTATGATTCTATACTCGATGAAAAGTCGGTTGTGGCTCCCAAGTCAGGCAATGGATCGCACAGTGTTCAGCAAGTGCCTGCTGCCACACGGCCAGCAGCAGTCACGACTCCTGTTCAGAACCCTACCCTATCGGATCTAAAAGAAGCAGCTCTCGAGCCAACCACCCCAATCAAGGAAAATAATCCCCCTGAGCCTGCAGTTGCTGTCGCCGCGCCAATTTCAGAAAAAAACCACCAACACTCAGATTCAACTCGCGTTGAAGATGTCCTGAAAGATTTTTACGCGAACATTGAGACAGATATCGGATCGAGTCATATTGGTCAGCAGATGGAAAAGGATCTTAAAAAATCTATCGGGCTCAATGATAAACTGCGCTTTGCAAACGATTTATTTGCTGGTGATCAGTCTAAATTGCTTGATACACTTGAACACTTAAATACTGATCATGATGAACAATCGATCAAAGATCATTTGAATCAATTAGCCATCGATCAAAATTGGACGGACATTGACCAAGACAAACAGGAGACTGTCAAACATTTTATCGGTCTAATATTTTCCAAAAAAGGCGCGCAATGAAGCGCATCGGTGTATTGACATCTGGAGGTGATGCTCCTGGCATGAACGCGGCTGTACGAGCAGTTGTTCGGACAGGCATACATGAAGGTCTTGAGGTTTTTGGGATCTTCCGCGGCTTTGATGGTTTGATCAATAACAATATGCGTCATTTGGCCGGACATGATGTCTCTAATATTATTCAATTAGGCGGCACTATATTATTTTCTGCCCGCAGTGAAGAGTTTCGAACTATAGAAGGTCGCAAGATCGCTTTCAATCATTTGCGTAAAAATAAAATAGACGGACTTGTCGCTATCGGTGGCGACGGGACATTCACAGGAGCCCATGTCTTTTCAAAAGAACATGATGTTCCTATAGTTGGTCTTCCAGGGACCATTGACAATGATTTATTTGGCACAGATTATACGATCGGATACGACACGGCGATCAATACAGCCATGGATGCTATAGATAAAATAAAAGATACCGCGAACGCGCATGATCGATTGTTTTTTATCGAAGTGATGGGTCGTGATGCCGGTTTTATTGCGCTACGGTCGGGCATTGCTACGGGCGCCGAAGCCGTATTAATTCCGGAAAGCGAGACACGGATAGATGATTTAATAAAATTACTGGAAACTAATTATCAAAATAAAAAAACATCAAGTATTGTTATTGTCGCCGAAGGTGATGATGCCGGAGGTGCATTTGAAGTGGCTAAGAAAGTTAAATCAAAATTTGACCACTATGATATTCGTGTGACAGTCTTAGGTCACACCCAACGTGGAGGTAGACCCACTTGTATGGAACGCGTACGAGCGAGCAAACTAGGATATGAGGCTGTTCATGCTCTATTAAATGGCCACCGCAATGAGATGATCGGTTTAGTCAATAATGATGTAAGTTATACCCCGTTCGAGCAATCAATAAAACATCATCAGACAATCGATAAAACTTTACTGGATTTAGTTGACGTACTCGGATGAAAGAAATAACCAAAGGAAAATTTATTCATAATCTTCGATTTCCGGCATTTTTTCTCGGATCAATTTGGGTTATACATATTATAAAAGTAATACTCGGTGTATCATTTAGAACATTCGGCATATTTCCGCGAGAGTCTGTTGGATTAAAAGGAGTTCTAACGGCACCGCTCATCCACAGCAATTTTGGACATTTAATTAGCAATTCCGCACCGGCAATTGTCTTATTAGGAATGCTATTTATTTTTTATCGAAAAGTCGCTCTAAAAAGTTTTGTCATGATATATGTTATGACGGGTATAGCGGTTTGGCTATTCGCAAAAAATGCATGGCATATTGGTGCATCAGGTGTGGTTTACGGTCTGGTGTCTTTTGTATTTTGGTCAGGTATATTTCGACGTGATGCCCAGTCCATCGTGCTCGCATTGGTCGTAACTGTTCTATATAGCGGATATTTCGCTGGCATCGTCCCAAACCAACCTGGCATTTCATGGGAAAGCCATTTGTTCGGAGCACTCGTTGGAATATTCGTTGCATATGTCTTTAGAAAGCAAATCGAAGAAGAGGTCCAAACGGATGAATATGCCTATGACGAAGAAGAAGAGAAGTTTTTTTTCGATTCAGACACATTTTCTTAATTGCAGATTACCCTATATTTTATTAAAATTTTTGTTGCATACATTAAACGCTTAACGGCGTAATGCATCTAAATACAAATTTAGACGATATGCCTCCTCCGATTAATTTAAGTTTAGAACAGTATACGGGCAATTTTGGCGCGGCTGAAGCTTCTCATCTCGTACGACGGACTACATTTGTTCATAGTGTTGAGCGACGCAATGAAGCTATAGGCCTTGGCTTGTCTGCTACTGTCGAAAAACTGTTAGAAGTTCAACCACTGCCGGAACCGCCTTTGAATTTCCGAAGAAATGATACGACCGTACCGTATGGTGAAACCTGGGTTAATGAGTTGTTTAATATTCTAGCCGTTGGACCCCGTGCTAATAGCCTTCTTGGTTGGTCAGTAGAACAAATGGCCCATCCTCAGTTAAATATCCGTGAGAAGATGGTTTTATTTTGGCATAACCATTTTGCCATTAGCGATATTGGCGATCCCCATTTTATATATGCGTATAGCAATACACTTCGCACCCATGCGCTAGGAAACTTCAAAGAGCTCGTAAAGTCTATAACTATAGATCCATCGATGTTGCGATTTTTGAATGGAAATCAAAACGCGGTAGGACGTCCCAATGAAAATTATGCACGTGAATTACTAGAATTATTTACTATCGGAAAAGGTCCTATTGCTGGACCTGGTGATTATACGAACTATACGGAGGATGACATTCTCGAAGTCGCGCGTGTATTGACAGGTTGGCGTGACGTAGGATATCGCGGTCAATTATTTCAGCCAGTCGGCAGCACATTTATACCTTTTAGACATGATAAAGGTGACAAGCAATTGAGCCATCGCTTTGACAATGCTATTATTAGTAATAATGATGCGATTGAATATCGCGATTTAATCGATGTCATATTTTTACAGGATGAAATCGCGCGATTTATTTGCAGAAAACTATATAGGTATTTTATTTATTACGACATTTCCGCCGACATCGAAACTAGTATTATTGAACCACTGGCACAAACATTTGTAAATGCCAATTACGATGTCATTCCCGTGCTCAGACAATTATTAAACTCTCAGCATTTCTTTGACGCTGAATTACGTGGGTGTCAAATTAAAAACCCATACGAATTTATACTACCGCTTTTATCATCATTGAATATTAATACTCCAACTCAATTAACAGAGCGATATGAATTTAATGTTTCACTGTTTACGGGAGCTGCGTTATTAGACATGATTTTGTTTGATATTCCTCAAGTAGCAGGATGGAAAGCGTACTATCAAACTCCTGTTTATTATAGATACTGGATCAATAATGTGACATTAGGTCTTCGATCGCAAATCGTCGATCTAGCGTTATTGCTTGGCTTCAATACTAGCGGCGGTCGTGTTACACCTGACTTGCTAACATTTGTAGCGACGCTTCCAGACCCGAGTGATCCAAATGATTTGATTCGTGATTCTTCACGTATTTTATATACAAACGGAATTACAGACGAGCAAGTCGACTTATTTAAGAGCATATTAATTCCCGGCTTACCTGATTTTGAATGGACAGACGAATATAATTTATATCTGTCTGACCCAGACAATGAGGCTGTGCGCAACGCTGTATTAGCACGCCTCGGTTTGATGTATCAGCGCATGCTCAATTCACCTGATTTCCAATTGCAATAATTAAATTGAATTTTCTGATCGCTTAATATACGACACAATGAAACGTAGAAATTTTCTTAAATCAGCATCTGCTCTTTCAGCTCCATTTTTACTCGGTGGTGTTCCAGTTGGGATTGCTAAACCATTGGGTTTTTCCAGTTTTTTAAACGGTGATCCAGATCGAAAGTTGGTCATTATTCAATTAACTGGGGGAAATGATGGATTAAATACTGTGATGCAACTTAATAATTATGATACGCTTGCTAATTTAAGGTCGAATATTTTAATTCCTGAAAATCAATTGCTACAAGTGACGGACGAACATGCTTTTCACCCAAGCATGAATGGCATTCGAGATTTGTATGATCAAGGTGCCGTGCATATTATTCAAAATGTCGCGTACCCAAATCAGAATAGATCTCACTTCAGATCAACAGATATCTGGTCTACGGCTAGCGATGCGGATGAGTTTCTCGATACAGGTTGGGTCGGCCGATATATGGAAGATAAATTTACAGGGTATCCGGACGGGTATCCAAACAGCGATTGCCCAGATCCATTAGCCTTGACAGTTGGCAATTTTACATCGGAAACGTGTCAAGGCACAACAACCAATTTTAGTATCGCCGTTTCCGACCTTGATGCGATTAGAAACTTAGACGATCCCAATACTTCAAACCTCCCAGATAATTGTTACGGAGAAGAAATGTCTTTTTTAATTGAATCGATCATTACTTCAAACGCCTATGCGAGTCGACTGACTCAAGCTGCCGATGCCGGAAATAATTTGAGCTCAAAATATATCGACGGTGATAATTTGGCAGAACAGCTAATGACGGTTGCCAAATTAATTAGTGGAGGACTCGAAACGCAAATTTATATTGTCTCTTTAGGTGGATTTGACACGCATGCAAATCAAGTTGATGCCAATGATCCGACAGTTGGTGTACATGCGAATTTATGGGAGTCCGTTTCTGAAGGAGTCTGTGCATTTCTCGATGATATGAAATTACAAGGTTTGGATGACAATATTGTGTGCATGACCTTCAGTGAGTTTGGCAGACAGATCCGATCAAATGGCAGTTTGGGCACTGACCATGGTACGGCCGCACCTCTTTTCTTATTTGGAAATTGTATCGAAGGTGGAATTTTCGGGGATAATATTGAAATACCCGCTAATATCGACCCACAAGATGGTGTTCCTATGCAGTTTGACTTCCGGGATATTTATGGAACCGTTCTTGAACGTTTATTCAATGCAGATGAACAAAAGGTTAGAGAATTAATATATGATGACTATCAGCGATTGAATATCTTTCCTGCAGATTGTTACAGCTCGACGAATAACCAAACGCTCGACGAATCCGTATTGAAACTTTGGCCCAATCCCTCAAGTGATTTTATCCATCTCGAATTCATCGATGCCAATGTCCAAGTTTCTCGTATCGAAATATTTAATGGACTTGGCGCACGTATGTCAGGTGTGTCAACTAATCAGCAAACCTATTCTATAAATATTGCCGACTATCCTGCAGGACAATATGTACTGCGATTACGCACGGAGAACGGGTTTGTTGTAAAGCGCTTCTTGAAAATGCAATGATTAAATATACGTTTAAATAATTTCGGATGACATTCTTGTGAACATTTCGATGCTTCTTGGACGTATTAAACACATTGCCAAATTTTGATTTATTTCGAATTCCAGCTAGTTGCATGTCAATGGGTTCAAATGATTAAGGCCGACTAGCAGAATGAGTCGGGTATAATAGTATCCTAACCGACGGACTAAAACCAAAAACTTCAGCTTTAAACCACTTAGTCTGAACTAGTTCGCGAATAGCTTCATAGTCAGTTTCACTCAACACTGATTCCACCCATGTCTACCTCAGAGTGAAAATTTGTAATTCTCAAAAATCGCAATCAATACGGCCTGCTGAGAAGGTTGCTGAAAAGGTGAAATTAATTGCTCATCAAACAGTAAAATACGCTGAGGTTGACATCTCACGATTGTCTGATCATAGCCTGTACGAGGATCCACTCTTAGATCAAGTCCTATCCGAATCGAGCAATTGTAACAGGATTTCTATCTATTTTGAAATTTAGTATCTAGAAATAAAACCGAATCAATACTAATCCTCGTAATTACAATGAAGAGGCAGGAAATTCTGTCTCAATATTTAATCATTCTTAACAATCTTACTTTATGAACAAGTTTACTAAAATGTTCAACATGCGTTTCTTAGGTCTACTGTTGGCAGTGGGTCTAGCTCTTCCAGCTTTTGGATCTAGCCACAGAGAAGCACCGTTGATTTCAAACGATCCGCTTGCGGATAACACTGATTTATATGCATTCATGAGCCCTGATAGACCAGGATTTGTGACTATCATAGCCAATTTCATTCCGATGCAACTTCCACATGGAGGACCGAATTACTATACGTTCGGAGAAAACATCAGATATGAAATCCGTATTGACAACGATGTTACCACTCCTGGCGATGATGTCATTTACAGATTTACTTTCCGTAAGCAACAACAAGATCCGACGACGTTTTTCAATATCCGTTTAGGAATGGAGCAAAACAAAGCCAGCTATAATGTAGTACGTAGTACTGATGGAGGTCAAACTTGGGCAAGAATATTGACTCAAGCAAGAGTTCCTGCATACAACGTAGGACCACGATCTATCGAAACTCCAGGAGTAGGTCTAGGAGCTACATCATACGAAGAGCTTTTTAACGATGGGATTTATGATAGCAACGCTGGCGAGAAAATTTTCGCCGGACCTGTTGACGATCCTTTCTTCGTTGATCTAGGTGGAATTTTTGATTTAGGTGATGCGCCACGTCAGAATGGTGCTTCACGTGATGGTGTAGGTTGCTACAATGTTAGCACAATTGCAATTCAAGTTCCTGTAGAAACATTACAGAAAGACGGTCAGGATTTAACTATGGCTGACAACATTCTAGATGGTGACTACGCTATCGGTATATGGGCTCGAGCAGCTCGTAGAAGCGTTCGTGTCATTCGTAATCAAACAAATTTAACGAATAACCCGAATCAAGATATCTTTTTCGAAAAACAAAATTTCGTAGGTGTATCACGTATAGGAATGCCGTTAACAAATGAAGCAGTTATTCCAATCGGTCAGAAAGACATTTGGAATATGTTTGATCCATACAATGAATTCCCAGGTCATTATGAGTTTTTCTATAACCCAGAATTGGCTTTATACATGGATGATGATCAATTTGGTGGTGCAGTACCTGCATTTGCTCCATTGAGAATTCAAGAAGCTTCACTTGGCGCGTTTGACTTTACGAACGGAGCAAGTGGACTGTGGCCATTAAAAGGCTCTCCTGCAGTCGCTGGAACTGCACTTGATGATGCTATCTTCGGTACATTACTCTTACCTGCAGACAACAAGCCACGTTCAGTTGATTTATGGCCTATATTTCATACGGGTGTTCCAAATTTAGCACCATATCACTTAGCAACAGGAAAAGCTGGTGACCCACTCGCAAACGGTAAGCCTTTCATCAACAACTTCCTACCAAACGGTGGAGACATGTTGAGATTAAATATGGCTGTCCCAGCGACACCAAGAAATGATCCAGACTTTAGCTCACTTGGTTTAGTCCAGGCAGCGGTATTAGGACTGACTGATTCACGGTTCAATGGTGACTCACTATTAGAGTTTATTCCGAATATGGATGGTTTTCCTAACGGACGTCGCTTGGAAGATGATGTAACACGTATCGAATTACAAGCAGTATCTGGAGTTGTGCTTGCCGCAATCGGATTGTGGTATGATGATTACGATCCAATGGCTTCACCTCCGCAATCACCAGTTACGTCTGACCTTTTGGGTGTATTAGGTTACACGACCAATGTTGAAGAAAATGACACGACATTCCGTACGTCGTTCCCATACGTTCAATTACCTTGGTCAGGAACGAGCTATTGCAGTGGTAAAGTCGTGGAGGCGGCACCAATGCCTAGCATAAGTCCAATGCAAATGCAGTCACCACAGGCCATTTTAAAATCTGTTGATGGCGGATTCGGATATCCTAATCCTTTTGTATCAACCACTACGATGTCATACACGGTGACAACACCTAGTGACATTACGATGTATGTTTATGACGCTAAAGGTAGCTTAGTGGAAACACTAGCACAAGGTCAACAAGATGCAGGCGACCATGAAATTCAATGGAATGCTGCAGCTCAAAAACCTGGTACATACGTATTTGCTTTAATGGCAGATGGCGAATTTGTACAGTCAGCTAAACTTGTAAAATCAGAGTAAATTAGATTCTGTTAAATTATAAATTTCAACGGCAGCAAGATTAATTTCTTGTTGCCGTTTTTTATTTCAAATAATCCAATATTTTCAATCTCCGTTTCTCTGCCAAGGAAATCTCCCTTCGAGCTCGACTTGTAATGATAGACTAAGGACAGTCCTGATTAAAACAATTAGTCCTAGCACAATCACTGCATTCAAATCCGGCTTGATCATAATAGAAGCTATAATATCTGCTGCGATTAACACCTCTAATCCTATGATAATCGACTTCGCCATTGACTTTCGTAAATCATCAAAACATTGATCTTTTGTATTCAGAAGATCAATAAGGTATCGGACGAGTGAATATCCAATTCCGGCAACGATGATAATTATGCCTAAGACTTCTATTATTAACGCGGCGATTTCTACGCAAGCCAAGATCGATTCCATGAGCATGTTTTTTCCAAATGTATGTGATTTATATCAGTCAGACTTTTATACATCATATGATCAAGGCCTATAAGTTTAGTGATTGAAAGGACAATGATTACCTTCGGGGCCATAAAAATTCAATCATGCAACGTACAACACTCGTAGTTTTAGCAGCTGGAATGGGAAGTCGGTATGGCGGTCTTAAGCAGATGGATGGTATCGGACCGGATGGTGAAACTATCATTGATTATTCCATATTCGACGCAATTCAAGCCGGGTTTTCAAAGGTGGTATTTGTCATCAGAGAAGATTTTGCCGATGATTTTAAATCTCGTGTTTCGGATAAATTTAAAGAGGCAATCGAAGTCGTGCACGTTTATCAATCCCTTGATACTGATATTCCGGAATTACCTACACCTGTGACTCGCAAAAAGCCTTGGGGAACTGGCCATGCGATTTTGGCTGCAAAAGATGTTGTTCAAGAACCATTTGCTGCCATAAATGCCGATGACTATTATGGAAAAGATGCTTTTATACAGGCCCACCAATTTCTGAATGGATTAACAGACCCTGCATTAGCCGCCATGGTGGGATATACTTTAGAAAATACATTGTCAGCACACGGCCATGTTAATCGCGGAGTGTGCCAAATGGATGATTATTATTTTTTAGAGGAAGTGGTGGAACGTGAAAAGATCGCAAACCAGAATGGAGAAATTTCATTTATAGAATCAAATGGGGGCACATCGAAATTGTCGGCTAAGGATATTGTCAGCATGAATTTTTGGTTATTTCATCAAGACATATTCGAAGATTTAGCCACCCATTTTAAGGCATTTTTGATCGAGAAACGAGAAATACCTAAATCAGAGTTCTACATACCTTCTTTCGTAGATCAACAGATAAAAAATGAAGAATTGCAAGTGCTCGTTTTAATTTCTGAGGATTCATGGCACGGAGTAACTTATCAAGATGATAAAGAAAAAGTCACCGATGCCATGCGAACATTGCATGAAAAACAAGTATATCCTCCAACCCTATTTTAATCTGTTCGAAAATCAAGTCTCTACCAACTCATTTCATCTTCTTCAATATCGGCATCCGGTTCTTTCGGCTTCGTTTCGGTCGGTTCTGAAGAGGTAGATTCGGTTTTGGTCGTTTCAGGCAGATCTGGATTTTGCTCCGATGAAACAAATTTTTCATCATCCTCGTACCGCTTTGCAAATTCATTGTAATCATAATCTGGCATCAACTCGTTCTTCACATGATCAACGACATCCTGCAATCCTTCTACAAATCGGTTAAAATCCTCTTTGTACAGAAAGATTTTGTGCCGTTCATACCCATCATCATTATGTTTCCGAGTACTTTCAGTCAGGGTTACGTAGTAGTCATCCCCTCTAGTTTTTCGCACATCAAAAAAGTACGTCCGTCTGCGTCCTGCCTTTACTTTTTGGGAGTATATACTTTCAAATTTTTTCGATTCCACCGCGTTGATCTTTTGTCTAAAAGGTAACAATATACAAATGAAATCATATTGATAAAAATGTGAAATTCAAGGAAGGGCAATGTGGCTATGAAGGCTTTGGCGAGCAAATGCAAGAACAAGTCAAATTCACAATCATCTAACCTGTGACTTTTACCTCTCCTTCAAGACTTTGTTGCTCAAAAATTTCGGCATAGATACCTCCCGCCTCAACAAGGTCTGCATGGCTTCCCGACTCTACGATTCTACCTTCATCAAGTACAATCACCTTGTCGAACATGGGTAGGGCATTTAATCGATGCGTAATGAAGACAGTTGTCTTATCTTTCATGATCGACCCTAGATTTTGAATGATCTCGTATTCAGTCGCGGCATCAACAGCCGAGAGACAATCGTCCATGACCAAAATGGTTGGATCTTGTATGAAAGCTCTTGCAAGGGAAAGACGTTGCTTTTGACCACCTGACAAGCTAACACCGCGCTCACCGATTGCTGTTTCATATCCTTCAGGTAGTTGATTGATGTCGGAATGAACGGCGGCAAGTTCTGCGAATTCCTCGATACGCTTTTGGTCTAGAGAGGAGTTACCAAAACGAATATTATTTGCAACCGTGTCGGAAAACAAGAAGACATCTTGTGGGACGTAAGCCATTTGTTTTCGTAGACTTGTTAGCGACACATCACGTAAATCGATTCCATCGACAGTCACTTTGCCAGTGGTCGGATCAAAAAGCCTGAAGATCATGTCAGCTATCGTCGTCTTACCTGAAGCTGTGCGACCAACGATGGCTAATGAAGTTCCGGCCGGCACTTCAAATGTGACGTCCTCTAAAGCGATAATGCCACTGTCGGGATATGTAAATGAAACACGATCAAAAGCAAGTTTTCCACTCAATGACAAGTCACTTGCGTTCTTTTCTGAAACAATATGTGTGTTATAAGATAAAAATTCATTGATACGCTCTTGAGATGCCTCCGCTTGTTGCACAATACTCGCTATCCAACCGATAGCTGTCACCGGCCACGTCAACATATTGACATAGATTACGAACTCAGCAATATTTCCAGCACTCACTTCTCCCCGTATAGCAAGCAATCCGCCCACATATATGGTGATAATCGTACTTATCCCTATCATCAAAATCATCAGTGGGAAGAAATATGCATTGACTCGAGCGAGATCGAGAGATTTCCTTTTATAGGATTCAGTTTCTTCATCAAAATAGTCGCCAAGTGACTTTTCCTGCACATATGACTTCACAACGCGTATTCCTGAAAACACCTCTTGCGCAATACTCGTCAATGCTGATAATTGCTTTTGAATAATAAAACTCTTGCGGTTGATGATACTACTGACATAGTAGATGGAAACAGACAGCAGCGGCAATGGCAACAATGTATAAAACGTCATCTTGACGTTCACCTGAAACATTGTGTATATCACCAACACGAATAAAGAGACTAGATTTATCGTGTACAGCAATCCAGGGCCTAAATACATCCTCACTTTTGAGACATCTTCGGAAATCCTAGACATGAAATCCCCAGTATTGTTTTTTCGCAAAAATGCCTGATCCAGCGTTGTGTAATGCTTAAAAATTTCATCGCGGAGATCATATTCGATGAGTCTCGACATCACGATGATCGTTTGACGCATAAAATACAT